>TARA_B110000259_G_scaffold94487_1_pt1 | contig 54950 bp, 47 predicted proteins | sample TARA_B110000259 | Tara Oceans TARA_B110000259 (sample SAMEA4397649) | marine metagenome | biome: Polar Biome; feature: [SRF] surface water layer (ENVO:00010504); material: water (ENVO:00002006), including particulate matter (ENVO:01000060) such as... | depth 5 m | reverse complement strand
AATGCGTTTTGGCTTTGAAGTTACTATGTACGTAATGAACAAGTAATTCGGCATTAAAAAAATCAAAGGGAGCCTAGGCTCCCTTTTTCTATTGTTATCCATCTATATTTGTTATGCGAGTTACTCTTTACAACATTACTTGACGTATCTGAATAGAGTGCAGGCGGAAGTCTAATAATATTACTATATTATTTCAACTCTTGATTAGAATGCTGACCTCTCTCGGATTAGGTAGCATGAGTGTTATGTAAGAGATTACCTAGGTGTATATTATTCCCCTACACATTAGCAAACCTTATAATTAGATGCCAAACATTCCTTTGCCATATCTTGAGCTTGAGATATTTCTTCTTGGCTTAGCATTTTAGCAACAAAGTCTTTAATATGGCTTTCCTCTCCGTTACTAGCAGCAATATTTGCCCACATATATGCTTTTTTATAGCTTTGCGGAAGGCCTTGTCCAAAGTAGTACATAACGCCAAGATTATGCTGAGCCTCTGCATCACCTTCATCCGCTCTACTGTCTTGATCTGCTGCTTTCTTAAACCAGTTTATTGCTAGCACATAGCCTTGCTTAGCAGCTTTTTCATACCAGTAAACAGCTTGCTGATAGTCTTTAATAACACCCTGTCCGTTTTCGTACATAATTCCCAGAGAGGTCTGAGCCGTTGCATTCCCTTGGTAAGCTAAAGCTTGAGTTTTTTCGAATGCTGTCTCTGCCTTGCAAGCACTTAGGGCTACCGATGTGAGAAGTACAATTACAGAGAATAGCAACCTTTTGGTTAACAACATAAATATCCTTAAATAATTCAGTGAAATTATATTCAACTTGTCCATGTATACCAATATAAAAAATAAATTGTCTATAAAAGCGCAACTGAGATTACTCATCATTACTACTTTTAATGAAAATACTTAGTATGCCTTCATAAGCTTGAATAGAAGTTATTTTAAAAATTATAACTGTCTGATAATTATCAAAAAATAAGTCAATATTGGCTTGTATTGGACAACTTTGGACAACAAAAAAGCCACCTCGAAAGGTGGCTGATTTGTTAGTTTTGGTGGAGCAGGCGGGAATCGAACCCGCGTCCGCAAGCCCTCCACAGACAGTTCTACATACTTAGCTGTGTTGTTTAAATTTAACGGTACACCCACCAACGAGCAAGCGAATGTGACGCGAGTTACCTTAGATTTAACAATATATTAAGTAACCCAATATTATGCGATTCCCTCTATATGACATTGCTTGCTAGTTACCTAGCCTGGGCGAGGAAACCCCCAGAGCAACGTTTAGCGGCCTAAGCTGCTAAAGAGTAAGTTTCGTCGTTTGCGACTATACTTTTTCCAGATGGATTTACGAGGAAACCTGAAACCCTCGGTATGCCCTGCATGCTTTGTAGCCCACGTCGAAACCAAGTCAGCCCCAGTGTGTTACACATTGCATTTATTACTAACACGTCCATATTTAACGCGTATAACACTATTATACGCTTAATTTTATTACTCGCCTTTTTAGTTAGATTCTTTCGCTATTTAGCTCTAGAATAGAATCATGACTCAGCGACATCATCACATTCTTAAAAACGATCCTAAGCATTGGCTGAAATTACTGCCTAAGCTAACTACAGATAGCAATAAGTACACGCGCGGCCACACAATGATTATCGGTGGTTATCCGCTGACAGGGGCATCTCGACTTTCTGCTTATGCGGCCGCACGTATGGGTAGCGGACTTACTACCCTGCTCGTGCCAGAAGTGGCTTTTGCCATCTATGCCAGCGCACTGACTAGCATCATGGTAAAGCCATTTGGTGATATTGAAACATTTAACCATTCCATTAACGGCAAACGGATTACTAGTTTCTTAATTGGGCCTGGCGCTGGCGTGAGTGATGATACACGGTCGCAATCACTAAAACTCCTCGATACGAATTGCCCTGTTGTATTGGATGCAGATGCATTAACGGCCTTTCAAGGTAAGTTAAGCTTGCTCAGCAGCTATCTGCATGCAAACTGCGTATTAACGCCGCACGAAGGTGAATTTAAGCGATTATTTAGCTTAACGGATGACCGTGCATTGAGTGCACAACAAGCCGCGAAAGTGTGTGGTGCGATTGTTGTTTTAAAAGGCAGTGAAACAGTGGTTACGGCGCCAAATGGTCAAACAATGGTGAATAACAATGCACCACCAACGTTAGCAACAGGCGGCGCTGGCGATGTATTGGCAGGCATGATTGCAGGGTTAATCGCGCAAGGCATGCCGGCATTTGAAGCGGCTAGCGCAGCGGTTTGGATACATGGCGAAGCGGCCAAACTGTTTGGGCATGGTTTAATCGCGGAAGATTTACCGCATTTATTGCCGAAAGTACTTAAAACGCTACAATAATAAAGCGCTTATTTCACCTATTTATTGTGTGCGCGCATAATCCGTGCTTTATCGCGGTCCCAATCACGCTCTTTCATGGTGTCACGTTTATCGTGCTGTTTCTTACCTTTACCCAAGCCGATTTCGACTTTGATACGACCGCCTTTGTAATGCATATCTAAAGGTACTAAGGTATAACCTGCACGCTCAACCTTGCCGATTAGTTTGGCAATTTCTTCATTATGTAACAATAACTTACGCGTTCTAATGGCATCTGGGCGGACATGAGTTGATGCCATACCTAGCGGGGTAATGTGGCAACCGATTAAGAAAATCTCACCGCGCATAATGACGACGTAGGCTTCTTTAATATTAATGCGGTGATCGCGAATGGCTTTGACTTCCCAGCCTTCTAGGACGATACCTGCTTCGTACTTATCTTCGATAAAATAGTCGAAATAGGCTTTTTTATTTTGGGCAATGCTCATGAGTTAATGCTAAATAGCTTAAAATTGGTATTTTACGCTAGTTTAGAGAACCGCTTTAATGAATAAGGTAGAAAAAACAGTTTTAGTGATGCACTCGGCACAGGAGATGTTTACCTTAGTGGACAAGGTGGAAGATTATCCGAACTTTTTACCATGGTGCGGCGGTGTCGATTTGCATGAACGTGACGATGTCACGACCAGTGCGACACTGTATATTAACTATCATGGTGTTAAACAAAACTTTACGACAGTGAATAGCAAGGTCTACCCTACTCACATGGATATTACGCTTAAGGATGGGCCGTTTAAAAACTTAACGGGAGATTGGCGCTTTATTGAATTACGCGCAGATGCCTGTAAAATTGAATTTCGGTTGAATTATGCGTTTGCGAATAGCTTTCTTGAAAAACTTATTTCGCCTGTGTTTAACCATATTGCAGCTACATTTGTTGACAACTTTGTAGAACAAGCTGATAAAATTTATGCTGTTAAAAAGGATGTACTTTGAGTAATAATGACCATATCACAGTGGAAGTCGCTTACGCGTTACCACAACATCAGTTAATCATTCCAGTACAAGTGTTGCCAGAAACAACGGCTGAGGCAGCAATTAAGGCGTCGGGGATTACGGCAAAGTTTCCTGAAATTGACTTAACCAAAAACCAAATCGGTATTTTTGGTAAATTGACCAAACTGGATACACCTTTACGTCATTTGGATCGCGTCGAGATTTATCGCGCTTTAATTGCTGACCCTAAGGAGGTGAGAAAGCAACGTGCTGCCGACGGAAAAGCCATGAAAAAAGGCGGCTGATAGTTACCACCTATTTCAGAACAAAACCTAATTAATTACAATACTGCCGCATCTCAGATTCAGCTTGCGCTTTGCCCGCATCTAAACCAGCATCGTCAAAATATTGACGCTCACCGTTTTCATCCATTTCATAAATCCAACCGCCTTGGGCAAAGGTTTTATAGTTGGCTTTAGCGCCACGGCAGTTGTCCGCTCTGTTCTTTTCTTGCTCCGCCTTATTTTCTTTTTCTTTCTTTTCTTGCTACACTTTTTCTGCACGGATGCGAGCAGCTTCGTCAGGGTCAGCTTCCTGCTCAACGCTTTTAGTTGGTTTTTCTACGCTTTTAGCAGTTGGCCCGGCTGTAGTTGCTTTTGGCTTGGCTGCACTCGCCTTGCCAATTCCATCTACTTTTAACGTGTCCGTTGGCCGTGTATCTGAATAACGGGTCACACCATTTTTGTCTTTCCATTTATAAATTTTGGCATCTTCCAACACAGGGAATACTAATGCAATCACCAAAGGTAAAGTAAATGGGTAATGTGCGTAATTGTTTCAATCTCATTACATGCCTTTTCAACAAAATTTGAGTTAAGAATATAGATTACAACAAGCTGGTCTGCTCTGCCAATATTTAAACGTGTCGAATCAATACAAGTTGACACATTCTGTAACAAAAATCATAAGGAAAATTGATACGTTTTGCTACTAATTCTGTATAATCGCTTTTTGGAATTAAAGGATTACTCATGCGTTTGCTGCAACAAGCTCTCACTTTTGATGATGTTTTATTAGTTCCCGCGCATTCTATCGTAATGCCGCGCGAGGTTGACTTAAGCACTCAATTTACTCGTAACATCAAATTAAACATCCCGCTCACCTCTGCGGCAATGGATACGGTCACCGAAGCACCGTTTGCCATCGCGCTTGCTCAAGAAGGTGGTTTAGGGATTATTCATAAAAATATGACGTCGCTAAAACAAGCTGCACATGTGTCTCGTGTAAAACGTTTTGAATCTGGCATTGTGAATGACCCAGTGACTATTCAAAGCCACATGACAGTCCGCGACGTGCTAGAACTAACTGATTTACATAAAATCTCTGGCTTACCTGTTGTCGATAACGGTAAAGTGGTTGGTATTGTCACCAACCGTGATTTACGTTTTGAAACCAACTTAGACCAGCCGATTAAAAATATCATGACGTCACGTGAGCGTTTAATTACGGTTAAAGAAGGTGCACCACGTGAAGAAGCGATTGAGCTATTACACAAGCACCGATTAGAACGTGTATTGGTGATTGATGATGAATATAATTTAAAAGGCTTGATCACCGTTAAAGATATTCAAAAATCAAGCGACCACCCAAACGCATCGAAAGACGGCAAAGGTCGTTTACGTGCTGGTGCAGCTGTTGGTGTCGGCGAAGGGACTGAAGAACGGGTTGCCTTACTAGCTGAAGCAGGTGTAGACGTGATTGTGGTTGATACGGCACATGGCCATTCACAAGGTGTGCTTGATCGTGTGAATTGGGTGAAAAAGAATTTCCCTAATATTGAAGTCATTGGTGGCAACATTGCCACCGCTGATGCGGCAAAAGCATTAGTTGATGCAGGTGCTGACTGTGTAAAAGTGGGTATTGGCCCTGGCTCTATTTGCACCACGCGTATTGTCGCTGGTGTTGGCATACCGCAAATCACGGCGATTGATAATGTAGAAGCAGCATTACGCGGAACAGGCGTGCCATTCATTGCTGATGGTGGCATCCGCTTCTCTGGCGACATATCAAAAGCCATTGCTGCTGGCGCTTATAGCGTCATGCTAGGCGGCATGTTTGCAGGCACCGAAGAGTCTCCTGGCGAAGTTGAGCTATACCAAGGTCGTTCATATAAATCTTACCGTGGTATGGGTTCTATTGGTGCCATGAAAAAAGGCTCTAGCGACCGTTACTTCCAAGATAACAATGGTAATGCAGACAAATTAGTGCCAGAAGGCATTGAAGGTCGCGTCCCTTACAAAGGTAGCGTGGTCCCTGTGATTCATCAACTTATGGGCGGCTTACGTGCTTCCATGGGCTATGTTGGCGCAAAAAACATTACAGAAATGCGTGAGAAGGCAGAATTTGTCCAAATCACTAGCGCTGGTATGCAAGAGTCGCATGTCCATGATGTGCAAATTACTAAAGAAGCACCAAACTACCGCGTAAACTAAATTTAACGACTAATCTTTAACAATTAACCTTTAACAACTAAACCTCTGGGCAAACACTTTTAAAGCTGTTTGCCCAAATTTATATATGGCACTACCAAATATGGCGCACTCAAAAATTCTTATTCTTGATTTTGGCTCACAAGTCACGCAGCTGATTGCGCGTCGCGTACGCGAAGCGAATGTTTACTGCGAAATTCATCCTTGCGATGTATCGGATGACTTTGTACGTGATTTTGGTGCAGATGGCGTCATTCTTTCTGGCAGTCATGCAAGTGCTTATGAAGAAGAGACTGATAAAGCACCACAAGCCACATTTGAACTAGGCGTTCCTGTTCTGGGTATTTGTTACGGCATGCAAACCATGGCACAGCAATTAGGCGGTAAAGTTGAAGCAGGAACGAAGCGTGAATTTGGCTACGCACAAATGCGCGCACGCGGTCACTCTGCCCTTTTCCGCGGTATTCAAGATGAGACTAATGCAGAAGGTCACGGCTTATTAGACGTATGGATGAGCCATGGCGACAAAGTGACTGCAATCCCTGAAGGCTTCAAAGTGATTGGCAGTAACGAGACAACACCGTTTGCTGCGATTGCGGATGAAGCGCGTCAATTCTATGGCGTGCAGTTCCACCCAGAAGTCACCCATACAAAACAAGGTCAAGCCATGCTTGAACGCTTTGTATTGGACATCTGCCAAGCGAAGCCTGATTGGATTATGGGCGACTATATTACTGAAGCGGTTGCTAATATAAAAGAACAAGTCGGTGATGAAGAAGTCATTCTTGGTTTATCTGGTGGTGTCGATTCTAGCGTGGCAGCGGCGTTGATTCAACGTGCAATTGGGAGTCAGCTGACTTGCGTATTCGTTGATCACGGCCTACTTCGTTTGAATGAAGGCAACATGGTCATGGAGATGTTTGCTGGGCAATTAGATGTCAAAGTGATTCGTGTTGATGCCTTGGATCAATTCATGGGTAAACTCGCAGGCGTTAGTGACCCAGAAGCCAAACGTAAAATCATTGGTGGTGAGTTTGTTAAAGTGTTTCAAGTAGAAGCGAAAAAATGTGCGAATGCAAAGTGGCTAGCACAAGGTACGATTTACCCTGACGTGATTGAATCTGGCGGTGCTAAATCCAAAAAAGCCGTGACGATTAAGAGCCATCATAACGTAGGTGGTTTGCCTGAGAAGCTGGGCTTAAAATTATTAGAACCATTACGTGACTTATTTAAAGATGAAGTGCGCGAACTAGGTGTGGCACTAGGTTTACCGCGTGAAATGGTTTACCGTCATCCATTCCCTGGCCCTGGCCTAGGTGTGCGTATTTTAGGTGAAGTAAAACAAGACTTTGCCTTATTACTGCAACGTGCCGATGCTATTTTCATGGAAGAGTTGAACAACACGGTCGATGAAAAAACGGGCAAAACTTGGTATGAGTTAACTAGCCAAGCCTTCACTGTATTTTTACCAGTAAAATCAGTTGGCGTCATGGGTGATGGCCGTACTTATGAGTACGTTGTTGCATTACGCGCCGTTGTGACTAGCGACTTTATGACAGCGAATTGGGCAGAACTGCCTTATGCTCTGCTCGGCAAAGTTTCGAACCGTATTATTAACGAAGTGCGTGGTATTAATCGGGTTGTATATGACGTATCAGGTAAGCCACCCGCTACCATCGAGTGGGAATAAAGTCAGCGCATGAGCCGCGGCTTTGTTAAAGAGGATGACTTAGAACATGCGGGGACGGACTTACCCGAGCGCCAGATTAGTACGCATCCAAACTATGTGACGCCAGTTGGGTTAAAGCAGCTAGAAGATGAAGCCAGTGCCTTAGATAAAACACGTGCTGATTTGGTTAGTCAGAAAGATAATGAAGCGGCTAAGCAAAAATTAGCGGTAGCGGATCGTGATTTACGCTATTTGTCAGCGAGACTAGAACAAGCGATTTTGGTTGAGCCTGCAGAGCAAGATAAAAGCACGGTCTTATTTGGTGCCAAGGTGCAAGTAAAAGATGAAGACGGCGAGTTGTTGCGATTTCACCTTGTTGGTGAAGATGAAGCAGATATTGCACAACAAAAAGTGAGCTATGTCTCCCCGATTGCCAAAGCGCTAATTGGCCGAAAAGTGGGTCACACTGTGATGTGGAAACGCCCTGCTGGGGCGATTGAATTAGAAATTATTGAAATAACGTATTAACGTATTAACGTATTAATTTAAACTATAGCAGTAATGAAAGTGTTCATATGGATGTAACAGAAGCAATCGTTAAACGTCGGTCGATCAAAGCATTTGATCCCGCGCATGAAATGTCGGATAAAGAAATTAGCAAGCTATTAGCGCTTGGTATGCTATCACCGACGGCATTTAACATTCAGCACTGGCGCTTTGTTGTTGTGACAGACCCTGTATTACGCCAGCAAATTCGTGCGGCTAGTTGGAATCAAGCGCAAGTCGAAGATGCATCATTATTGATTGTGTTAACAGTCGATTTAAAAGCATGGGAAAAAGACCCTGCACGTTATTGGGTGAATGCCCCGCAAGCAGCACAGGACATCATGATTCCGATGATTGGCAATTTCTACAATAAAAAAGACCAAGTGCAACGGGACGAAGGCATGCGTTCAGGCGGCATGGCAGCGATGACATTAATGCTCGCCGCTAAAGAAATGGGTTATGACTCATGCCCAATGGATGGCTTCGATTTTGATGTGGTTGGCAAGCTCATTAACTTACCCGAAGACCATACGCCGGTCATGTTTGTGGTGATAGGAAAAGCATTAGAAGAAGCGCGCGCACGTGGCGGTCAATTGGATATGGATGACGTCGTTATCTACAACAAGTTTTAAAATTAGGCTGGCAATTTAAAATACTCTCAGCATTATTGATTTAATTAAAAAGTTTAGAAAGTTAATTTAGAAAAGTTATGTTAATCGCAAATAATATTACTATGCAGTTTGGCTCTAAGCCGCTGTTTGAAGATGTTTCAGTCAAGTTTGGTGACGGCAATCGTTATGGCTTGATTGGTGCTAATGGCTGTGGAAAATCCACCTTTATGAAAATCCTCGCTGGCGCATTAGAGCCATCTAGCGGCAATGTGTCATTAGACAAGAATGAGCGTATGGCTTTTCTACGTCAGGACCAATTTGCCTTTGAAGACAAACGCGTCATTGACGTTGTGATGATGGGCCATGAGCAAATGTGGTCAGCAATGACGGAGCGTGATGCGATTTACGCCAATTTAGAAGCCACAGAAGACGATTACATGAAGGCGGCTGAACTTGAGGGTGTATTTGCTGAGTATAATGGCTACACCGCTGAAGCACGTGCCGGCGAGCTACTGCATGGCGTTGGCATCCCAACTGAGCAGCATTTTGGCCCAATGAGCGAAGTGGCTCCGGGTTGGAAATTGCGTGTATTATTGGTACAAGCACTATTTTCGAACCCTGATGTATTGCTGCTGGATGAGCCAACCAATAACTTGGATATTAATACCATTCGTTGGCTAGAGGACGTGGTGAATAACCGTAACTGTACCATGGTGATTATTTCGCATGACAGGCACTTTTTGAATCAAGTGTGTACGCATACCTGCGATATGGATTACGGCAAGATTACATCCTACCCTGGAAACTATGATGATTATATGGAAGCCAGTATTGCGGCACGTAATCAACAAGCGAGAGATAATGCGAAAGCCAAGCAACAAATTGCTGAGTTACAAGACTTTGTACGCCGCTTCTCTGCCAATGCTTCTAAAGCAAAACAAGCTACCAGTCGTGCTAAGCAGTTGGATAAAATCAAAGTGGAAGACTTCAAACCTTCTAGTCGTCAATATCCATTTATTCGCTTTGAATATGACCCAAAAGACAAACTACATCGCAATGCAGTTGAGATGAAAAAAGTCGGCCATGGTTTTGATAAAAAAGACTTATTTAAAGACTTTGAAGTCATCTTTGAAGCAGGGGAAAAAGTCGCCATTATTGGTGAAAATGGCATGGGTAAAACCACGCTATTACGCTGCTTAGCGCAAGATTTAAAGCCGAAGTATGGTGAAGTGAAGTGGGCAGAAAAAGCCAATATTGGTTACTTTGCACAAGATCACGAATATGAGTTCAACAAAGGTAAAGACTTATTTGAATGGATGTCGCAATGGCGCAAGGCTGGCGATGATGACAACACGGTTCGCAGCATGTTAGGCCGCTTGCTATTTGGTAGTGAAGCAACGAAAAAAGCCGTTAACGTGCTATCTGGTGGTGAAAAAGGTCGTTTGCTTTACGGACGATTGATGCTTGAAAAAACCAATGTGTTATTGATGGATGAACCAACCAATCACATGGACATGGAATCGATTGAAGCACTGAATACAGCGCTTGATAAATACAATGGTACCCTCTTCTTTGTCAGCCATGACCGTGAGTTTGTGAGCTCTATCGCAACCCGCATCTTAGAAATTAAAGCAGATGGCATTGTCGACTTTACTGGCAATTATGAAGATTACCTTGCTAGCCAAGGCGTAGAGTAAGTTGGCGATTAAATCAACCGTCTTTAAGGCGAGTCTACAAATTGCTAATATGGACAGCCATTATTATGCTGAACATCCGTTAACGATCTCGCGTCACCCTTCTGAGACGGATGAACGCATGATGGTGCGCATGCTGGCCTTTGCACTCAATGCTGGTGAGTATCTAGAGTTTGGTCAAGGCATGACGGATGACGAGTCTGCAGACCTATGGAAAAAGGACCTCACAGGCGTGATTGAGCTATGGATAGATGTCGGGCTGCCTGATGAGAAATTGATTCGTAAAGCTTGCGGACGTGCGAACCACGTAGTGTTGTATTGCTATGGTGGCAATGCCGCTAAGCTATGGTACGAACAAAATGCAAAAGGCTTTATCCGCTTAAAAAACCTCACTGTGATTAACTTATCACAAGCTTGTACACAAGGCATGGAGAAGTTAGTCGAACGCACCATGCAACTACAATGCAACGTGCAAGATGGACAAGTGTGGTTAATGAACAATGAAGACAGTATCCTCATTGAACAAGTAGTGTGGAAAGCTGCGACAAAAATCAATTAACGTCCATTCTTAAGTAATGAACGTTTAAACAATGCTTCAGATACAAAAAAGCCAAACCTGTTATGAGTTTGGCTTTTTTGTATCTGCCCCGCAGTGAATGCGAGAACAGATACATACTGAATAAAGCGAATTAAGCTTTATGTGATCTCTTACGATCAACCTCAGTTAAGCCACGTTTGCGCATACGGATAGTAGTAGGCGTCATTTCGACTAACTCATCATCATCAATAAACTCAACAGCGCTTTCTAATGTTAGTGCGATTGGTGTAACCAAACGAACCGCTTCATCTGTACCAGATGAACGCACATTAGTGAGTTGTTTACCTTTAATTGGGTTAACAACCAAATCGTTATCACGACTATGAATACCGATAATCATACCTTCGTATAATTTATCACCTGGTTTAGCAAACATTTTTCCTCGATCTTGCAATTTCCATAAGGCGTAAGCAACTGCTTCACCTTTTTCAGATGAAATCAATACACCGTTACGACGACCAGGCATATCTGCTTTAGTCGCAGCATATTCATCAAAGATATGTGCCATTAAGCCAGTGCCGCGTGTCAATGTTAAGAACTCACCTTGGAAACCAATCAAACCACGTGCTGGAATTTTGTACTCTAAACGGGTACGGCCATTACCATCTGATTCCATGTTTTGCATTTCACCTTTACGGCGACCTAGCTCTTCCATGACAGGACCTTGGTTATCATCTTCAACGTCAACCGTTAAGATTTCATAAGGCTCACATCTCACGCCATCGATTTCACGATAAACCACTTTTGGTTTACCAACTGCAATCTCAAAGCCTTCACGACGCATATTCTCTAACAGAATCGTCAAGTGAAGCTCACCACGACCAGATACACGGAAAACATCAGCATCATCTGTATCTTCAACACGTAAAGCAACGTTAACCAATAACTCTTTCGTTAAGCGATCACGAATTTGACGTGAAGTAATGAATTTACCTTCTGTGCCAGCCAATGGTGATGTATTCACCATAAAGTCCATGGTCAATGTTGGCTCATCCACACCTAAGTGTGCCAAACCAACTGGGTTTTCTTTGTCACAGATGGTGTAACCAATGCCGATTTTATCTAAACCAGCAACAATAATAATATCGCCAGCTTCAGCTTCAGGCACTTCAACGCGCGCTAAGCCTTCAAAACCAAGTACTTGGCTAATTTTACCTGTGCCGACTTGCTCGTCACCGTGCATCACAGCCACTTGTTGACCTGTTTTAACGCGACCGTTCAACACACGGCCAATACCTAAGCGACCTGTATAAGTAGAGTAGTCCAATGCTGACACTTGCATTTGCAATGGCGCTTCAGGGTCACCTTGAGGTGGCTCGACGTGGCTCAGAATCGTTTCAAACACAGCACGCATATTGTCTGTTGTTTCACTTTCGTCCATCATCGCGAAACCGTTTAACGCAGAAGCGTAAACAATAGGAAAATCTAACTGCTCATCGGTAGCACCTAAACTATCAAATAAATCAAACGTTTGGTCAATGACCCAAGAGGTACGTGCACTAGGACGATCAACCTTATTAATGACAACAATTGGCTTTAAACCAAGTGCCAATGCTTTTTTAGTCACGAAACGTGTTTGCGGCATTGGGCCATCAACGGCATCAACCATCAATAACACGCCATCAACCATGCCTAAAACACGTTCAACCTCACCACCAAAGTCGGCGTGACCTGGTGTGTCCACGATATTAATACGTGTACCTTCATAGGTGAGCGCTGTATTTTTAGCTAAAATAGTAATGCCACGCTCTTTTTCAAGATCATTACTATCCATAGCGCGCTCTTCCACCGCTTGATGCGATGCAAAAGCACCTGATTGCTGTAGTAATTTATCCACCATGGTCGTTTTACCATGGTCAACGTGAGCGATAATTGCGATATTTCTTAGATTTCGTGCCATTGTTAAGTTGCCATTCAGTTCAGAAGGGCGCGATTCTAACACAATAACAAGACTTTATTATTTGACTTTACAAAAAAAGTAGTTATACTGCGCGCAAGTTAAAACTTTAAGCTTAAATTATTTAAGTAGTTTTAGATTCATTGCCCTGACCTTTCGTAACGCGTGAAATAGTGACGTTACATCTCATTTTTATCGGTTAGTGGCCATGCCAGCGCGCCGGTAAAAGAAGCTCCTATATAGTATGTCTTCTGCGTTTATGTAGCTCATCGATTGATGATTTCATCGCTCAATGTGCCATTCCGTTATTGCTTGCGCCCTTTTTTAGTTATTTTGAAAGGGACATCACATTGTCTTCAACACCAGTTACATTTGAATCATTAGATTTACATCCTTCTATCCTTAAAGCCGTTGCAGAGGCGGGTTATATCAACCCTACGCCTATTCAAGCACAAGCGATTCCTGCCGTTTTAGCCGGCCGCGACATATTAGCTTCTGCGCAAACAGGTACAGGTAAAACAGCGGGCTTTACATTGCCAGCATTGAACTTATTAGCAACACCACACGAATCAAACAGCCGCGGCCCACGCATCTTGGTATTAGTACCAACCCGTGAACTAGCTGCGCAGGTAAACGAATCAGCACGTAAGTACGGCAAATTCATCCGTGCACGTACGGTGAGTATCGTGGGTGGTATGCCATATCCACTACAAAACAAACTATTATCACAACCGTTAGACATCTTAGTGGCTACGCCAGGTCGTTTTATCGATCACATGGAGCGTGGCCGTATTGACCTAAGCCGTTTACAAATGTTGATTCTTGACGAAGCGGATCGTATGTTGGACATGGGCTTTATGCCAGACGTACAAAAGATTTGTGCTGCATTGCCTGAGTCTCGTCAAACACTATTGTTCTCTGCGACACTAGATGGCAACATTGGCCGTATCGCAAAAGACATCTTAAAAGACCCACTTACCATTGAAGTGGCTGCACAAAAAGAAAAACACGAAAACATTGAGCAACGTTTACATCACGTTGACGACATGACACACAAAAACAAATTGCTTGAGCATCTATTGATTGAACCAGATGTCAACCAAGCGATTATCTTTACGAGCACAAAACGTCACGCTGACTTATTAGCAGAAGACTTATATGCTGCTGGCCATAAGACAGCCGCTTTACATGGTGACATGACACAAGGTGCGCGTAACCGCACATTGACTAAATTACGTCATGGTGATGTTAAAGTTTTAGTGGCAACTGATGTTGCAGCACGTGGTATTGATGTTAAAGGTATCAGCCATGTGATTAACTATGACTTACCTAAATTTGCTGAAGATTATGTGCATCGTATTGGTCGTACTGGCCGTGCTGGTCAAAAAGGCATTGCAATCGCTTTTGCTGGCAATATGGACAGACATGTATTGCGTAAAATTGAGCAATATACAGGTCACCGTCTTGAAGCCACTGTCATCGAAGGCTTTGAGCCTAAGCGCCCTATCAACATGAATGCCCCTGATGGCAAACGTGGTAAAGGCCGTGGGGGTGATCGTGGTCGTGGTGGTGATAGCAATGGTCGTTCTGCTGGTGGTGGTTATAAAGGCCGTAGTGAGAATAAAGGCCGCAGTGATGCACCTCGTGGCGATCGTAATGATAGTGGCCGTAGTTTTGGTGACCGTAATGCATCAGGTCGTAGCGATGACCGTAGCCGCAACACAAATGATAGTGGCAATGGCCGTACCTTTGGCGATCGTGCTGCTGGTGCTGGACGTGACGGTGGTGACAGAGGCGGTCGTAATGACGCTCCTCGCGGCAATCGCAACGACAGTGGCCGTAGCTTTGGTGACCGTAATGACCGTAACGCATCAGGTCGTCCAGCTCGTGGTGGAAACGAATCACACAGTGACAAACCAGCAAGAAGCCGTGCACCACGCAACGATGACAGAGGCAGCTCTGAAGTGAATGGTAATAGCGTTAACTATAAAAAAGACACTAACCTACAGTTTGCTAAAGAAGTTGCACGTAGCTCAAGCAATGGTCGCAATGGTGGTGGAAACTCAGGCGCTAATAAAGGCTCTGCTAAAATCTCAAATGAAAAATTTGGCAAACCACGCCCACAACGTAGCAACGGCAATACTGCAGGTAACACTGCTCCACGCCGTAGCAATGATGGTGCTAACCGTTCACGTGACTTTGCATAATTAATACGATGACAGAAGAAAATAAAACAGAAGAAGTCAAACCTGTAGAGGCTAAAGCTACAGATGTTAAATCAGTAGACAGCTTCGATTCGCTAGGGCTTGCAGCACCATTATTGCAAGCCATCGCGGAAACAGGCTATACCAAACCAACCCCTGTGCAAGCGGAAGCGATTCCGCTGATATTAACCCGTCAAGACTTAATGGCTGGTGCACAAACTGGTACTGGTAAAACAGCCGCTTTTACGTTACCTATTTTGCAACTGCTACTGCCTTTTGCTAGCACGAGTACTTCACCAGCTAAACACCCTGTTCGCGCACTGATTTTAGCGCCGACTAGGGAGTTGGCTATTCAGGTAGAAGAAAATATTAAGGTCTATGCTAAAAAAACAAACTTACGGAGTTTAGTTGTTTTTGGTGGTGTTGATATTAGAAAACAAACGCCTCACTTGAAGACGGGTGTTGAGATTGTTGTTGCGACACCTGGACGTTTACTAGACCATGTCGAACAAAAAACCATTCAACTGAATCAAGTGAAATTCTTGGTATTAGATGAAGCGGATCGTATGTTAGACATGGGCTTTATGCCTGACTTGAAGCGCATTCTTGCTTTGCTCCCTAAAAATCGCCAAACACTGATGTTCTCAGCGACCTTCTCTAAAGAAATTAAGAAACTTTCTGATGAGTTCATGGTGAAGCCAGCATTGATTGAGGTTGCGCGTAGTAATGCAACTAATGAAAATGTGACGCAAAAAGTATTTTCGGTTGAGCAGTCGGATAAGCAGGCGTTATTAACCCAATTGCTAAAAAAAGAAGCCAAAGATCAAGTGATTGTGTTTACTAAAACTAAAATCACAGCTAACCGTTTAAGCCGAGCCTTAGAGCGCGAAGGCATTGCTGCCGATGCGATTCATGGTGATAAGACACAAAAAGAGCGTATCGCAGCATTAGATGCGTTTAAAGCGGATACGGTGAAGGTGCTGGTCGCAACAGATGTTGCGGCTCGTGGCTTAGATATTAGTGATTTGCCAATGGTGATTAACTACGAGATTCCATCAGCGCCAGAAGATTACGTACATCGTATCGGTCGTACTGGCCGTGCGGGTGCAAGTGGTGTGGCGATTTCATTGGTTTCTAGCGATGAAGAGAAGTACTTCGTCGAAATTGAGAAGCTCATCAAGAAGACGATTCCACGGGAAACGATGGCTATTTCACGCAGTGGAAGGCCGAATACTTCATCCAGTTCGCCAAGACCACAGTCGTCAACATCGCACATTAACTCGGCAAAAAGACTGCAAAGAGCACCTGCGAAAAGCAAGGACCCTTGGTTTGATAAACCTTATGAACCTAGTAAGCCTAGTGGTAGCACGGCCAATAGCGTGAAGCGGATGCCAGTCAGAAACAATAAAGTGCCCGTCGCTGCGTTATTAGGTGGGTTGATTAAAAAATAACGGCTTTAAGGTGGCGTAACACGTGATTACTTGTTGCGCATAAAATCGGCAACGCCATACAATTGCGTTGCCATTTTTGTAAGTATTGGCTCTTCAATGCTAATTTCATGCATGGCGCTAATCATGCAGAACATCCATTGATCTCTTTCTGTTTCGCCAATCGAAAAGGGCATGTGCCTAGCACGCAACCGTGGGTGTCCATACTGCTCAATATACAGTTGTGGACCACCAGTCCAGCCTGTTAAGAACATAAAGAGCTTTTCACGTGCTTCTGTTAAATCAGGCGCGTGTATAGCGCGTAGCTCAGTGGCTTTCTCTGAACTGTCCATCATGTCGTAAAATGTTTCTACCAGCAGGCGTATATTCTCGATACCAGACTCATCACCACCTAATAGCTCATATAAGGTCGATTTATCCGACTCTACTTCTTCAATCTTATCTAACATTATTTGCCTTGTGTTTTTACTAAACTAGCCACTTTTGTCGCTTTCACACGTGCTTCCGTCACATCATCTGCTGTTGCTAATGCCACACCCATACGGCGGCGCACAAAGGCCTCAGGCTTACCAAATAAACGCAAATCACTATCAGGGATAGCAAGCGCAGCTTCTATACCTGCATAGCTCAGGCTCTTACTATCAACACTGCCATAAATAACTGCGCTAGCGCCTGGCTTCGTTAACACCACATCGACAGGCAACCCCAAGATTGCACGTGCATGAAGTTCGAACTCATTAAAGCGTTGGCTGCACATGGTCACCATCCCCGTATCATGTGGGCGTGGGCTCACTTCTGAGAACCAGACTTGATCGCCTTTTACAAACAGCTCGACACCAAACAAACCTAGGCCACCTAAAGCATCCGTGATTGATTTGGCCACTTGTTGTGCCGCTTCAAGCGCAGCTGCGGTCATGGCTTGTGGCTGCCAACTTTCAACATAATCGCCTCGCTCTTGTCGGTGACCAATCGGATCGCAGTAGTAGGTTTGTACTTCGCCAGCTGTGTTGTTGGCGCGTACGGTTAATAAGGTAATCTCAAAATCAAAATCAATTTGTCCCTCTACAATCACCACGCCTTGATCAACACGGCCGCCTGATGCTGCATAATCCCATGCTGCCTTCACTTCACTGGCTTGCGTAATGCGTGACTGCCCTTTGCCTGAAGACGACATCGTTGGTTTAATAAAACAAGGGTAGCCAATACCTGCATCAATACTGGCCGCTAGTTCTGCTTCACTTCGTGCAAACGCATAAGGCGATGTTGGCAGCTTGAGTGTTTCTGCCGCTAAACAACGTATACCTTCACGGTTCATGGTGAGCTGTACCGCTTTGACCGTTGGAATGACTTTAGAAACGCCGGCTTGATCAATCTCCGCCAAAGCATCCGTATTGAGCGCCTCAATTTCTGGCACGATAAGATGAGGACGTTCTTTTTCAACCAATGCTTTTAATGCCTCACCATCGGTCATGTCGATTGTATAAGCCCGATGTGCCACTTGATGGCCTGGTGCATTCTCATATCGATCGACAGCAATCACTTCTACACCTAAACGCTGTAATGCAATGATGACTTCCTTACCCAGCTCGCCACTGCCTAACAGCATAACTTTGGTTGCGGAAGGTGATAAAGGTGTGCCTAAAGTGACAGATTTGCCCATGAAAAACTCCAGTCTTTGATGACTAGAATGATACCACGATGCATAAAAATGCTAAACGCTGATACCGTGTTTTTCCATGCGATAACGCATTTTCATCCGCGTGATGCCTAAGTGACGCGCCGCTTTAGAAATATTATTGTGTGTCACCTCTAAAGCCGTAATCAACATGTTCTTTTCTGCCGAATCCAATGTGGGCGAAGCGTTGTTTTCTGCAGCTTGATTAATCACATCGACACCGTTAGTTGATAAACCATTAGCGTTTACTCCATTGAGTTTTGGTAAGGCAATATCACTTGCGCTAATGTTAGCCTGATTACTTAATAAAACAGCTCGACTAATTTGATGTCTTAATTCACGTACATTGCCTGGCCATGTATACGTTTGAATCGCCTCCAGCGCACTTAAACTAAATTCGTGTTCAGTTAACCCATAACGTCGCTCAGTAAGACGCATAAAGTGTTTAGCCAACTGCACAGCATCACCCTCACGTTCACGTAATGGTGGCATGTAAAGACTAATTACATTTAATCTAAAGTATAAGTCTGAGCGGAACTGGCCTGCCATTGACATCGCATGCAAGTCTCGATTGGTTGCCGCAACAATTCTCGCTGGCACATGTCTTTCTTTAGTAGAGCCGAGACGCCGCACTCTGCGCCGTTCTAATACATTGAGCAGTTTGGCTTGTAGCGGCAAGGGTATTTCACCTATTTCATCCAAAAACAGCGTCCCATCTTCAGCGGCTTCAATCAGCCCAGGACGACTACCAACGGCATTGGTAAAAGCACCTTTCTCATGCCCAAACAATTCACTTTCAATCAACTCTGTGGGAAAGGAAGCACAGTCAACATGTATAAAAGGTTTGTCTTTTTGTACACAGATCGCATGCAGCATCCTTGCTGCAACATCTTTACCCGCACCTGTTTCACCTGTAATCAGTACTGTGGGGGGAATGGCATCGACCAAATGTCCGAGCTGCCCAACACGCTCCACCTGCATTCGCACACTTTGCATAGCGGGGCTTTCACCAAGCAGATTGGCGCCCTCACTATTATGTGTATTACGTTGTTTTGAATTGTCTAAACTGGCTTGCAATTCAAAGGTTCTTTCATTCTTTTGAATCACTAACAACAGTTCATCTAGGTCAATTGGTTTTTTAAGATAATCATCAGCGCCCAGCTTAATCGCTTGCACAGCATCACTCACCTCGCCATAAGCCGTCATGACAATCACTTTCACATTCTTATCAACGAAATCAGCAATTAAATCTAAACCGTTACCATCTGGCAACCTCATATCAAGTAAGACAAGGTCTGGCAAGAACTGTTTAGCCAGCGCAAGTGCATCGGTTAAGTTCGCTGCACATTCACAATCATAGCCCGCCTTTTTTAAATGCTTGGCTACGGCACGCGCAAACAGTTCTTCATCTTCAATAACAAGCACCTTATTATTGCTTGCCTGATTAAAGCCTTGAATCATTTTTTGCGCTGCTATAGTCAATTAAAGCTCTCTACTATCATCTATCAGTAATTATTTTCTACCGCCAAACTCATAACGAGCACCAATCCAACCAGCACGAGGTGCACCAGGCATTAACATCATTGATGGCTCATCATCTCCGGCAAAAGCACCACCTTCGAACCAGTTTTCACCAAGCATGCCGCCTGTTGAATACTTTTTATCAAAGATATTGGTTGCCTTAGCAAATACTTGCCAGCCGGTTTTTCCAAACGTATAACGTGAGTCTAAGTTAAACACCGTATAGCCACTGACTTTACCGCCTTCTTGAACAAAGTTATCGTTACCAGTACCGCCTTGATGATCATTATTTTCATTACCACGTACAAAGACATCAGAGAAGGTGTTCATCGTTGTACCAATCGACCAGTTTGGTGTTGCCTGGTATTGCACACGTAGTTTGAAAGCATGCTCTGGAATATTGGCTAAATGATCACCTTTTTTGACTTGAATGCTATCGCCATTGACTGTCGAGTTAACTTCATTTGATAACTCAAGCGCAGACTGGTAAGTCGCATTAATAAAGCTATAACCAGCATTAAACGTAAACTTATCTAACTGACCTGATAAGCCTAGGTCAAGGCCTTGACGTCGTGTTTTACCGACATTATCAAAATAACCCATACCATTGGTTGCATTGGTTGAGATAAACTGAATATCGTCATGGTTAACTGTTCTGTAAACAGCAGCAGACCAACCAATTGATTTTGTCAGCTCACCGCGCGCGCCAACCTCAAAGGTTTTAGCAACCACTTTATGAAGCGGTGGATCGCCAGCCATCGCATTTGGTAACTTACAAGGAACAGCAGGGTTTGCACAACCCAGCTCCATCGATGTTGGTGCGCGCATCCCTTCATTGTAAGAGCCGTATAATGTCAGGGCTTTACTTGGTGAGAATGTTAAGCCAACTGAAGGGTTAAAGCGATGAAAGTCATGATCTCCGGATAGTGACTCTGGATCACTATCATCTAGAATCAATTGATCGCTATTTTTAACATTAATCTGGTTATAACGACCTGCCAATGTTAACGCCCATTGGTCATCTAAAGACATGGTATCAGTTACAAAAACGCCCCAACTCTCCGTCTTACCAGTCAGTTTCACTGCAGCTTCATCACTCATCTCGCCATTCGCATCAATACCACGTGTAGCGTTAACTAGACCATACTCTGATGACTGTTCAAAATCAATTTCTGATTGGTCATAACCAACACCCGTAATAAATTGATTCTCTTTACCAAGCAGTGGCTGATTAAATGCCAGCTGTGCATTAAAACCATAGCCTTTTTGACGTGTTTTACTTCTATTGACGGCACCGCTACAATTCACTTCAGAGTCAGTCGTTCCACATGCAGCTAAGGCTGCCGCCAACTCACCAGCATCCACATCTCCATCTAAGTCTGTGTCAACATCACCAAAACCATTTTTATCATCATCCGCATTAAAATCGTCATTCACATCACCATTTAATGTTTTACGGTCAGATTTCCGATAGTAAGCATTACCACTCATTTCAACGTCATCGTTAAACCAGTGACTACCATTTAGATTTAAAAATGATAATTTATTTTTGGTTTGATCTGGTCTAGTATTGATTGACTCGCGGCCTTCTTCATCAATAAATTCTTTTTGAATCAGCCCATTACCAATCATGTCATTATCAGCACCCGTATAACTAAGCTCTAATCGGCTTGACTCATTTTCCCAGCCTAACTTACCGAACACTTGTTTAACTTCTGTCGGTGAATAATCACGCCAACCATCTTCATCAAAGTAATTACCTGAAATAAAGTAATCAATTGAGCCGTCTTGTGAAACGCCACCAAACTCACCTAATACATTCTTGCGGCCCCATGATCCACTACTCATCTCAATTACACCACCTTGATGTGTGCGACCACTTTTAGTGACAACGGATAGTGAGCCACCCAAGGTATTAAGACCAAATACAGGGTTTGAACCTGGGATAAGGTTAATTCCGGCAATGGCATTAACGGGAATCAAATCCCAATTCACGGCATCACCAAAAGGCTCATTCACACGTACACCATCCTGAAATACTGACAAACCTTGTGGCGTGCCCAGTAATGGTGATGCTGTAAAGCCACGAAATAAAATGTCAGGCTGGAATGGGTTGTTTTGTGTTGCGTTAACAGAAACGCCCGTTAAATTATCATTCATAAAATCAGCAATAGTCGTGCTTTTTTGCTGCTCTAAGTCTTTAGATTTAATCGTTTGTACCGCAGCTGGAATGCGTTCAACAGGCAGCCCAACACCTTGGAGTGGTGTAGTACTAATCACTTCCACTTCATCGAGTTCAATCGTACTTTCTGCCGCAATAGAAGGCATTCCGTAAATAGATAACACCGCCAATGCGATGAGTTTTAGTTTAAATAGTTTCCGCATGTTACTTCCCTTTAAAAATTCAATACAATTGTGTTGCTTTTATTATCAATATTGAATTGCAAGATACATTCCAACTTTAGATATTACAAAAATTACTTTATAATCAACAAGGAAGAACCTACTCAGAATAAGATTAGGCTATTTTAGGCTATAAATTGGTTGTATACAACCACCCTACATGGATGATAACAACCAAATACTCCTAGTCATTATCATGAAAACGCAATGCGAATGTACTGCGCTTATGTTATTGCCGACTCCCAACGTACTGTTAAGCCCATTTCATAGCTTTCTGCTTGCATCTCAACATCAGCCCCGATATCAGGAATAATAACCAAGCTTTCATCCATGAAAATGAGGGGCATTTGCGAGCGTAACCAAGGTGGAACTTCACTAGATTGCATGATGGCTTTCAAACTTCGTCTAGGTCGACCGAGTACAGGTCTAAAGAATTCCCCGCCTTCTCTATTTTTAATACGTAATTTAATATCGCTACCACCACGTTGGTAGGCAAAGCCCTCACCTTTTTTCTTCGTGAAAATTAGCTTTGATCCGTTAGGTAAAACAACAACCTCATCGCCCAGCCAAAGCAAGTTAATAGTCGCTAACTCTTCAGGCTCATCAACTAAGTATGCTTGTTTCTGATAACGCATAACGTGCAAGTTATTCGCCACTTTAACTTTAATAGATACATCTGTTTTTTCAGACTGAAGCTGTTGTAGTATTTGCGTTAACAATGCAGCACTGGGTGTTTGTAGCTTATTGTTAGTAAGCCAAAGACGAATGACATTTCCCTGCCTTGCCTTACTCAATAATGCAAGCTGGTCTAGTTGCATAGCGCCATATTGCTGTGTAACATCAACAACACGCTGGGCATCAATTGCAGCCAAGTCACTCAACATTTCACTCGCTTCTGCCATATGCGTTGCCGAGCGTGCTAGCGTCTTGGTGATGCTCGTGTAGCGTTGATTAAAAGTAGGGATTAATTTATGCCGCATAAAATTACGATCATATGCCGTATCAGCATTGCTTTCATCATCAATCCACTGCAAACCATGATGTTCAGCATAAGCTTCTAAATCAGCACGTGAACAATGCAGAAAAGGCCTTATTAGCCGACGTGCCATATCCACTTGCGCCATACCAGAAAGCCCTTTAACCCCTGCGCCTCTTGCCAATTGCAATAATAAGGTTTCAGCCTGATCGTCTTGATGATGGGCTAAACAGATAAAGTCTGCAACTGATGTATTGAGCGCTTGGTAACGAGCATCTCTTGCCGCTGCTTCCATACCTAAACCACTACTAGTATCAACAGTTACTTGATGGTATTGAAATGGCACTCCTAAATCAGCACAAGACTTTTCACAGAAACTTACCCAATCAACCGCATTACCACTCAGCCCGTGATTAATGTGCATAGCACTTAAATGAAAGGGGATTTCGCTTGTTAATTGGTGTAATGCATGAAGCAGCACGGTGGAATCAAGACCACCGCTGTATGCTACCAGCAGCGATGGTCTTGCTAAATAATGTTGTTGAAAAAAGCTTTTAACAAAAAGCCTAAGGTGATTTAAAAGTGAGGCGCGCTTTTTCGTTGCCAAGTTATTTTTTGACAGTTTCTTTGAACTTGCCATAACTCATCAAACGCTCATACCTTGTTTCCAAGAGTTTTTCTGTTGTTGTTTTCTGTAAAGTAGTCAGGTTCGTTTTAATCGCCTTTTTAACGCTTGCCATCATGGCATCTTGATCGCGATGCGCACCACCTAATGGCTCTGGAATAATTTGATCTACCAAGCCTAGGCCTTTAAGTCTTTCTGCAGTAATCCCTAATGTCTCTGCCGCTTCTGGTGCTTTACTGGCACTTTTCCATAAGATTGACGCGCAACCTTCTGGAGAAATTACTGAATAGATCGAATGTTGCAACATTAGCAACTGATCAACAACACCTAAAGCCAATGCACCACCTGAACCGCCTTCGCCAATAACGACGCCGACGATCGGCGTTTTAAGCCCAGCCATCACAAATAAGTTTTTAGCAATCGCTTCTGATTGACCACGCTCCTCCGCACCAATACCAGGGTAAGCACCCGGTGTATCAATGAGCGTCACGATTGGCAGCTTAAACTTCTCTGCTAATCTAAATAAGCGTAAAGCTTTGCGATATCCCTCTGGTCTTGGCATGCCAAAATTACGATACTGACGGGCCTTTACATCACGCCCTTTTTGTTGGCCAATCACCATCACTGGCATATCATCCAATCGCGCCATACCACCGACAATTGCAGGATCATCTGCATAGGCGCGATCACCATGAAGCTCTTCAAAATCGGTAAATATATTTGTAATATAATCAAGTGTATAAGGCCGCTGCGGATGTCGCGCTACCTGTAAAACCTGCCATGCATCTAAATTTTTGTAAGTTTCAACAAGCAACTGATGATTCTTCTTCTCTAATTGCGCCACTTCTTTTGCAACATCTAAGTCATCATGTTCATCATGTACAGCCTGCAAAGACTCAATGCGCTTTTCCAGCTCTGCAATCGGCTGTTCAAAATCCAAATACGTCAGTTTTGGCGCTGTTACTTTTTTCTCAATCATATGTGCAACTCAATATAAAGTTCTATGTTTTCAATAACGCTAATTATAAAGGATTTTTACGTTATCTTTCGACAACCAAGTTTCCAAATGGTGAATCAAATCATCTTGCAATTCGACTTGCCAACTTTCACCTAACATCAAGTCTACTTGACTGCTGGCATTGTGATATTCAATTTTAACAGGACATACGCTCTTGCCTGCGCTTTCCCCTTTTCGGTACGGCTGTAATATCGTTGTTAATTTGGCCGCATCAGACTGGCCATTACAAGCGATTTTTAGCATACTCGCATAAGCGCTTCTAGCCATCGGTAAATTAAATAATTTATTAGCACTAACCCGATTGCCGCCTGAAAAGTCATCATGGCTAATGCGGCCTTCTATCACTAATACTTGGTCTTCTTTAATGAGGTGTGCATGCTTCGCCAACAAATCTCCACCAACCACGACATCAACACGTGCAACTGCATCATCTAACGTCACAATCGCCATCTTACCGCGCTGTGTCATCCGGATGCGCACACCCATGACCACACCAGCAATCCGTTTAGGCTGCTTTTGTGGTGCAATATCAGCCAATGTACCATGTACAAACTGTGCAATTTCAGATTTACTTTCCGTGTAAGGGTGTCCACTCAGATAAAAGCCCAATGCTGCTTTTTCTTCTTTTAGTCGCGCTTCTGGTCGCCAAGCCTCAACTACTGGCAATTGGTGTTGAACATTCGCTTCCTCACCAAATAAATTATCTTGTCTTACATGATTATTAGCATGCTCTGCCGCGCCAATCGCTGCACTAACACCAGCCATCAAAGCCGCTCTATTCAGCTCTAATTGATCAAAAGCACCCGCTCTAATCAGAGACTCAATGACCCGACGATTGACTTTACGCAAATCTAAACGACTGCAAAAATTAAATAAATCTTTAAATGGGCCGCCTTCTTCACGCGCTGCTATCATTAAGTCAATCGCTGTAGCACCCGTCCCTTTTATGGCGCCCAGCCCATAAAGAATCTGATCTTTACTCAATGGTGTGAATCGATACGCACTTTGATTAACATCTGGCGGCAACACCTCTACTTCATTCGGCGCACAATCATCAAAGAAAATGCGCACACTATCCGTATTATTCATATCGGCCGACATGGTCGCAGCTAAGAAGGCTGCAGGATAATGTACTTTTAGATAGGCGGTTTGATAAGCAACCAATGCATAGGCTGCCGCATGCGATTTATTAAAGCCATAACCAGCAAACTTCTCAAGCAAGTCGAATAAATCATTGGACTGTTGTAGGCTCAAATCATTTTTTAGCGCACCTTCATTAAATATCTCACGCTGCTTAACCATTTCCTCTGGCTTTTTCTTACCCATAGCACGGCGTAACAAGTCAGCAGCGCCCAAGCTAAAACCAGCCACGACTTGGGCAATTTGCATCACCTGCTCTTGATAAACCGCAATACCATAAGTCTCTTTTAAGATAACTTCCGTTGATGGATGTGGATACACCACACGTTGCTGGCCATGCTTACGGCGACAGTAATCAGGAATCAAATCCATCGGCCCTGGTCTATACAACGCTACCAAGGCAATAATATCTTCAAAGCAGTCTGGCTTAGCTTGCTTGAGCATGTCCTTCATGCCCTTAGACTCCAATTGAAAAACAGCCGTCGTATTGGATTGCTTAAGCAAACGGAATGCGGCTTTATCGTCTAAGGGTAACGCTTCCAGCACTAAAGGTGGCTCACCTTCAGCTAGGCGCTGTGCATTGGCATTATCAACGGCCATATCCAATATCGTTAATGTTCGCAGACCCAAAAAGTCGAACTTCACCAGACCAACCGCTTCTACATCATCTTTATCATATTGACTCACTAAACTATCGCCATTTTCTTGACAATAGACCGCGGAGTAATCGGAAATCTTGCCGGGTGCGATTAACACCCCACCCGCATGCATGCCTACATTACGCACCACGCCTTCAAGGCGCAGTGCCAGCTCTAAGAGCTTGGCAACCTCTTCTTCTTTTTCACGCCGCTCTTGTAGTTGTGGTTCTTTTTCTAGCGCACTTTTTAATGTAATACCCAGTTCTAGTGGAATGAGTTTCGCGATACTATCAACAAAATTAAACGGCAAATCAAGTACACGCCCAACATCACGAATCACGGCTTTAGCCGCCATAGTTCCGAAGGTGGCAATTTGCGACACAGAATCCAAACCATACTTTTGCTTCACATAGCCAATCACGCGATCACGGCCATCTTGGCAGAAATCAATATCGAAATCGGGCATCGAAACCCGCTCCGGATTCAAAAATCGTTCGAAAAGCAGATTATATTCTAATGGGTCAAGGTCGGTAATACCCAAGCTATAAGCAACTAATGAACCCGCTCCTGAACCACGGCCCGGCCCAACTGGTACACCATTATTTTTTGCCCAGTTGATAAAGTCAGCCACAATCAGGAAGTAACCAGGGAAGCCCATCTGACCAATAATCCCACATTCGAAATCCAAGCGCTCCTTATAGGTCGAAAATTGTTCAGCCCTTACTGCTTCATCTGGAAATAATTGCGCTAACCGAGCATTTAGTCCTTTAAGTGATTCCTCCGCTAAGTAGGTCTGCAAATCCTGACCTTCAGGCGTTGGGAAGTCGGGTAAGTAATTCTCACCCAGTGTTAACGTTAAATTACATCGCTTGGCAATTTGAATCGTGTTCGCAAGCGCTTCTGGTACATCAGCAAAAAGCGCGGACATCTGCTCTTGTGTTTTAAAGTACTGCTCATCACTAAATTTTTTCGGGCGTCGGCGATCGGCCAGCATATAACCTTCAGCAATACAAGTACGTGCTTCATGTGCTTGAAAGTCATCTTGTGTAATGAATTGAATAGGATGCGTCGCGACAATAGGTACATTTAAGGTGCTAGCAATAGATAACACTTGTTGTATATGTGCTTCTTGCTTTGCCGCATTCGCAGCATCAGTTGCACGCTGCACTTCTAAATAAAACCGATTTGGGAAAAGCGCTGACCACCGACTAGCTAGCTTGGTGGCTAACGCCGCATTATTGTGTGCCAATGCTAAGCCAATATCACTGTCATTAGTGCCCGATAGTAAAATGAGCCCTTCACTACTTTGTTGAAACCATTCCGGCTTAAATTCTGGCCGCCCTCTTGTTTGATTTTCTAAGTAGGCTTTACTTAACAACTCGCACAACAGTTTGTAGCCAGTATCATTTTGTACTAATAATAAGGCGCGTGTTGCTTGCTGTGGTTTTTTGCTATTTTCTAACCATACATCTGCACCAAGGACTGCTTTAATACCTTGTTTTCTAGCTGCTTTATAAAACTTAACAGCACCAAATAAATTGCTCAAATCAGTCAATGCCAAAGCAGGCATAGCATCAGCTTGTGCTGCATTTACATAATCTTTAATCCTGACGATACCATCAACAATGGAATATTCGCTGTGACATCTGAGGTGAATAAATGAAGGTGACTGACTTAAATCTTGCATACTGATATTTTACTCTTTTCAAATAAAAAGTGCGGCTAATCCAATGAAAAAAGCCGCCAAATTAGCAGCTTTACTATTCAGCTCTATTTCGAGGCCCTGCTTTTACTTTTTCGTTGCTAGCAATTCTTTTACTTTCTTTAACAATGCTTCATCTTGCACGGGCTTACCAAAGAGTGCATCAACACTAATTGCTTTAGCTAAGTTTTTATGTTTGCCCACCGTACGTAAACTAATCATAATCAAGTGGGTATTGGCAGTCCTAGCATCATCGCGAATATTACGTGATAATTCAAACCCGTCTAATCGTGGCATCTCAATATCCGTCAAAATAATATCAGGCGTACTCACTTGCAGCATATCCATTGCATCCATACCATCTTTAGCCACTTGCACTTCACAGCCTTTGCGTTTTAATAATCGGCCAAGCACTTTACGCATCGTCAATGAATCATCCAATATGCAAGACTCATTTGAGACAGGCGCTAGTCTTGCCAACCAATTAAAAGCAACCACATTACGTACCGTCCTTGTGATTTCTGACGGACTGTATATCAACGGCTCTGAGCTCATTAGCGGTTTTCAGTCGACACTTGGCGACACGCCTATTATTGGTGGACTCGCTGGTGATGGCGGAAAATTCGTCAAAACACTACAGCTATTTAATGACACCATTTCAGACAATATAATAATTGCGGTTGGTTTATATGGTGATTATCTCATCACCTCAAGCGGCGCATTAGGTGGCTGGAAACCTTACGCCCTCCACGTAAAGTGGCGAAATCAGTAAAAAACGTGGTTTATGAACTAGATGGAAAGCCTGCTTTATCCTTAAACAAAATGTATTTTGGTGTAGCTTTCTCTAGACACTTACCAGGTAGTGGATTGAAATTCCTATTAGCTGTGATTGAGGAAGCTAAAACGGGGTGTCGAAAAAATACGTACCTTGCTCTCCATTGATGCCAATCATAGTAGTTTAACGTTCGCAGGCAATATCAAAGAAGGTGAAATAGTTCGCCTCTGCCAAACCAATCACGACAAACTAGTTGAAGGCGCAGGCGCCGCTGCTAACCTCGTTATTGGTGGCTTAGATGCTCAGAAAACCAATCAAACAGGTCTGGCACTTTGTGTCAGCTGCGTTGGTCGTAAGGGCGTGATGGAAGAGCAAGTGGTCGATGAAGTGAAATTGGTACAACAAATGCTAGGGACAAAAACCAGTGTTGCTCGCTTTTACTCCTACGGTAAAATTGCGCTGCGCCCTAATACTACTGGTAGCGAGCACAATCAAACAATGATAATTGGTTATTTAAGCAAAAAACTGTAGTTTAAAACACCTAGTCGAAATACTTTTTTACAGGTCACCTAGAATTTAGGTGATTTTTGCTTTATGATAAGAAATCAAATTTAAAAAAGATTAAAAAATGTCTAGCTCAGTTACACTAAAAGGAATTCCTGTCGATGTTGCCGGAAACTTACCACAAATAGGCAGCACAGCACCTAATTTCACTTTGGTCGATGCCGCATTACAAGACGTCACATTAGGCACTTATGCTGGTAAACGTAAAGTGCTGAACTTGTTCCCTAGTGTAGATACACCAACTTGTGCCAGCTCAGTCCGTGAGTTTAGCAAACGCGCTAGCAGCATGGATAACACTGTTGTACTTAATATCTCTGCTGACTTACCTTTTGCACAAAAGCGCTTTTGTGCTGCAGAAGGCATTGAGAATGTAGTGAACCTATCAACCATGCGTGGTCGTGACTTTTTAATGAACTACGGTACATTAATTTTTAGCAGCAAATTAGCTGGCTTAGCTGTCCGTGCTGTTATAGTGATCGATGAAAATGATATTGTTAAATACATTGAGTTAGTGCCAGAAATTACAGAAGAGCCTAACTACGATGCGGCGATTGCAGCACTGTAAGCATTAGCAAGTAAGCGCATTAAAAAGGCCCAGCAATGCTGGGCCTTTTCTTATCCATTTCTGATTCAACGCATCACTACTCTTTTACAAAACTGCCCTGCGCTACATCAGCCATCAACTTAAGCAAGTCACTACCCTTAAGCGCCAACGCATAGCCAAGGACGCCGCTACCAATCACAACCGTTTCATAGCTTGATACACTAGCATCAATTAGCACCTTCAAGCCTTCTGGCAACGCCACTGGCGGCACTGCTCCAACTAGATAACCCGTGGCTTCAGGCACCTCATCATACTCAGCCATGCGTAACTTACGTTCTTCTAGGTGTTTACGTAGCACACCCCAATCAGCGCGCCCTGCACCTGCAACAGCTAGTAGGTAAAACTGTTTAGAGCCACCACGAAACACCACACTACGCACAACCGACGTCGGATCTAGGCCTTTTGCGCTCAGCAGCTCTTCTAAGTTTCGTATCGGCTTCTTATCTTCACTAAGTGGAATTTCGACCACACCAAAATCAACACCTGCTGATGTCAGTAAATCAGTCACATCTGAGTTAATGGTCATATTCACATCTTATAAGAAAATTTTATCGCTTAAAATTGTTTTACAACGCGTTCTTTCGCCATTTCAATATGCTGATCAATATTATCGGCCAACATTTCTTTGAATTGATTCGTAAACCATTCAATCGCCTCATCTCTTGTAGCGACCAAATCTGTCGTTTTGCTCGCTACTTCATGTGCATTAAAGCGTGCAACGGCATAACACATCGCACCACTCACACGGCCAATGTCTTGCTTGCTATCTGCAACTAAAGCATTCGCAGTATTGATAAACTGATCTGCCATCACGAGCATATCCATTTCATTTTCATTGCTTTGTTCAGCCATGTTTTTCCCTTTATTAAGTATTGAGGTTAAATATTAAAGTTTAGTATTAAAAATTACTCGTATTCCGTATATTTGGCGTTACTACCTTTAGCCTTTTCGACTGGGTATTTCTTTGCATTTAAATCAATTTTTTTATTCGCAGCATCAATCAAATCAATGCCACACACTTCCGCAATCCTCAGTAAGTAAACAAAAGTGTCTGACAATTCTTCTCCAACTTGCTCTTTCTTTTCAGCATCTAAGTTTTTGCTATCGGCTTCTGTTATCCACTGAAAATGCTCAACCACTTCACCGGCTTCCACGATCATCGCCATCGACAAGTTTTTCGGCGAATGAAATTGCGCCCAATCGCGTTCTTCTACGAATTGATTCACGCGTGCTCTTAACTGATCAATAGAGTCTGGTGTCATAGCGGCTTCACATCCTTGTAAGTCAGTTCACGGTTTGGGTCGACTGGCTTCTCTTTTGGTTTATCTGCAACTGGCGTCGCATTAGGGTCAATCGGTTTTTTCTCTTTACGGTTGCTACCTACCACCATTTTAATTTCAAATAAACGGCACTCCAACGGCCCATTAAACAATGGCGTTTTCTTACTAGCAGATAAACGCATCAATTTCGGCATACGGAAATCAGTGGTTAAGAAGTAAGCACTCCAACCTGCAAATTTACGTTTTAACGCTTCGCCTAATTTAGGATATAAATCCGTCAAATCGACTTCATCACCAATGCGAATACCGTAAGGTGGGTTTGCCACCAGCACACCGTTATTAGCCGCAGGTGGTACTTTGACAATATCAAACTGTGACAACTGTACCGCGTCTAAAAAGCCAGCCTCTTCTAAATTACGTTTTGCAATACGCACAGCACGCAAATCAATGTCGCTGCCGTATATTTTTTGGAAGGTGACAGGCTTAGCGCTATTTTGTGCCGCCTTTTTCACTTTCTTCCATGTGTCTGATTCATAGTTTTTCAATCGCTCAAAACCAAAGCCGCGGTTCAAGCCCGGCGCGATATTCAGCGCCATCATGACCGCTTCTAGCAAGAACGTGCCACTACCGCACATCGGATCAAGTAAAGGCGTGCCTGGCTCCCAGCCAGTCAATTGCAATACGCCAGCGGCTAAGTTCTCACGTAACGGCGCTTCTATGCTCGCCTTGCGGTTACCACGTTGATAAAGCGCATCACCTGAAGTATCGATATAGTAAATATAGTTTTCTTCCGTCAAATACGCATGAATACGCACCGCTGGTGTTTTGGTATCAATATAAGGGCGCGAGCCAACCGCTTCTCTAAACTTGTCGCAAATCGCATCTTTAATTTTCAGCGTTGCAAATTCCAAACTTTTCAGCGGACACTTCACGCCAGTGACTTTCACCATAAAGTCATGCTTCACATCAAACCAATTTGGCCAATTCACTTGATAAGCCGCTTCGAATAAATCCTCTTCATTCTCATAGCGGCCTTTAGTCACTTGCCATAACACACGCGTTGCAATGCGTGAATGCAAATTGATGTGATAACACACCGTCGCATCACCCAAGAAAGACACGCCGCCATCGGTCTTCTGAATGCTTTTAGCACCACTGGTTTTAAGCTCTTTAACGAGTAATGCTTCTAGCCCACGCGGGCAAGTGGCGAAAAATGTTTGGTTCATAGTGATTCCAACGTTGAATACATTTTTTGGTAACCATTCTGCTCATGCAGCTTGTCCAAAAATTCGGTGAAGTTCATGACGTGATCGTGATTCAATTGCAATGCACGTTCTCTCAATCGCTTCTCTGTTAATTTAATCGGGTCTTTAAACGCAAAGACAATAATATTGCCCGGCTTACCCGTTGGCAACACCAGCACACGACCAAAAAACGTTTGCTCGATACGCTGTAAGTAAATGTCAAAGTTCTTATCTGAACCCCATAAGTTAATCAAAAAGATGCCATCATCTTTTAGCACCTCATAGCATAGATCAAAAAAGTCTGGCGTACAAAAACCATCTGGAATACCATCTGAACCAAAGCCATCAATCATCAAACAATCCTGACTCAATGGATTATTTTCCATATAGTGTAAGCCATCAGCTTTGAGTACATTCAGCTTTTCATCATTGTCTGGCATAAAGAAATGGCTACGCGCCACATCAATCACCTGTTGATTAATCTCAACCACGGTTTGGTTAATGTCTAGGCAATAATGATGAATATACTTCGTCACCGAAGCGCCACCGAGACCCACCATCAACAAGTCTTTAATGTCATTTCTAAATAATAAGAAATACATCAAAGCACGTGAATAGTTAAACACCAACACTAACGGTGAAGCCACCATCATGCCACTTTGTACGGTTTTTGAGCCTAAGTGCATTTGGCGTATGCCATCTAGCTCCGTAACTTCTACCGAATTATTTTCGGCCACACTTTTATGATTCTTACGTCTAAAAAACGCCACCTACTTTCCCTCCGTTACATCTGTCTTACCATTCTCATTACTATTGCCTTCAACAGCTTCTTCTTTAACTATCTCTGCTTCAGCCGCTTCTGCTTCAACCTCAGGGACTTCTTCAGTCTCGCCTTCAATCACATGCTTAAACTTACAGTTAAGCTCTATGAGTAAGGCATCAATCTCCTTCACTTCCAAACTGACTTTAGTGCCAACCTTAGTCTCTGGCAAGCTAGGCACTTTAGTGATGAAAAACATGCCATCTAGTCGCACTAAATTCTCACGCCAAACAACGGCAGTCACTTCTTTGATATCTTCTTGAATCAAATACTGCATGCACCAATAACGCTCCATCCGTGTTTGGAAATCGTTATACGCTTGATAGGCTTGCTCAAAGTCACGAATAATGACTTTCAACGCATCGCTTTCAGTGGCATAAGGCGCCTCTTCCTGATTGAGCAACGCAATTAACTGACGCTGATTAATCAAATCCACCGCGCGGCGCAATGGTGAAGTACACCATGCATATTGATCTAAGCCCATACCTTGATGCGGTAAGGCCTCTGTGGTCATAAAGACCTTGCTAGTCGTTTTCGCACGGTAAATACCGGCGCGTCCGCCTTCTTTCAACAAGCCACCCCAAGTGCTATTAGCGCAAATCATTAATTCAGCCACTAGCTTATCCATTGGGGAACCACGTTCACGTGCCACGATGCTCACAATACCATCGGTCACATAAAAATTATAATCAATCTGCGGCGCACGGCCAGACTCACCTTGGCCACGTGCTTTCTCTAGCGATTCAGCTAGCGCATGTAAAAACTTCAACTCTGTCCACAACGGGTGCTCACTGCTATCGTTTGCTAATGTCTCAGCATTCAAATGTGGCTCTAAGCTGTCATGGCGTAAATTCTCCGCAACCGTAATCTGCTCAACTTTGCTCTCATGCGACACAATCGTGAAGTCATCGGCCACTTCCAGATACAAGCTCAAGGCAGGCTTAGTCGTTCCCGCATCCAAACTAAATGGACGCACCACAGACTCAGGCAACATCGTAATTTTATTACCCGGCATATACACAGTAGACAAACGGTCTAATACAATCGCATCCAACTCACCACCCTGTGCAATCGCCAGCGATGGCGCGGCAATATGAATACCAATGCGCTTGTTGCCATTTGGCAATTCAACAACACTAAATGCATCATCAATCTCATTCGTCGTCGCATCATCAATACTAAACGCACTCACATCCGCAATTGGCAAATCAGCCGTATTACTAACTAACAAGCCACTCATATCTTCATGCGCAGGAAAGTCAGTACCGGCTTTAAACATCTCACGTAAAAATGCACCTAAGTGATAGTCATGCGCGCTAGTAATTAAGCCAGCATCCGCCATCACCGTCAGTGTCAAACGACCAGAGCTAGACGCAGAGCTATCAATCGCCTTCCACTCCACGCTATTTTTATCTGGGTTATAAATGAGAAAGTCCGCTTTTTCAGCAAAGCCCTCTGGCAACTCTTTGTTATTCAACTGTTCTACCCATACCGCCATTTGCTCCGCTTGCACACGCTTACGCTCTACCGCGGCTTGCGCTAACTTCAACGTCTCTTCTGGAGCAGCTTTGTAATTGCCTTTACCCTTACGGTAAAAGTAAATCGGCGCGCCATGCACTTTAATCGCCGTAGCGGCAAACTGCATATTCGTTGGCTTGTCGCCATAATATAACTTGGCTAAGTCTTGATAGTTAAACTCAGCTCCTTCAATACATTCCCACAAAAAGTCAGTATCCAGCGTCTCAGCTTCCGCCTCCGCGATGTCCATAAAGCCATCCAAAACTTCATCAAAATTCAGTAATACATTGGCTGTTTTAATCTTCGAGCGCTTACCAGACACCGCTTCAACCTGCATACTGCCAGGGTTCTCAGCCTTCACCGTTGCGGCCTTAAAACTGCCGCTTTCTTCATAAAATACGTTCATACATCTCTTCTCTCACCTGATATTGGCGAGATATTCATTAGCTTAATCCTGATGGATTAATGGTTGATTAATAGCTTATTCTTCGTGGAATACCCGCAATGATACATGACTGACACCCTAAATACCTTATAGAACAGTACATTCCTGCTAGAAACTGCCACTTAAGGCCACTATTTCCGTCTACAATAATGGTCATGAGAAACTTAAGCTATGACAACCGCTTTACGAGCGAACTTCCGCAAGACCCCATCACCGACAATCACGCCCGACAAGTCAACGATGCACTCTGGTCATTTGCGCAACCGACACCCGTCAAAAACCCACAAATATTGGCCTACAGCCCAGACGTTGCAAACATGCTAGGCCTTACGCCAGATGACATGCAGGATCCTGAACTAGTTCAAACCTTAGGCGGCAATGGCGTACTCGAAGGCATGATCACTTATGCCACGCGCTACGGCGGTCACCAATTCGGTAATTGGGCAGGTCAGCTCGGTGATGGTCGCGCCATTTACTTGGGCGAGCTCATGCACGAAGGTAAGCGCTTTGAGCTGCAACTCAAAGGCGCAGGCGAAACCCCTTACTCACGTAGCGCCGATGGTCGCGCTGTATTGCGTTCAAGTCTACGTGAATTCTTATGCTCAGAAGCGATGCATTACTTAGGCGTACCCACCACCCGTGCGCTCAGCTTGGTTTCTACAGGTGATTTAGTCAGACGCGATATGTTCTACAACGGCAATCCTGAAATGGAACCCGGCGCCATCGTCTGCCGCGTCGCACCTAGCTTTACCCGCCCCGGTCACTTTGAACTCATGGCCAGCAAAGGCGAGTCAGAGTTACTCAAACGCTTTGTCGGCTTTACCATTGATAGAGACTTTAGCGAATGGCTACCGACAACAGGCTTAACACTAGATCAAGACAATCCATCACCAGAACTCATCGAGGCATGGTTTGAAGAAATCTGCGAGCGCACAGCCATATTAATGGCGCACTGGATGCGTGTTGGATTTGTGCACGGTGTAATGAATACCGACAACCTCTCCATCATCGGCCTTACCATCGATTTTGGCCCTTACGGCTGGATAGATAACTTCGACCCCGGCTGGACACCGAATACCACTGATGCACAAGGCAAGCGCTATTGCTACGGCCGCCAACCTGACATTGGTCGTTGGAATATGGAACGCCTAGCCGATGCGCTAGCGACTATCTTGCCAAATACTAAGGGCTTAGCCGATGCAATCGCGCATTTTGATAACACCTACATGAAACACCTAACCCAATCGCTAGCAGGCAAGTTTGGTTTAGATGGCTGGCAAGATAGCGACGGCGAAATGGTCAACCGCATCTTCGAACTCATGTCCCGCGCCGAAGTCGATATGACGTTATTTTTCACTAAGCTAGCGGCATTAGATATCGCAGACCCAAGCATTGCTGTCATTAGCGAAGCCTTCTACACCGAGGAAGGCTTAAAACAGTTTGGCGATGACGTACAGCAATGGCTAACCACCTACGCTAAACGCGTACAACAAAGCACGCTATCAGCAGAAGCACGCCTAGATACCATGCGCACCCATAATCCACGCTACGTATTACGCAACTACATGGCGCAAGAAGCCATTGATTTATTAACGGAAAAAGGTGACAACTCAAGACTGCTCACCTTGTTAGAACTACTTAAGAACCCTTATACCAAGCAAGAAGGTATGGAACAGTTTGAACAAAAGCGCCCTGATTGGGCGAGAGAGAAAGCTGGTTGTTCCATGCTGTCCTGCAGCTCATAAAGCTGATGTAGCCGCAAGCTAAGCACTACGTAAAATCATTAGGTCATTTTACGTAGTCTTCCCATATCATGATTTATTCGTGAGCGTATAGTTAGAAGCATACAAACACATCAGTAACGATGGTGTTTGAACTTAAAACTTAATATTTAATTCATGGAGAACTACTATGTGGACAACACCAGCAGCTACTGAAATGCGTTTCGGCTTTGAAGTTACAATGTACGTAATGAATAAATAAGCCTTACCGCTTATAAAAAACCCAGCCTAGGCTGGGTTTTTTGTTGTCTGTTACAGTTGCAGCATTAGCTAACCAACCGAACGTCCTGTTACTTGCTTACTCGTACCAAGCGACTTTCTAACCCTAAGACTACTCGTACCAAGCGTCTACTAATTTACCAACTTCAGCATTTTTCAATGCTTTATTCGCTTTCAACCAATCACCTACCGCTTTTTGATCTTCTTCAGTAGTAGAGCCATTGTTACTTGTCGTCACAAAGCCGCCGTCAATCCAACCGCCGATAGCCAATTTACGTGGCTCAATGACTTCTTCGAGCAATGCAATAATCAAATCTTCTTGCGCTTGCATGTCAATTTCTTTGGTTAATTCTGCTGAGAATGGGAAGCCGAATTCTTGGAATTCGCCTAGTTTAAGTTTTTTTGATAATCGTGGAGAGCGGTTTTTGCTCATAGTCATACTCCAATAAGTTAAATCAATAAGGTTGGATGGGCTGTTGAATATTTAAGCCCATGCAATGATTTTAGTTTAGCGTCAGACGCTATGGAGCGAGAGGATACGCTGAAGCGGCGGAAAACTCAATCCAATTCAAAGGTAAAGAGTCAATCAGCGTAGCGTATTACGGCGTATAGTAAAGTAGCAACATGCTGCGCAATGTCCTTCAGGTATTGCGCCCTACGCGAGCTGGATTGCTAAGGTAATAATTACGAACATAACCAAAAAACCAATTTAATAGCTTACAGTCAGAGAAAGCAAATGCTGCGTCTCTTTTAATATATTTATAGAAGGAGCCGGAAACAGAACAAAAACAATAAAAGACAATGGGTTACAAGTATGCATCAGCAATATTCAAATATTAATATATAGACCCATGAGTCTCTATATTAACTGTTAGGATTTAAGGCGATGACCACTGCGGCTCGCAAGGTTTTGAATGGCTGTGAGCACGCCCATTAACTTCTTGAACTTGAAGAAAATGAAGGTAAATTTAGGCTTCTTTGGGTCTCCTGCTCTTCTTTATTACTTGCTGTTGGTCATGTGCTAGGTAAAGTGGATGCAAAAAGTAATGCCGACTTAAAAATTACTATAAATGATTGGTGGCAAAAGTTAAGAACCGATAAAAGCCAACATCCAATATTTTTTGAGTTTATTGTGCTTGAAAGAAATAACATCCTCAAAGAATATTAGATTGGAATGTTTTCAGGAGAAGTAAATGTTCTCATCAGCGCAACTGGAGAGAGCTTTACTTTAACCGAAACAGCGTTTTTCCCTATGTCTTACGGGGCGTTTAAGGGTAAGGATTGTAGAGATGTTGCATTACAAGCAATCGAATGGTGGGAGGCGCAAATTAATGCCATTGAGCAAAGTTTACCCTAACCCATCATTCAAGCGGGACGCTTAACGGAGCACCTTAATTTGAACGTTACTGTCTGTTAAAGCAAAAAGGCTAGCCTATAAGTAGAGCTGGCCTTTTTTACACCCCATTTATGTAACACGGCAGCTATAAATACAAAGTTCAAATAATACTACAATCCTCTTTACTTATTTAAGCAAAATTCCCTGTAAAATACACTTATGGATCATCGTATACCCGTTACCCTCCTCACTGGCTTTCTAGGCTCAGGCAAAACCACTTTACTCAACAAGCTGCTTTCACACGCAGATATGAAAGATACGGCGGTGATTATTAATGAGCTGGGCGAAGAAGGCTTAGACCATATATTGGCGCAGAATGTGGATAGTAGTTATGTGGCTGATAATGCGGTGTTATTACAGAATGGGTGCTTGTGTTGCACCTTGAGTAACGAGCTGGCGGATACCATGCGCGATTTGTATTTTAAGCGTTCGATGGAGGCGATTCCGCAATTTAGCCGTTTGGTGATTGAGACGACTGGAATGGCTGATCCAGGGCCAATTATGTCAAACTTAATGAACGAACCTGTGATTGAGTCTGTTTTCCGTTTGGATGCGGTGATTGTGACCATCGATACTATGTATGGTGAGCAGCAATTACTGGAGCATGAGGAGGCGCGTAAACAGGCGGCGGTGGCGGATGTGTTGTTACTAACCAAAACCGATATTGCTGCAGCTGAGCAAACCAGTGTATTGAAAGAGAAGTTGATTCAACTCAACCCCGGTGCAACACAGCACAACGTATTGCATGGTGAGATTGAGCCTAATTTTATTGTGGATGTAGGTTTGTTTGACCCTTCAGGCAAGCGCGCTGAGCCTGAGCGTTGGTTACGTGCACCATTAAAGCCTAGAAGTAATTTAGGCGGAAAATTACCTATCGCTCATCAAAGTGAAATTACTAGCTTTACCGTGACCTTGCCAACGGGAATCTTATGGAAAAGCTTTAAACCTGTGCTGCTCAAGCTATGCCAAACGCATGGTGAGCAGTTATTACGCTTAAAAGGTATCCTACACACCGATGACCAACCGCATCCTTTAGCGATTCACGCCGTACATTTCACACCCTACCCTGCGACCTTATTGTTTGATTGGAAAGAAGAACAACCGATGAGTCGTGTGGTGTGTATTGGTAAAGGTTTGGATGAGGGTGCGATTCGGAAACTGTTAACGCAGCTTTAGGCTTCTCGAACTACTGATTACCATCTAACCTATTCTGACGAGTTCATAGCGACTTGAAAGCAATGCAGAAGCGAATGAAAAAATCGGAGCTTATGTTTGATAAGTGAGGATTTTGAATTCGCTTTTAACGCCGCATTTATAATGCTAAACATTTGTCAGGTTAGGTTAGACCAGATTTTGTCTAGTCTCTTTGTAGAAACGGGGAATGGTGTTTTCAATTCCTGCGCAAATAACGACACTCTTAGCTCTTCCAATAGCCAACGGAAATTCTGCAGTTCTGGTGAGATGTTATCAACCTTACGTTGTTTCTCCATCTCTGTTTGCCATTTTTGCCATAGCAAACCAATGCTCGCAGCATGTTTACCATCTCTATCAGGGTTGCTTGGTTGTTTTTCGATTCTTAAGCATAGGCCTTTTAAGTAACGCGGCAGGTGTTGCAGTTGATCCCACGGCGTTTGGCTAAAGCAGTTTTTATATAGGAGCTGTTGGACTTGGCTTTCGACATCCTTGGTCAGTCTATTGGCTCTGGCTGGCATCTTGGCTTGTTTATCGGCCAGTGCAAAATACTCAATCCCAATAATACCGATGGTGCGGAATAGCGCGTCTTTGACGGCTGGTAAACGTGTTCTGGCACGTTGTTTCAGAGCCATGAACTCATCGGTTGAGCGCGGCAAATCATCTTCTCCCACAAAAGCACGATCAGCCAGTGTGGTGATTAAGTCTTCTTTTAAGTCTTCTGGTGAGATGATATTACGCAGTTGCAGCGCGTATTGATTAAAGTTGGGTAAGGCTTTTTGTAGTTGCTTCATTTGCTCTTTTAGCTCAAAACGCATTAAGCGACACACGCCTGCGCGGTGCGACAGGTAAGCGGCTTGCTCAGTATCGAACAGCTTAATGGAAACATTTTCAACCTCATCCACTAAGGCAGGGTAACCCGTGAGCTGATGGCCTTCTTTACTAAAGGTGAGCGTGGCAGGAATGTCGCCAAAGTCCCATTGTTTAATACCTGATTTCTCAATGTTATTGGTCGTGCCGCTTCTAAACGTGAGTTGCGCGGCATTACCAAGCTGATTTTTCAAGGCATGCCAATCACGCCCCATACCTAGCTCGCGCTGCTTTTCATCAATCACACTAAAGTTCATGAAGAAATGCTCTGGCAACTTATCAATCATAAAGTCATCAGCGCTCAGCTTGAGGCTGGTTTGTTGCTGAATATAATCGACCAGTGCAAGTAATATCGGTCGTGCGCCTATTTTGGCTTGCTCTAAGAAGCCTGTCACAAAATCTGGTACGGGTACGCAGACACGGCGGAAGGTTTTCGGCAAGATTTTAATGAGCGCTGTAACCTTTTCGCGCAACATGCCCGGCACTAGCCATTCGGCACGTGTGGCATCTAATGGGTTGAGCAAGGCCAATGGAATCGTTGCGGTGACGCCATCTAAGACATGACCAGGCTCAAAGCGGTATTTGAGCTGAATGGTCGCGCCATCCATTTCCATGGTTTCTGGAAACTGGCTTTCAGTCACGCTTTCTGCTTCGTGGCGCATTAAATCGTCTTTGGTTAAGAACAGCAGCTTAGGCTTTTCTTTTTCCGCTTCTTTGCGCCATGCTTCAAAGCCAATCCCATTAACGATGTCTTGCGGTACGATTTTGTCGTAAAAAGCCACTAAAGCATGCTCGTCGACCAGTACATCCTGCCTTCTGGCCTTATGTTCCAACTCTTCAATTTCGGCGATAATGCGCTTATTGGCATTCAAAAATGGTGCTTTTGTTTCCAACTCCATATTTGCCAAGGCTTCACGAATGAATATTTCATGTGAAATTTCGACATTAATCGGTCCATAATGCACACGGCGTTTTGGCACCACGGTTAAGCCATATAAGCTCACACGCTCCCAAGCCGTGACTTGTGCTTTTTTCCTATCCCAACGCGGATCAGTGTAAGTGCTATTGGTTAGATTACGCGCCAGTGGTTCTATCCAGTCGGGCTCTATCTTCGCCACACAACGGGCGTAGAGTTTAGAAGTGTCGACTAGCTCTGCCGCCATGATCCATTTTGGTCGCGATTTTTTTAAGCAAGAACCAGGCGCGACATGGAAACGAATGCTACGCGCACCTGAGTACGCATCGTTATCGCCATCTTTAAAACCGATATTACCGAGCAAGCCAGCGAGTAAAGCGCGATGCACTTGCTCATAAGTCGCTTCTTTTTGGCTGTTGAGGATATCCTCTGCTTTTCCACCTTTAGTATTGGCCGCTTTTGACTGCTCACCCCTACCCTTGCCACGATTCGCATTCCCTTTAGCATTGCCTGGCACCAGCATGCCTAACTCTTCAACAATCTCGCGCAACTGACGATACAGCTCTCGCCACTCTCGCAAGCGCATCGCAGACAAGAAGTTAGCATGGCATTGATTGAGCAGTTCTTTATTCGATTTTTTATTCTTAAAGGCATCTTCGTACCAATCCCAAATTTTCAGGAAACTCATAAAATCTGAGCCTTCACCAGCAAACTTAGCATGGGCATTTGTTGCAGCTTCGCGCTTATCCATTGGACGCTCACGTGGGTCTTGCATACTAATCACACTGGCGATGATCAAGACTTCTTGCAAGCAGCCCTCTTGTTTAGCCGCCAAAATCATCCGCGCCACGCGTGGGTCTAATGGCAGCCTTGATAGCTGCAGGCCAATATCGGTAATTTTACGATTCGCATCGACTGCATCTAGCTCTTGCAGCTGCAAGTAACCATCGGCAATCAAACGTGAACTTGGCGCTTCCAGGAATGGGAACTGATCAACATCACCTAAACGTAAAGCCGCCATGCGTAGAATCACGCTAGCGAGTGAGCTGCGGATAATTTCAGGGTCGGTAAATTCTGAACGGTTATTAAAGTCTTCTTCTGAATACAAGCGCACACAAATACCACTAGAGACACGGCCGCAACGGCCTGAACGCTGTTTAGCGGCGGCTTGCGATATCTTCTCGATTTGTAGCTGCTCGACTTTGGCACGTGTGCTGTAACGATTCACCCGTGCCAACCCTGCATCAATCACGTACTTAATTCCCGGTACCGTCAGCGACGTTTCAGCCACATTAGTGGCCAGCACGATACGGCGCTGGCCTTTAGGCTTGAAAATCTTTTGCTGATCCGCCACACCTAGGCGCGCGAATAGCGGTAACACTTCAATATGCTTTAACTTCGGCGAACGTCCTTGATGTTTCTTTAAATGGTCAGCAGTGTCGCGTATCTCGCGCTCCCCGGGCAGGAATACCAAAATATCGCCATCGCCTTGACGCAATAAATCATCTGCTGCATCTAAGATAGCTTCTTCGATTGCTTCTTCCTCATCATCTTCCGCCAGCCAACGCGCTTCAGTTTTACCTTTTTTCTTGATACCGTGCAGGGATTTAATCGTTGTGTCTTCTTCATCCTCAATATCATCAGGCGCATTTTCATGCGAGATAAAGCCTACTTTACCCAATGGGCGGTATCGCACTTCTACAGGGAAGGTTCGTCCGCTGACTTCAATAATCGGCGCATTCACCAGCTGACCTTTGGCATTTTTGCTTTCAAAATGCTTACCGAAGCGTTCGGCATCAATGGTGGCAGAGGTAACAATGACTTTTAAATCAGGGCGTTTCGGCAACAGCTGCTTGAGGAAGCCCAGCAGGAAGTCAATATTCAAACTACGCTCATGCGCCTCATCAATGATGATGGTGTCATAAGCGTTCAAGAAGCGGTCGCCCTGTGTTTCAGCTAGCAAAATACCATCGGTCATGAGCTTGATATAGCTAGACTCAGATGACTGCTCGCTAAAACGGACTTTAAAGCCGACGGTTTCACCCAGTGTTGAATTTAGCTCTTGCGCAATTCTTGTCGCTACAGAACGTGCTGCAATACGGCGTGGCTGCGTATGCCCGATTAAACCTGACACGCCGCGACCTAGCTCTAGGCAGATTTTCGGCAACTGTGTGGTTTTACCAGAGCCTGTTTCACCACAGACAATGACGACTTGGTTTTCTTCTATGGCTTTAGCGATTTCATCACGACGTGAAGAAACTGGTAGGTCTAGCGGGTATTCTGGTTTAGGTAGCTTTTCTAAGCGTTGCGCCATCTTTTGCGATGAGCTTTGCACCTTACGCGCAATATCCGTCAGCGTTTTTTCAACTGACTTCTTCTGCTTGATTAAATCTCTCGCCTGCTGTAAGCGTCTGCCTAGTGGAAAGCGGTCAGCCAACATACAAGATTGCAGTTGTTGCTCTAAATTGGAGATTAGTTTTTTGCTGTCACTCACAGCATCAGGTTTTACATCGCTCATAATGGCGTGATTTTACCACGCTAGCCTTGTCCCATCAGCCTCTAATCTTATGGCTTTCTAATACGTAAGAAACGCGCGAACCTTGGCTTTCCAATTTTGGTTTTTTGCTGATAGATAAAAGTGACCGTACTACCGATGGCTGGTGGGTTTGCACGCTCTGCATCCGTAAAGCCTGTGCCCAGTTTGAATTGCACGCCATTAGGTAATTCCATCAATAAAGAACCCATCTTTCCTGTGTATTTCCCTTTACCAGGTAAGTGCTCGATGACTTTAGCTTCGGCATCAAAGTAAGGCTTCAATTTAAGCAGCACATCACTACGCCTTGTTTCATACAAGGCATTAGCACGATGCAACATTAAACCATCGTCTCCTAATGCGAGGATGTCTGCCATCTTTTGTTTCAATTGCGCCTTATCAAGCACCTTGAATTGCTTAACTGCTTTAAGATGTTTGACATTGGCTTTCACAACAATACGCTTAAGTAGTTGATACCGTTTAGAAAAACCACCCTTTCCATTCGGTAGTTCAAAAATTAAGTAATTCACTTTCCGCCAGTCTGTATCGTCAGGTGATTGCTTTCTAACGATACCAGACGCTTGGTCGAATGCATCTCGCGCTATCCATAATTCGCCGTCTAAAGGCGTTTTAGGAAAGTGTGCTGTAGACCATTGTGGCGCAACAATCGGGTTGCCTTGTCTTGTAGTTAACGTCTTGCCATCCCAAATGGCGCGTACGCCATCATACTTCTCGCTGACTAAGTATTCGATGACATCAATATCATCGTTATAGATTTTCGCTAGCAACACATCGGGCGCTTTAGCAAAAGCAACTTGAGGGATGGTAAAGAAAAGCGTAATTGGAACCCGAACGTTATTTTTTGGACGCACTGCTGTACGGAATGATTCATTTTTTATTATTGTTGGCTGTTTTTATTACTGCTTATATTACGCCTTTTAAACAGCTTTATACAAGCAGCCTGAAATGCTACTCCATCAAAACCCAAACGCATCTTCCATCACATAATAAATATAGCTTTGCTCATGCACGCCATGGAATAAGTGCGCCTTAGGCCCACCAGCAAAGATGGCGACATCTTCTGCAGAGTGAGTCTCATACGCTAATGGCACGAGTGCTTCTTGGTGAAAATCAGGGTCTGTCGTATCGACCTTTGTCATATTTTCCACACGCCCTGCACGCACCTTATCAGCATGCTTTCCATGCTCATGATAACCACTGCCATTAGCGAAGCTTACCGTCGTATACGGCTGCTTATCTTCTGCCAGTGTAGGTTTTGTCGCTTCTGGTGCGACCACTTTACCGAGTATAGGGTTGCCGCGTTTTGGGTAGCCTGCCAAGGTGAGTGAGTGGCTATGGTCGGCAGTCACAATAATCAGCGTATTATTCATATCAACCTTTGCCATTGCCGCTTTCACTGCATCAGATAGCGCTGCGGTTTCTGAAAACGTACGGTAAGCATTGCCCGCATGTGAAGCGTGATCGATTCTGGCAGCCTCTACCATCAGAAAATAGCCCTTGTTATGGCTGCTTAATACATCAATGGCTTTTGACGTCATTTCAGCCAATGATGGTTCACCCGCTTTATCGCTTAGCCTATCATGCTCATACTGCATATGCGATGGCTGAAACAAACCTAGCAGACGTTTGGTCGTCTTTGGGTCAATCGCATCAAATTGATTTTTATTCCAAACGTATTCGGCATTGTGCTGTGCAATATACGCCTCAATGAGGTTGCGTCCATCTTTGCGTTCACCCTGCTTTTCACGATATTCAGGGTCATGTGCCGCTTTAGGTAGAAACTCCTTACGTCCGCCGCCTAATACCACTTCAATACCGTTTCCTTTTGCCATTTTACCTTGCTCTAGTAGTTGCAAGGCAATATCTTTAACGCCTGACTTTACAGCCTCAGCTGGCAACATGGCATCATTCTCCCAGTCACGGTTAGGGATGTGCGCGTAGGTCGCAGCTGGCGTGGCGTGAGTGATACGTGCTGTAGAAATAATGCCGGTTACTAAACCATGAGCTTCTGCTTTTTCCAACATTGTTTGCGTTGCATTGGCGCGAATCACAGCCTGGTTGGTTTCAGTTCGCTTGATAGCTTGATTCAACGACAGTACGCCTTCGTTGGTTTTAACACCTGTGATAATCGCAGACATCGTTGGTGCAGAGTCTGGGGTTTGTTGATTTGCTGAGTAGGTTTTGGATAAGCCCAAGTAAGGCAGCTTCTCAAATGCCAACTGGTTACGCTCGCCATCCGCATTTTTCTGTTGCCCCTCAAAAATACGCCCGCCAGTAATGGTGGAAATACCCATCCCATCACCAATAAATAGAATCACATTTTTGGCTTTGCCATTATTGGGTTGTAATTTCTTAGCCGTAGCTAGTTCGGCTTTACCCGCATCAATCCACGTTTGTTGATCTTCAGCTAGCGCATTGGATAGGTACGCGGCTAACACGAGTGAGAGGAGGAGCTTGTTTAAATTCGTCAATGCAGTCAAACCTTACTAAAAATAATTGTCTCCTATTTTATATGAGAATCCACTCAGATCGATGACAGCAGTATTACCAATCAAGATTTTGCGGCACTTGCGTTCCGTTTAGCTGATGGCGGTAGTTTGAACTAGCTTCATAGACAAATTTGCTAGCGCGATTCAATGCGGCAACTGGGCAGTGCGCTTCTAGTGCGTTCCACGGTGAGAATGATAAGTTCTCACAAAACTCTTCCTGCTCGGGCTTATCAAAGTTTGCTGAAAAATATTGATGGCTGCTGCAGGCATAAAAGGAGAGTCACTTTCTTTCCATAGCACGGCCGCATCCTCTATTGGCATTTGCTTGCTCGTTGCCTGAAATCACTTCTTCAGTTGTCACCACCACATGTGTTTGCATGTGGCAGTAAAGAAAGGCGGCTAACACTACAATTAGCATCAGCAGTAAAACCTAGCCATTTTTTTGTTTCGGTATCGATATCACTGAATACACCGATGACTTCACCAATGTTACGCGCCGATGCACCAACACTTGTATTCGATTGTGAGCCATCCCACTCGACTCCCGTGGCGAGTAAAGCTTGATTAAGAGTGGCGCGAAAGGTATCTAGTCGGCTATCACCAGGAGGCACATCGGAATGATTGTGCAGCATGTCGTTTTTCATATATCTTTTGCAAGCCTTGTTTCAGCTGGGCTTTTTCTACGGCCGTAGCATCTTTGCCTAATACACTGGTTTGGAAACGGTCAAACTTGTCAGCATTATCCAGCGTTGCTTTCATTACAGCCGTTAAATCACTGAGAAACTGATTGAGATGTAGAAATCCTTGCCCGCCATCAATATGAATGGTCTCACCCTGGTAGGTGACTTGTTGCGTATGACATGCGGCACAGGTTGGGTCCATGTAGTCGCCATTACGCGTTATGCCGATTAGCAATGCATCGGGACTGTTTTTTTAAAGGCTTTATAAGTGAATCTAAGCATAACAATACGCAATGTCTCTATGTAAATGAAAAATCAGTTTAACTGAACCAGCTCCTTAGTCTGTCCAAATGACGAATCCTTACACACAAACCTTTATACATCGTGCCAAAGCACTCAGGTTGACACTAAGATTGAAAGCGCGCCTGCATCTCAGCTAAGTTAAGTTCTTCTAATATCGCATCTAAACGCTCACGTGCATTTTTACGTTTTTGACCTGTGTATTTGGCAATAATCAGCTCGTTTTTCATTGAATGTTCCCAACCAACCAACTCTGTGACCGTCACGTTATAACCCGCGGCCTCTAGTTGCAAACAGCGCAGTACATTGGTGATTTGGCTACCAAACTCACGGGTATGAATCGGATGACGCCAGATTTCAGATAGCGGCGTCTTGCTTAAGCTTTGCGCTTTTTGTCGTCGCATCACTTCCGCCACTTCCGCTTGGCAGCAAGGTACTAACACCATGTATTGCGCTTGCTTCTTTAGCCCAAACTGAATCGCATCATCAGTTGCTGTATTACAGGCATGTAGTGCTGTCACAATATCCACTTTTTCAGGCAACTTAGGCGACACCATAGAATCAGCCACACTTAGGTGCTCAAAAATCATGCGCTCAAAACCACACTCTTCTGCTAACGCTTTTGATTTTTCAACCAACTCACCCCGCGTTTCTATACCAATCACTTGCCCCTGTGGTAGCTGTTTTAATAGCAAGTCGTACAAGATAAAGCCTAAATAAGACTTTCCTGCACCATGGTCAACGATGGTTGGGTTCTCTTGCTTAGTCAGCACATCTTTGAGCAAAGGCTCAATAAAATTGACTAAGTGATACACTTGTTTCAATTTGCGGCGGCTATCTTGATTTAGCTTGCCATCACGGGTAAGAATATGAAGCGCTTTTAATAACGGCACCGACTGATTGGGTTTGATTTCTGGTGGTAATGACATAACGCTATTTTATATGGCATAACAATAAAGGTAAAAACTTATTCACTTGCTATTGCGATGGAATAGTAAAAGCATGATTTGACATTCAGGCCGCAAGCCTCTTTTATTAAGGCATTAAAGAGCATCTTATTTTACATCCCCAGCTCGGTAAAAAACTGTAAAACACAACTTCGATTAATGTTGATAAGCGTATGGCTGAATGAAGAAGGTCCAAACAAGCACTTTCTTCCTGAGTTTAACAACGTAACGACTGTTATATAGTCGTTAATTGAGTAGAAAAATAAATTCGATGCGAACTTGGCTAAACGTGAAATGTGGCGATCTGTCGGCAATCATCCAGCAGAAAAGCCGACAAGCTGGCTTAACGGTAGTTGAGCTAATGATGGTGGTTCCCATCATTGGTGTCCTTGCCGCTATTGCGATTCCAGCTTATGACGACTATGTTGAAGAAGCGAGAGTCGCGCAAGCCGTCTCTGAAATCGGATACATGTCAGCACAAATCGAAGGTTATTGGAGTGATGAACGCGCCTACCCTGATGGCTTGGGTGATATAGGGCTTCAGGCATGTTGGATCCGTGGGATAATCAATATCAATACCTCAAATTATTTGGGGAAGAAGGTAATGGTGGCAGTCGTAAAGACAGAAAGCTCAACCCACTGAATTCAGACTTTGATTTGTATAGCATGGGTAAAGATGGGCAGTCTAAAACACAAATCTGGAATAGAGTAAGTTTAGATGATGTCATCCGTGCTAATGATGGGAAGTTTATCCACTTTGCGACAAACCTCAATCTTAAAGTGGTGGCGGAAGGCTCAGAAACAATAGAACAAGTGAATTACCTTAAAAAACAAGATTGCGATCAAATACAAGGTTACATCTACAGTGAGCCACTGACTGCAGATGTGGCAACCACATTGTTCGCTGCCGGCAAAAAGCTCACCACCAAACACTTAAAGCTTGTCAACAACACAAACAAACCAGACTAGCGCCACCCATTCAACGACTGTTAAAAAGTAGTGTTAAGCCGCAATAAATACATTGCTTACTCTCGCTAATGATAAAATACGCAATCTGATTGTACGCATCATGATTCACCTTAATCGCTAAGCACTAGCAAAACGAATCGCAAACAGCTTTCTATCGCATTTTTAACGGAGTAATAATGGCAATTCAATGGTACCCAGGTCACATGACCTCTGCGCGCAAAAAAGCAGCGGAAACCATGGAATTTATCGATGTTGTCATCGAGGTACTTGATGCACGTTTGCCTGACGCTAGCCACAACCCCGTTATTGATGAAATGCGTTTATTTCGTCAACGTCCGAATTTAAAGATTTTGAATAAAGCCGACTTAGCGGACCCGCAAAGCACACAAGCTTGGCTGAATTACTTTAATGCACAACCCAATACAAAAGCAGTAGCACTTTCTTGTAAAAAACCAGGTGATGCGAAAAAAATTCCTGGCTTATGTAAGCAGCTCGCGTCTCATCGCGGTACACATTTAAAGCCGTTACGCATGATGATTATGGGCATTCCAAATGTCGGAAAATCCACCCTCATGAATGCCTTGCTCAACCGACGAGTGGCTAAAGTCGGCGATGAGCCTGCGGTCACCAAAAATCAACAGCGGTTTGAAATAGACCCGACCATGTACATCATTGATACGCCGGGGATGATGTGGCCAAAAATCGAATTTGAAAGCGATGGCTTCATGCTCGCAGCGAGTCATGCCATTGGTCGTAATGCCGTGATTGATGAAGATGTAGCGACATTCTTAGCGAATAACTTACTCATCAAGTACCCTGACTTACTTAATTCACGCTATAAGTTGGATGCAATGAAGTTGGATGTTAACGAGATGGATGGTGTTGATTTGTTAGAAGCAATTGCTAAACGACGTTCTTATAAACAGCGTGATGGCTATTGGGATTTAGAAAGAACTGCAATGGTGTTTTTAACAGACTACCGTCACGGCACCATTGGGCGTATTAGCTTAGAAACGCCCACTAGCAGACGGGCCATGATTGAAGCCATTCAAGCTAAAAAAGTACCTGGCAAAAAGGCGACCGATGAAGAATTAGCATCGACAGAGACACAGACTGACGCATCACAAGATTCAACAGAAAACCCTGAAATTTAAAACATGCTAAACACGCTCAATGCACCACAGCGTGAGGCTGTAAAATATATCGATGGCCCTTTGCTGGTATTAGCTGGTGCTGGTAGCGGTAAAACGCGTGTGATTACGCAAAAAATCGCGCATTTAATTGAGCATGTCGGCTATTTGCCAAAAGAAATTGCCGCCATTACCTTTACCAATAAAGCCGCGCTAGAAATGCAAGAGCGTGTCGCCAAGTTAATGGTGGGTAAAAATACCAAAGGGCTAACCATTGCGACATTTCACTCTCTTGGCTTGCAAATCCTGCGTAAAGAAGCGACTTTACTCGGATACAAGCCACAGTTCTCCATTTTAGATTCATCTGATAGCTTTAAAATCTTATCGGACATTTTGGCGACCACTGACAAGAAACTACTTAAAACCACGCAGTGGCAAATATCGAGTTGGAAAAATGCCTTTATCAATCCAGACCAAGCTAAAGCCACGGCCGATGAAGAGCTAACCATCGCTTCTGCTAGGGTTTATCAGCTCTATCAGCAAGCACTAAAAGCATATCAAGCCGTTGATTTTGATGATTTAATTAAGCTGCCTGTTGAATTGCTTGAAAACAACCCTGACACCTTACATCAATGGCAAATGAAATTGAAATACTTACTAATTGATGAGTATCAAGATACCAATGCTTGCCAATATAAGCTGGTTAAACTGTTGACGGATTTCTCTAAACAATTTACCGCCGTGGGTGATGATGACCAAGCGATTTATGGTTGGCGTGGTGCAGATGTTGAAAACCTGAATCAGTTGACCAAAGACTTCAGCAACTTAAAGATAATTAAGCTGGAGCAGAATTACCGCTCTACAGTACGCATTTTGCGCGCAGCTAACCAAGTCATCTCCAACAACCCTAAGCTGTTTGAAAAGAAACTATGGAGCGACTTAGGTACGGGTGATTTGTTACAAGTAAGCGCCGCCCGCGATGACAATCACGAAGCTGAAAATGTCGTGACTAAGCTCATGGCGCATATGTTTGAACATAGAACGCATTACAAAGACTATGCCATTCTGTATCGAGGCAACCATCAGTCGCGCATATTGGAGCAACAGTTACGCAAAAACAATATTCCATATACGATTTCTGGCGGGCAGTCCTTTTTTGATAAAGCCGAGATTAAGGATGTCGTCAGCTACTTACGCTTAATTGCGAATGAAGATGATGATCCTGCATTTATCCGCGCTGCTACCACGCCGAAAAAAGGCATTGGAAGCACAACACTAGAACGTCTAGGTGAATATGCCAGCGAGCACCATTTGTCCTTATTTGCAGCGGCTTTTGAAGGTGAGTTCCAAAGCACAGTTGGTCACAAACAGTTAGACGACTTGCTTATGTTTGTACAATATATCAATAAGTTACAAGAGCGCGCATTAAAAGACCCTGCTGAAGAAGTGCTGAATGATTTAATTAAAGCCATTGAATATGAAGCGTATTTATATGATCACGAAGAACAGCGCGCAGCAGAAACGCGTTGGAATAATGTATTAGAGTTTATTGCTTGGTTAACCAATAAGAGTAAAGGCAGTACCGAGTTTGGTAATGAGAAAGCAGAGAAAACACTATTAGAGCTGACTCAGCTGGTTGCCCTCATTAGCATTTTAGAAGGTCGCGAAGAAGGCGATCCAGATACCGTTAAACTCAGCACCTTGCATGCGGCAAAAGGCTTGGAGTTTGGTCACGTGTTTTTAATCGGTGTAGAAGAAGGCATCATGCCGCATAGCCAATCGATTGATGATGGTAAGATAGAAGAAGAACGGCGTTTGATGTATGTGGGCATCACCCGCGCACAAAAATCATTGAATATTTCATGGTGCAAAAAACGCAAGCGCGCAGGCGAGATGGAAATGTGCGAACCTAGCCGCTTTATTGCAGAACTGCCAAAAGATGATGTGCGCCACTTTGGTAACCCGTTCAATGATTCTGAAGCCAATAAAGACTTTGGGAAAGAGAAAATGGCGAATATTCGCGCTATGTTAGCTAAAAATAAAGAGCCGTCGTCAAAACAAAACTAACGCTAACAACTAAACACTTAAGACAAAAATTTAAAGATAAATATGCCATACATTACCCTAGAAAACGCTTCACTCGCCTTTGGCCACGTTGCCCTATTAGATAAAGCCGCATTTCAATTAGATGCAGGTGAACGCGTTGGTTTGATTGGCCGCAACGGTGCCGGGAAATCCAGCATGCTAAAAGCGCTGGCAGGCGAAATTAAATTAGATGATGGCAAAGTGTGGACAGAAAAATCAGCCCGAACGGTTTACGTGCCGCAAGAACCAGAGCTCAATCCTGACCATACGATATATGAGGCCGTCGCAGAAGGCTTAGGTGCAGTACAAAAAACACTGGTCGCCTATCACGATGTTACCCACAAAATGAGTGAACCAGATGCTGATTTAGATACGCTGATGAAAGAAATGGAAGTTTTGCAGCACGACCTCGACAATCTAGGCGCGTGGGAAATGCAATCCAAGATTGAAACCGTCCTGACAAAATTAAGTTTAGATGCCGATGTGGTCATCTCAACATTATCAGGCGGCTGGCGAAAACGCGTTGCCTTAGGCCGTGCGCTCGTTGCAGAGCCAGAAGTCTTGTTACTCGACGAGCCAACCAACCATTTAGATTTGGAAGCCATTCTGTGGCTAGAGGAGCTATTATTAAGCTTTAAGGGCGCTGTTCTATTCATTACCCATGATAGACGCTTCTTGAACCGCTTAGCGACACGCATTGTAGAGCTGGACCGTGGCAAGCTGACCGACTTTGTTGGCACTTACAGCAACTACTTAGTTAAAAAAGAAGAATTACTCGCCATTGAAACGATGCAAGCGGCTAAGTTCGACAAAGTGCTAGCGCAAGAAGAGGTATGGATACGCCAAGGCATCAAGGCTCGCCGCACCCGTAATGAAGGCCGTGTTAGAAACTTAGAAAAGCTCCGTTTAGAACGTGTAGCTAGACGTGAACGTCAAGGTGATGTGAAACTGAATATCGATGCGGGCGAACGTTCTGGCAAACTCGTGGCAGAACTCAGCAACGTCAGTAAGTCATACGGCGATAAAACACTCATCACCAATTTCAGCACGCGTATCTTACGTGGAGACCGTATTGGTTTATTAGGGCCTAATGGTATTGGTAAAACCACTCTACTCAAACTTATCTTAGGTGAAATTGAGCCTGACAGCGGTGAAATTGAACGTGGTACTAAAGTCAATGTAGCTTACTTTGACCAAATGCGTGAAGCATTAGATGAAGAAATGACGTTAGCGGATACCATTAGCCCAGGCTCTGACTTTATCGAAATCGGCACAGAACGTAAACACGTCATCAGCTACTTAGAAGACTTCTTATTCGCACCGCAACGCTCACGCTCTCCTGTCAAATCTCTATCTGGTGGTGAACGTAACCGCTTATTATTGGCTAGACTGTTTGCACGCCCAACCAATGTGTTAGTACTTGATGAGCCTACCAATGACTTAGACATTGATACGCTAGAGTTGCTAGAAAGCCTACTGCAGGCTTATCAAGGCACTTTATTCCTAGTCAGCCATGATAGAGACTTTTTAGAAAACACGGTGACGCAAGTCATCGCTTTTGAAGGCAATGGCGTACTAGACGAGTTTGGTGGTGGTTATGATGACTGGTTACGCTTCTCTCAACAGCACGACGCTAAAAAAGCAAGTAACAAACAAACGGTGAAGAAAGCTACTCCCAAACAAGGAGAAAAGCCCAAAGCAGTCGTACAAAAGCTCAGCACTAATGAGAGAAAAGAACTAGAAACCTTACCATTGGAGATTGAAACATTAGAAACTGAACAAGCTGGAATCAATGAGCAGTTTACGGATGCAGATATCTACAGAGACCAACCTGACTTAGTCAAAACCTTACAGGCAAGACTTGCTGAAATAGAAGCTGAGGTAGAAACTAAACTCGCAAGATGGGGTGTTTTAGATCAGCACAATTAATAGTAACTACCTTAACTAAAGCCTCA
>TARA_B110000259_G_scaffold38010_1_pt1 | contig 62221 bp, 73 predicted proteins | sample TARA_B110000259 | Tara Oceans TARA_B110000259 (sample SAMEA4397649) | marine metagenome | biome: Polar Biome; feature: [SRF] surface water layer (ENVO:00010504); material: water (ENVO:00002006), including particulate matter (ENVO:01000060) such as... | depth 5 m | reverse complement strand
GTATGTTCAGCGTATGTTCAGCGTATGTTCAGCGTATGCTAAGTGTATATGAACACATAACCATATAATAGGTTCATATTTGTTATATTTCAAATGCATTATATCGCTGAATAGGTAAAACATCGTCAAATGGGGAATTTAGTGGCAAATACATATTGTGTTGAAATAGAATATTGTACGCAATGCCGTTGGTTATTACGTGCGGCTTGGATGGCACAGGAGCTGTTAACGACTTTTGATGCCAATTTAACCGCTGTATCATTAATGCCAGGTACCGGAGGTGTTTTTGAGGTGCGTTTAAATGAGGTCGTTTTGTTTAATAGAAAAGCGATGGAGCGTTTTCCTGAATCAAAAGAATTAAAGCAGTTGATTCGGGATCACATTGCCCCAGATAGAAGCCTCGGGCACAGCGACAAGCCAGTAGCAACGCCATAAAGCTTAATCTTCGCTGGTTTCTTTCACGCGCTTGCCACCATTGAAGCGTTGTTTCCAGTAACCAGTGTCCATGTTTTCGACGCTGACTTTGCTGCCTGTACTCGGTGCGTGAATAAATTCACCTTCACCAAGGTAGATGCCAACATGAGAGAACGGTCTTCTTCTCGTGTTGAAAAAGACTAAGTCGCCAGGCAGCAATTCCTGCTTCTTGACTGTGTCACCGATACGGCTTAAGCCACGCGTTGTTCGAGGCAGCTTAACATTGGCCGCTTTATTAAATACATAGTTTACAAAGCCGCTGCAATCAAATCCCGTTTGAGGTGAGTTGCCACCATATTTGTATTTAATGCCTTTAAGGCTCATGGCTTGAGAGAGTACCTCGTCTGAGATAGAGTTTTTTGCTGCTTCCAGAAAGGTGATGGGGACACCTTTCGCATTTTGAGTGCTAAAGTTAGCGGCAGCGCTATTGCAAAGCATGATACTGACAGTGCAAAGCAAGTGAACAATAAAACGTTTCATGATTTTTAGTTTAAACACTGAAAGTTAAATACCAGCTTTTGGAAATTGTAAGGTTTATACAGGACATTAAACATTTTACCATTGACACTTTAAGAAGGCGATTTAATGAGGTGCTTGCATTTCGCGCATCAACGCATATTCATGGGATAATTCGGCTTATGTCTGAGAGTCAAAATAAAAGCAGTGAAAACCATAAGCCTGAAAATCAAAAAGCCAAAAACAACAGTAGTGAGGATCAGAATAAGCAATTAAGCCAAGTGTTCGCAGCCGGCGGCGCTTTATCGACTGCCATTGATGGTTACACCGAGCGAGAAGAGCAAGTGCGCATGGCGCATGCCATTGCCGATGCGATTGCTGGGAATAAGCAATTAGTCGCAGAAGCCGGAACGGGTACTGGAAAAACATTTGCTTACTTGGTGCCCGCGTTGCTGTTTGGCGGAAAAGTGATTATTTCAACGGGTACCAAAACCTTGCAAGACCAATTGTTCAATCGTGATTTGCCTAATGTACGTGATGCGCTCAAAGTACCCGTCACGGTTAGTATGCTAAAAGGGCGTGCTAATTATGTGTGCCACTATCATTTAGAAAGTGCAGAAAAAGAAGGCCGCTTTGCCTCACGCGAGGATGCGAAGTATATGTATATCATTAAGGACTTTGCTGAACATAACAAAACAGGTGATAAGGCTGAGTTAACTGACGTGCCAGAAAATGCCATGATTTGGTCAAATGTCACCTCCACACGAGATAACTGTTTAGGTCAAGATTGTCATTATTATAAAGAGTGCTTTGTGATGGGCGCGCGTAAAAAAGCGCTGGCGGCAGATGTCGTTGTCGTGAATCACCATTTGTTTTTTGCTGATGTGATGTTGCGTGATGAAGGGGTGACAGAGCTGTTGCCTAGCGCCAACACGGTGATTTTCGATGAAGCACACCAACTGCCAGATATAGCTGGTTTGTTCTTTGGTGAGGATGTGTCGACCAATCAACTATTAGAGCTTTGTCGCGATAGCACTTCCGCTTATTTAAGCTTAGCAAAAGACTGTATTGCCTTAAGTGAAGCTGTACCGCCATTAGAAAAAGCGGTGAAAGACTTTAGATTGATTTTCGCCTATGAAGGCGCGCGCATGCAAGTCAAAAAAGCATTAGTGCTAAAAGGTTTTGAGCAGGCATATAGACAGATACAGGAACAATTAGCTGTACTAACTAAAGTGTTAGAAAGCCAAGCGGCACGTGATCCCATGTTGGAAAAGTGTTGGCAGCGTGGTGAGGAATTATTAATACAACTCAGCCGTTGGCATAAAGCCGAAAATAGTAATTTAGTACGTTGGGTAGAAGTGTTTACGCAATCGGTACAATTACATGCTACGCCGCTCAGTGTGGCCGAAGGATTCGGTAAACAGCTTAATGCAGAACCACGTGCGTGGATATTCACCTCGGCCACCTTGGCGGTCAAAAGTGACTTTAGTCATTATCAGTCGCAAATGGGTTTAGCTGGAGCAGAGACGCTTTACCTACAAAGCCCATTTAATTATGAGCAGCAAGCCTTGCTCTATGCGCCAATGGGTATGCCAGACCCGAATAGCCCAGATTATATCGAGGCAGTCGCTAAAGCCGCATTGCCAGTAATACAAGCCAGCCAAGGTCGTGCTTTTGTTTTATGTACATCACTGCGCGCCATGCGTGAAATTCATGCGCTGCTAAAAGATGCGTTTGCATTGAATGGCATGGAGTACCCAATACTGTTACAAGGCGACAGCACACGAACCGAATTGTTAGACCGCTTCCGTACTGATGGTAATGCCGTGCTAGTCGGTTCCCAAAGCTTTTGGGAAGGTGTCGATGTGCGCGGTGAAGCCTTAAGTGCCGTTATTATCGACAAGCTCCCATTTGCACCGCCAGATGATCCTGTGCTTTCAGCACGAATTGACCAACTGAATACTGAAGGTAAAAATGCCTTTATGGAGTATCAATTGCCTTATTCGGTGATTACGCTAAAACAGGGTGCAGGTCGCTTAATTCGAGATGAAACGGATAGAGGCGTGCTGATGATTTGTGACCCGCGCTTGATTACCAAATCTTACGGCAAGCGCATTTGGCAAAGCTTACCGCCGTTTAGACGTACAAAAGTATTGGCAGATGTGGAAGCGTTTTTTAGCGAGCTGAATTAATTGTGTTAACTATTCGTGATATTGAGTACGAGCTAACAGCCATCCGCGCCCAAGGGGCTGGCGGTCAAAATGTGAATAAAGTGTCTAGTGCGATTCATTTGCGTTTTGATATCCATGCATCAAGCTTAAGTGATTGGCTCAAAGGACGTTTATTAGACAGTAAGGATAAACGCATTACGACGGAAGGTGTGCTGGTGATTAAAGCGCAGCAGTTTCGGACGCAAGAGGCGAATAAACGTGATGCGATTAAACGGCTACATGACATTGTGAACGCTGCCAATCATATACTTCCCACACGGCGTGCCACGCGACCGACTTACGGTTCTCAAAAACGCAGATTAGAAAGCAAAACGCAACGTGGGCGCGTGAAAGCTTTACGTGGTCGGATTGGACATGAGTAAGCTTCACTTAGTAGCTATTATGTTGAGCGCCCATTTCGTTTTAATGTCAAAATAACGCCTATGAAATTATTAGCTTTTGATGCATCAACCGAGTTTTTGTCGATTGCGTTGCGCACAGAACAGCAGACGTATAAAATCGATTTGAAGGCGGGACAAACGGCTTCACAATTAATTTTGCCGCAAATACAAACCTTGTTGGATGACGCACAGCTTGCGCTAACTGATTTGAATGGCATTGCCTTTGGCGCAGGGCCCGGCTCTTTTACGGGAGTTCGCATTGCTTGTGGTGTGGCGCAGGGCTTGGCTTTTGGCGCGAATTTGCCAGTAGTGGGTGTGAATGTGCTAATGGCACTGGCTGAGGCGAGCGGTGCAGAACGCGTGATTGCGGCCTCAGATGCGCGTATGGGTGAAGCTTATCATTCCGTCTTTGTGCGAGAAAATAACCAATGGATAGAGGTGCAGGCGGCGGGCGTTTATAAACCAGACTTAGTGCCAGCAGTCGATGGCTATGGCTGGGTTGGCGTGGGTACGGCTTGGAGCGTGCACAGCGAAGCTTTGCATACGCAATATGCGAATCAAGTGATGAGCACGTTACCTGAGATGACACCCATGGCTGAAGCGATTTTGACACTAGCAACACCTGTATTTGAACGCGGTCAAGCGCTGCCAGCGAGTGAAGCGAAGCCTGTTTATATTCGCAACCGCGTGGCGCTGACATCTAAAGAGCGTGAACAAGGTTTGCGTTTATGAGTAGTGTGTTGAAACCTGGTTGTCAGTTTAGGCCGATGCTGGAAAATGATTTAGATGCGGTGATGGCGATTGAGCCGACGATTTCTTTGCATCCATGGACGCGTGGAAATTTTAACGATTCGCTTAAATCAGGTCATCCCGCATGGGTGCTGACGCGGCAAGATGAAATTGTTGGCTACTCACTGATGTCGATAGTATTAGATGAAGCGGAGTTGCTGAATATTAGTGTGGCAGCACCTTATCAACAACATGGACTAGGGCGCCTATTAATGGCGTACATATTGGAGCATGCGATAACACTGGGTGCTGCGATGATGTTTTTAGAGGTGAGAGCCAGTAATGCGGCGGCGATTGCTTTGTATCAACGCGCAAGCTTTGTTGAGGTGAATGTGCGCCGTGGTTATTACCCTGCCGAAAATGGGCGAGAAGATGCGATGATCATGAAGGTGGCGCTATAATGAGCGGGATGAATCAAGACGATATACTACGCGAGTTAGAGTTGCTGCCAGTATGGCAGTCGCGGGCGCCTGCTATCAAAGCACCAGAAAAAGCGACAGAAGCAGTTGCGCCAATAGCAGAGGTTTCAGCAGTATTGCAAATAGCAGAAGTGGCGGCCCCTGAAGTTGTGGTCCCTGAGCCTGAGCTGAACGTGGTTGAGCAAAAGCCAGTACCACCAGTCATTAGCGCGCCGGCTGTGTCAGAAGCGGCATTACCATTTGTTGCGTTTAGATGTATTGTCAGCGACGATGCGCAATGGCTATTTGTGCTGCAGCAGCAACAGAGTGAAGAAGCAGAGACTCTGCTGCAAAACATGATAAAAGCGGTTGCTGTCAAAGTTGGACAAAATGTCGAGCAGGCTGATGCAGCCGCATTGATTCAATTCGCGGGCAAAGTGATTGTTGTCATGGGTGAAGCGGCGGCGCAGCAGTTATTAACGGCAACGGATTCGTTAGCAGCGTTGCGCGGCTATCCGCATGAGTTGAATGATACTCCAGTCATTGTGACTTATTCTCCAGAGGCGCTGTTAGAGAATTTAGCAGAAAAATCAAACGCTTGGGAAGATTTGTGTTTGGCAAAGCTTACAGTTGCTAACTTGTAAAAATAGTAAGCACCACCATATGCCGAGATATGTAATATAACCATTTATGAACATTTGTTTATTTTTCAAAAGGTAATAAAAGTGAAAAACCTATTTAAGGCTATCTTAATTATTACAATGTTGGCGCTGACAGGTTGTGGCTATAACCAGTTTCAATCCTTAGACGAAGAAGCGAAAGCGAGCTGGTCAGAAGTATTGAATCAATACCAACGCCGTGCTGACTTAATCCCAAACTTAGTGAAAACCGTTAAAGGCTATGCAGCGCATGAAAAGGAAGTGTTTACTGAAGTCACCAAAGCGCGTGCCAGTGTCGGTGGTGTTCAAATGACGCCTGAGCTATTAAACGACCCGGCAGCGATGGCTAAATTCCAAGCGGCTCAAGGTCAACTGAGCAGTGCTTTATCACGCTTGATGTTAGTGGCAGAGAATTATCCTGACCTGAAAGCTGATCAAGGCTTTAGGGATTTGCAGGCACAATTAGAAGGTACAGAAAATCGTGTCACAGTCGCGCGTAATCGTTTTATTCAAACGATTAAAGACTACAACATTGTGGTGCGTAGCTTCCCAGCGAAATTAACAGCAATGGTGATGGACTATGATGTTAAACCATCGTTTACCGTTGAAAATGAAACGGAAATCTCAGCACCGCCTGTTGTTGAGTTTTAAGCGTAACGTAATCTATTATTAATCAAGTGCAGTCTCACTTTAAAGTAAGCGTCATTGCGATGCTGTTATTAGCATCGCAAATAGCGTTTGCCGCTATGGTTGAAGTGCCACCTTTTACGGCACGTGTGGTTGATTTAACCTAAACCTTATCTGAGTCCGAGCAAGCCGCTCTTGAAGCTAAGTTGAAAAGATTTGAGGAAGCTAAAGGTAGTCAAATTGCGGTGTTGCTTGTGCCTACGACGCAACCAGATGAAATCGAGCAGTATTCGATACGTGTGGTTGATGAGTGGAAGGTGGGCCGCAAGAGTGTCGATGATGGCGTGCTGATATTGATTGCTATAGATGATCGGAAAATGCGCATTGAAGTTGGTTATGGGTTGGAGGGTGCGATACCTGACTTGTATGCTAAGCGTATTATTAATGAGACGTTGACGCCTAAGTTTAAACAAGGTGACTTTGCTGGTGGCATCGCTGCTGCAACGGATCAGATAATTGGTTTGATTGATGGTGAGCCACTGCCTGCCCCTAGTAAAAAGAATGTTGGTGCGAGTCAGCTAGAGGATTTGTTACCCATGTTGCTATTTGGCGGCATGATTTCTGGTATTTTTCTAAAAGGCATTTTTGGTAACTTTTTTGGCAGTGCATTAAACGGCGGTTTGGTGGGCAGTGTTGTCTTTTTTATTGGATTGTCGTTATTTGGTGCTGGCATACTCAGTGTTATTGCTTTCTTTTTCACCATAATAATGGGTAATCGAGGCGGTGGCTTCGGTGGTTATCCAGGCGGTGGCAGCCTAGGTGGTGGTGGCTTCGGAGGTGGTGGTTTTGGCGGCGGTGGCGCGTCAGGGAGTTGGTGATGTTTAAAACGATAGCAAGATTTTTTAGACATTTGATTAGCAACCCTTGGCAGGTGAAGCATCATTTTTCTGAACAGGCTTTACAAAATATAGAAGCCGCGATTACGGAGAGTGAAGCCAAACATACAGGCGAAATACGCTTTGTTGTTGAGGCGGGGTTGCACCCATTTGAAATACTTTCGAAGAAAAGCCCAAGAGTACGTGCAATCGAATTATTTTCGCATTTAAATATATGGGATACAGAGCGTAATAACGGCGTATTAATTTACTTATTATTAGCCGATAGAGATGTGGAAATTGTTGCTGATCGCGGCATTGATAAACCGATTGGTTATGATCGGTGGGATGTGATTTGTCATGGAATTGAAGTGCTATTTAGGCGCGGTGAATTTGAAGCGGGTGTGTTGCAAGGTATTGCGGAAGTCAATAAGGCATTGGAAGCACACTTTCCAGTTAAAAGTATTAAAAACAAACGTAAACGTAGCGTACAACGCAAAAAAAATGAACTGCCAGATAAGCCCCTCATTCTTTAACGCGCCTAATTGCAGCTTTACTATGTTTTGTACAATCAGGATTTGCCGCGTTTGATGATATTCAGCGCATCTATCGTCAAACACCCCAGCGCAATCAATTAGAAATCTGCCAAGGCGGTGGCGGTGCAAATGTATTGAAGGCTGCATTGAGTGGTGCCGATTGGCAGCCAGTTGTCATGTTGTTTTTAGAGCCTATTAATAGCCCAGAAGATGAACGAGAACGAGTTGCTAAAGCCATTGGCTTGCTAGAAGCGGCTGTTGGAGATAAAGTCGGGACAGGTGCCGACAGAGCGGGCACTTTTGATAATTCTGCTTACTCTGGGTAGCAAGACTGCAATGATGAAGCCATTAATACAACTGGTTATCTCCGCTTATTAAAGCAGGCTGGTTATTTAATATTGTATGTAATCGAAGATATGCGTACCCGTAATTTTTTCTTTACGGGTATGGCCACATACGACTGCAGTGATGCGAGAAATAGTCACGGGAGAACGATTTGCCGTAGATAGTTGATTTTACGATAACGGGCATGCTGCAATGATTGTGCCATTTAAAGTATGGAAAGCTAATTATCAGCCTAAAGATAGTCCTATCGGCAAGCCAAGAGAGGGTGATTGATCATCAACTTAGCACCAGCTATTAGCTGACTTAAACCGCATTTCGCGCTAAAATCCCACCTTATTCAATGATTGGCAAGATTATGCGCAGCTCACAATTTTTTATCTCCACCCAAAAAGAAGCACCAAGCGATGCGGAGCTGATGAGTCATCAGTTGATGGTGCGTGCTGGTTTAATTAAAAAACTCGGTAGCGGCTTATATAGCTGGATGCCGTTGGGTTTGCGTGTGCTGAGAAAAGTTGAAGCGATTGTGCGCGAAGAAATGAATAAAGCTGGTGCGCTGGAATTGTTAATGCCAGCAGTGCAGCCAAGAGAGTTATGGGAAGAAACAGGCCGTTGGACTGTGTTTGGTCCGCAGATGTTGAAGATTCAAGATAGACATGAACGTGAGTTTTGTTTCGGCCCTACGCATGAAGAAGTGATTACGGATATCGCGCGTAAAGAAATTAATAGCTATAAACAGCTGCCGCTTACTTTTTACCAAGTACAAACTAAATTCCGTGATGAAATTCGCCCACGTTTTGGTGTAATGCGCGCACGTGAATTCTTGATGAAAGATGCTTACTCTTTCCATACCAATCATGAGAGTTTGGAAGATACGTATCAACAGATGCATCAAGCTTATACCAATATTTTCACCAAATTAGGTTTGAAGTTCCGCGCAGTAAAAGCAGACTCTGGTGCCATTGGTGGTGATGGCTCGCAAGAGTTTCATGTGCTGGCAGACAGCGGTGAAGATGGCTTGGCTTACTGTGATGGCTCTGATTATGCGGCCAACGTAGAAATGGCTGAAACGGTTGTCAGCGGTACGCGCGCTGCAGCAACGGAAACCATGCGAGATGTTGATACACCCAAGCAAACCGCTTGTGAAGATGTAGCTAAGTTATTAGACATGAGTGTTGAGCGCACGGTTAAAGCGATTGCTTTGATGCTGAAAGATGATGAGGGTAATGAGTCTTTCTGTTTGGCTTTGCTACGTGGCGATCATCACCTGAATGAAGTGAAGCTCACAAAAGTAGATGGTTGTAGCGATTTTAGATTCGCTGTAGAAGCTGAAATCCGTGAGCATCTGAATAATTGCCCACCTGGTTTTATTGGCCCTGTTGGTGTTGCTGACAATGTGAGAGTCGTGGCTGATAAAACAGTCGCGCTGATGAGTGATTTTGTGTGCGGTGCAAATAAGCCTAAATTCCATTTAAGTGGTGTTAACTTTGGCCGAGACTTGCCTGAGCCAAGTGCTGTGGCGGATATTCGTGATGTGGTTGAAGGTGATGCGAGCCCGGACGGAAAAGGTACACTTGCTTTGTGTCGTGGTATTGAAGTCGGTCATATTTTCCAGTTGGGGTCTAAGTATTCAGAGGCCATGAATGCAACGTATTTGGATGAAAACGGTAAAAGCCAATTCATGAAAATGGGTTGTTATGGTATTGGCGTATCACGTATTGTTGGTGCGGCGATTGAGCAATGCAGTGATGAAAAAGGTATTGTTTTCCCACTCAGTATGGCGCCATTTACCGTTGTGATTTGCCCAATTGGCTTCCATAAGAGCGATGTTGTTAAAGAAGCGGCTAATGCGCTTTATCAAGACTTGCTGCAAGAGGGCGTTGATGTGCTGTTAGATGATCGTAGTGAGCGCCCAGGCGTGATGTTTGCCGAGAGTGATTTAATGGGTATTCCACATCGCGTTGTGATTGGTGAGCGTGGTTTGGCTGATGAGGCGGTTGAATATAAGTCACGCCAACAAACAGATGCGCAGAACGTTAGTTTGTCTGAGATTAAACAACATATTTTGACACAGCTCAATTGAGCCAATTTCTAGTTAAGCTAATCCTTTTTGTTAGCTTATTGCTATTGGCTACACAGCTTTATGCGGGCGGGCAAAGGGAGGAGGCTCTTTCTAATAGTGTTAAAGCGGTTATACAGAAATCAGTGAGTAATGCGCCCGCGCCTAGGCTGGTTTTTGCTAATTCAGAAGAAGGGCAGGCTTGGTTGGCGGAAATGTCGCAACGTTTACAAAAACGGATACCTGACAAATCTGATCGTGAAGACTTTCTTATATCTGTTCAGTATGAAGCCACTCGTGCGGGCTTAGACCCTCAATTAGTCTTAAGCTTGATACAGATGGAGAGCGTATTTAACAAATGTGCTGTGTCTCGCGTCGGGGCACGTGGCTATATGCAGGTGATGCCATTTTGGGCCAAAAAGATCGGAAATCCTGACCATAATTTGTTCGATTTACGCCTGAATTTACGATATGGTTGCACTATTTTAAGGCACTATATGGACATTGAGCACGGAAATCTGTTCCGAGCATTGGGTCGATATAACGGTAGTTTAGGTAAGTCTAAATACCCAAATCTAGTCATTTCAAAGCATCATAAGTCTTGGAATTAAAAGAAAAATTCTAAATTTAGCGGTCAACAGTTAGTCGATATCATTGTGGTATTAAAGCCGCACCGTTAAGCGCATTAATAATAAAAAAGTTGCACATTGCACCAAAATAGGCATACCATGCATTGTCGATTTGATTTGAATTGGTGTACTTTCTAAGACAACAGAATCAATCGGCAATAGTCTCGTAATATTATTTTTTTATTAAGAAGTAATTTATCAGGGAGAGTTAAGTATGTCAAAGTTAATCGCATTAGCAGTAAGTATTGCAATACTAGGTGGTGTATGGGCATTTTTAGCATTAAACCCATTAGCAGGAATAGCTTTAGTTTGGGTTGGTTTTATTGCTTGGGGATGTTATTTCCATACAGGTGGTGATGATGCAGCGTTGCAAAAAACAATCGCTGGAATGGCTTTTGGTGCAGTAATGGCTGGAGTTGCATTGGCTTTGGTTAGTGGTGGAGCATTATCTGGCTTAGGAGTATTAGCAGCGCCTGTTATTATTGCAGCCACTGTATTTCCATTAGTTGCAGCGTCAAGTGTCAGCCTACTTTCAGTTGTGCCAGCAAATGTATATGGTTATGCTGCAGCGGCAGGCTTAGCATTGACAGCAGGTACTGCTGGTAACGCTATGGCAGCAGATTTATCAAACCCAGTATTGTTGGTGATTATTTCAACAGTGATTGGTGCTTTGTTTGGTATGGCTTCAGGCAAGCTTGCTGGTATGTTAGGTAAGTAATTCTTCTTGAAGTAAAAAGCTGCGTAATAGCGCGGCTTTTTATGGTCTATTGAAAGCTGTTATTTAATAATTTGATAACCGTGGTAAGTACCAAATTCACTTCCTTCTTCGTTGTATAAGAAAAACATATTATTCGTGTAGCCTAGGCCGTTGTAATAGTTTTTTGCACGCAATTTAATCCCTTTAGGGATGGCGCTCTTAGCGATAAACTTCCCTGTTAAATCAAACACTAAAAATGCTTTGTGGTCTAAATCTAGCAATGCTAATTCTTCACCTTTAGACCCAGTATATGCCACAAAATTATCACTAATATCATCAAACTTTGCGCCAGCTGCTGCGATGTCTAAAGCAATCTCTCCAATGGGGGTTTCATCTTTCTGGGTCACAATGCGCACTATATTACTCCGCTTTTGTTTAGCAAAATAACGGTCATTTTCTGCATCATAAGTGGGCATGGTGAACGCATCTCCAAAGGCGGAGTGAAACTGCATGATTTCTTTGGATGAGTCTTTAATTTTGCCAGTTTTAGACATCTCTAATGCGTACATCCCTGTATTGGGAGCAAAGCCAAATTCACTGGATATATTGTAGGTAATGGTTTCTATATTGCTTGTATTGGCATTGTAATAAATTGAACGGTTGTCATAACCAGGCTCTGCGGAGTTGACGTATTCTCCCTTGTCATTAAATGCATGTACTTGTGATTTGGACATGGGAGCAGACCACTCACTACCCATTGGCGCTAACCCACCATCAGCTACGTAGTAATACATGAGTGCAGGGTGGTAGGCGACTGTCATTGGACGTGATGTCGGCGCTTTTGCCATTGGTATTTTTATTGTCAATTTGGCTTCTGGTAAAACCGCCGCTTGTAATGTTGATGCAAATAAGGCGCCTGCAAATGTAACGCTAGCCTTTGCTCTAAGTTGATGTATGTTTAATTGGATCATCTTTAAACTTCCATTGATTATTGTAGTGTTGTAAATCGTTATGTCGTAGACCATGTTATAGAAGTTAGTCACACTATTGGCCTGTTTGTTCAATCTAACTACCGTTAAGCTTGCTTCTCTAACAACATGGCATCGCCATAGCTAAAAAATCGATACTCGTTTTCGATGGCATACTGATATGCATGCTTTATATTGTCAAATCCAGCAAAGGCAGACACTAACATGAGTAGTGTACTTTTGGGCAGGTGAAAGTTGGTCAGTAACCGATCAACTACGTTAAATGTATAGCCTGGTGTAATAAAAATACTCGTCTCTTGCTTACCTGCTGTTAGCTGCCCAGATTGTGCCGCACTTTCTAATGCACGTAATACTGTCGTTCCTACCGCAGTGACTTTTCTGCCTGCTGCATGCGTGCTTTTAATCAGTGCAACGGTTTCATCTGGAACATGGTAGACCTCGCTATGCATTTTATGATCAGCGACATTGTCTACCTTAACGGGTTGGAACGTCCCTGCGCCGACATGCAGCGTAATATAAGCGATTTGAATGCCTTGTTGTTTTAGCTGTTCAAGCATCGCTTCATCAAAATGTAAGCCAGCTGTCGGTGCTGCTACAGCACCTGCATGCTTGGCATAAACGGTTTGATAACGCGTTTCATCGGTGCTATCTGCGCCATGGGTAATATAAGGTGGTAATGGTAAGTTGCCATGCGTTTCAAGTAAGTCTAATACGGGTGTTTCAGATAGAAATTTAAGATGAAACAAATCGTCATCACGGCCTATGATTTTAACTTCAACGGCATTGTCTAATATGACAGTGCTACCGATCTTAGGTGAGCGAGAGGCGCGTATCAGCGCGTGAGCCTCGTGATCGTTTAAAACACGCTCTATCATAACCTCAATAGCGCCACCTGTTGCTTTCTGACCGAACAGACGCGCTTTAATCACACGTGTATCATTGAAGATTAACAAGTCATCTTTAGATAAGGTATTAGGTAAATCTAAAAAGCGGCTATCGATTAAATGCCCTGTCTGAGCGCTCACCTGTAACAAGCGGCTAGCATTTCGTTGTGGCGCTGGGTGCTGTGCGATTAAGTGGTCTGGTAAATGGAAGTCGAAGTCTTTAGTTTGCATCTGAGGTTTCAAAAAATGATGTTTTGGTAAATTATGGTTTCGCAATTAAGAAAGAGCTTGCTATAATTGCGCAGTTGCAATTATACAGGAATGTATAATCCGAATAAGCCGGGATGGCGGAATTGGTAGACGCACGGGACTCAAAATCCCGCGTTGGTGACAACGTGGGGGTTCGATTCCCCCTCCCGGCACCACACAGCCCCTTCATGTGGTCTAGTTAGAGAGATTAAGAATAATGTAACTATTTTGTTACATTATTCTTGATAAGCACAAATGGTTTTGCTAAAATTATGAAAATTTTGGATTTAGCTGATTTAGTTTTTCGATGTAAATCCATATTAGTTTTATCAATAATAAAACACGCAGTCAGTAGTTGGCGTGTTAGTTGTCAGTAAAATCACGCAGCGGTATATTTGACGGGGGAGTTATTGACTTTGTCATTATTAAGCTGTTCACAATTTTTGGAGTGAATTCAGTTATGATCAAGAGAACAATTTTCTCTTTAGGCGCAGCATTTTTATCAATGTTTGCCGTCAATTCTCATGCAGCGTATGCATTAAATTTAAGAGCACCAGCAACAGACATAGCCGGTCAGGTTTATGGCTTACATATGCTGATTTTATGGATCTGTATTGGCATTTTTATTCTCGTTTTTGGCTTGATGTTTTATTCAATCTTTAAACATCGTAAGTCAGTAGGACATAAAGCCGTTCAATTTCATGAGAATCATTTGCTAGAAGTGGTCTGGACAATTATTCCAGTGATTATTCTCGCGGCTATGGCGTATCCAGCCACAAAAACAATTGTTGCAATGAAAGATACCAGTGCTGCTGATATGAGCATCAAGGTAACAGGCTCTCAGTGGAAGTGGGCTTATGATTACCTTGACCAAGACGTTAAGTTCATCAGCACTTTATCAACACCGCAAGACCAGGTGCACAATAAAGCTGAAAAAGGCGAGAACTATTTATTAGAAGTAGATAACCCTCTTGTCGTGCCTGTTGGTAAGAAAGTTAAGATTTTATTAACGGCATCTGATGTGATCCATGCATGGTGGGTGCCATCATTTGGTGTAAAACAAGATGCAATTCCAGGCTTTGTAAGAGAAACATGGTTTAGAGCTGATAAAACAGGTACATACCGCGGACAGTGTGCTGAGCTATGTGGTAAAGCTCATGGTTTCATGCCGATTGTTGTAGAAGTGAAAGAGCAGGCTGATTACGATGCTTGGTTATCTGCACAAAAAGATGCTGCTGCCGCTGCAGATGCTGGTGCTGATAAAGAGTGGACTAAAGTTGATTTAGTCGCTCAAGGTGAAGCTGTTTATAACAAGAATTGCTCAGTCTGTCATGGCGCAACAGGTGCAGGTATTCCTCCAGCATTCCCAGCGATGACAGGTAGTGCGGTAGCAACAGGCCCCCTTGAAGGACATCTCGATATTATCTTAAATGGTAAAAACATCATGCCAGCATGGAAAGATGTGTTGAATGATACGGATATTGCCGCAGTGATTGCTTACGAACGTAATGCTTTAGGTAACAGCACTGGCGACTTTATTCAACCTTCAGCAGTAAAAGCTGCACGATAAGCCTTAAACCAAATTTAATTTTATTAGAAATAAGCTTTAGTTTTTAGGAGAAACTGATGAGTACAACAACTGCAACACATCACGATGATCATGAAGATCATGGGCATCCTACTGGCGTCATGCGCTGGGTTGCATCAACTAACCATAAAGATATTGGTACGATGTACCTGTGGTTCAGTCTGTTTATGTTCTTCTTTGCTGGTGCTTTAGCCTTAGGCATTCGAGCTGAGCTTTTTCAGCCTGGTTTGCAATTTATAGAGCCAGAGAACTTTAATAAACTAACAACATTGCATGGTTTAATCATGATTTTCGGTGCGATTATGCCTGCTTTCGTTGGTTTTGCTAACTGGATGATTCCGCTGATGATTGGGACTTCAGATCTAGCTTTCCCAAGACTGAATAATATGAGTTTCTGGTTAATGATTCCAGCAGCCATCTTGTTGATGGCTTCTATATTCGTACCAGGTGGTGCAGTTGCTGGTGGTTGGACAATGTATCCTCCTTTATCTGTACAGAATCCATCGATGGGTGTTGATATGACTATCCTTGCTTTACATATCTTAGGGATTTCTTCCATTGTTGGCTCTATTAACATTATTACAACCATCTTAAATATGCGTGCTCCTGGCATGTCGTTAATGAAAATGCCATTGTTTGTATGGACATGGTTAATTACTGCATTCTTGCTTATTGCTTCAATGCCAGTATTAGCAGGTGCATTAACAATGTTATTAACAGATCGTCATTTCGGCACTACATTCTTTGATGCTGCTGGTGGTGGTGATCCCGTGTTGTTCCAACATGTATTCTGGTTCTTTGGTCACCCAGAAGTGTATATTATGATTTTGCCTGCGTTTGGTTTGATTTCTACCATTATCCCAACATTCGCTCGTAAGCCATTATTTGGTTATGCGTCTATGGTATATGCGACATCAGCGATTGCTTTACTATCATTCGTTGTGTGGGCTCATCATATGTTCACAACAGGTATGCCTGTTGCTGGCCAGTTGTTCTTTATGTACAGCACCATGTTGATTTCCGTTCCTACAGGTGTCAAAGTGTTTAACTGGATTGCCACGATGTGGAAAGGGTCATTGACTTTTGAAACGCCAATGTTGTTCTCAGTTGCTGTTGTATTGTTATTTACCATTGGTGGTTTCAGTGGGTTAGTGTTGGCGATAGTGCCAGTCGACATTCAGTTGCAAGATACCTACTATGTCGTTGCTCACTTCCACTATGTATTGTTCTCAGGTGCTGCTATGGCGATTATGGGGGCAGTGTATTACTGGATACCTAAGTGGACAGGCTTCATGTATGACGAGTCATTAGGTAAAACACACTTTTGGTTAACAACGATTGCATTTAACATTACTTTCTTCCCAATGCACTTTACAGGGCTAGCAGGTATGCCACGTCGTATTCCAGATTACGCGTTGCAATTTGCTGAGTTCAATATGATTTCATCAATCGGCGCATTTGCATTGGGAGTAAGTCAATTGTTGTTCTTGTACATTGTTGTGAAAACAATTCGTGGTGGCAAGCCAGCAGGTGATAACCCATGGGAGACAGTAGAGGGTCTTGAGTGGACAGTACCATCTCCAGCGCCATTCCATACATTCGAAACACCTCCTACAGTTAAGTAAAACTAACGGTTAGAGATAAATTGATATAGAAATAGGAAGATAAAATGAGTCAGAATACAAATAACTATTACCTGCCAGCACCATCGCTATGGCCGTTAATAGCTTCAATATCATTATTCTTAATGGCGGGTGGTTTTGCCATGCAATTGAATAATATTGCCTCTGGTACTTATACATTGATAGCAGGCGGCTTAATCTTTGCTTATTTATTATTTGGCTGGTTCGCTGAGGTAATTAAAGAAAGCGTGTCAGGTTTTTATAACAAGCAAGTAGATAGCTCTTTCCGTTGGGGCATGGGCTGGTTCATTTTCTCAGAAGTCATGTTCTTTGCAGGTTTTTTTGGTGCACTGCTCTATATCCGTACAATTGCATTAAAGTGGCTTAGTCAATCAACCTTGGTGTGGCCGGACTTTGCTGGCACATGGCCAAGTTCTGGGCCTGCTGCTACGCAAGCACTTGAGTCCATGGGGCCATGGGGATTGCCAGCAATTAATACAATGATTTTATTAATCTCTGGTGCGACATTAACTTACGCACACTGGGGTTTAATGAAGGACAATCGTAAGCAGACAATTATTGGATTAGGTTTAACCGTTGCATTAGGTGCTATATTCCTATATCTACAAATGCATGAGTATGCTGAAGCGGCATTTACGATGGATTCAGGCATTTACGGGTCCACATTTTATATGTTAACGGGTTTCCATGGTTTACATGTCACAATGGGTACTATCATGTTATTGATTATTCTTTTTAGGGTGATGAAGGGCCACTTTAGTTCTAAAGATCACTTTGGTTTCGAAGCTGTTGCATGGTACTGGCACTTTGTTGACGTGGTTTGGTTATTCTTGTTTGTATTTGTTTACTGGCTATAAGCTAGCATCAGATAAAATAGCGCCACTAGGTTAATTCCTGGTGGCGCTATTTTTTATTGAAGGGTGTAAAGAACGTATCTGTTATATCAGAGGTCTATAACAAGTGATACTCTGGATTAACATAAGTTGTAAGATTAAATTGGAAAGGGATAAACAATGATAGACGAAAAAAAACGTGACCGAAATAATAAATTGGTTGGTTGGACGATTGGTATTCTCGCCATCACCTTCTTTATTACATCGTTTTACTTTGGGGCAGGTACGCACTAATGTCTGCCAATAGTATTATAAAAGCTAATAATAAAAGCTTAGCGATTAAGTTGGTGGTTGTTGTTGCTGCAGGTCTTGCCTTTGGCTTTGCACTTGCGCCGCTATACGACGTTGTGTGCAAGGCTATTGGTATTAATGGTAAAGCTGATATAACGGCTACTGATATTTCAAAAGGCATAACGGTAGATAAATCACGAGTAGTGACTATTTTATTTACTGGTCAAACAATGCCGGGTTTAGACTGGAGCTTTGAATCAAACCAAAGTAGCATGCAAGTCCACCCAGGTGAAATCACACTCACATCATATACTGCGCGAAATGATGGGGACAAACCCATTGTTGGTACTGCAGTGCCGAGTGTTGTGCCTGAAGTGGCGGCATTACATTTTAAGAAGATTGAGTGTTTTTGTTTTAGTAACCAGACATTGCAACCAGGTGAAGTAAAAGATATGCCAATCCGTTATTATATTAGTCCAGATTTGCCCAAAAGTATTAATACTGTTACGTTATCCTATGCTTTTTACAAGGTAGATGATAAAGATGCTGAAAATAATTAATTGATTATAGGTTTTACAGCTTTAGGTTCTAACAATCACGCCAGTGTAGAAACCAAGCATTAACAGTGAAAATAAGAAGATTGAAAGTCCAACACGCCAAGTTAAAGACTTAATCATTTTGGCATCATGTTGATTACCTTTCATCATGTAATATAGAGCTGAGAATAAGCTATAACCAATTAACAGTAACATACCAATGACAATAATTTTGAACAACATGATGAATCTCCAAACAGTTTATATGCCATTATGCGATTTGTACTGAGTGTTTGCAATGATGATGCGTGAGCTGAACTAAATTAAGTGATGATTGATGAGAAAATACCTGTTTAAACCTAAGCTGTTCATGACGATTGCGACTTTGTTGGTGATGACGTTATGTATTCGTTTGGGTTTTTGGCAATATGATAAAGCGCAAGAACGTATCGTGGCACAAGGTCAAATTGACCAAGGGTTAGAAAAACCACCTGTTCAATTGTCTGCTGGCATCAGTGATAATAGTCAGTGGCGCTATAAACGCGTTACATTTAAAGGCACTTATATGCCTGAGTATGAAATTTTACTTGATAATCGCGTACACAATACTAAAGCTGGCTATCAAATTGTTACACCTGTAAAAGTTGTTGGTGAGGAAGCGTATGTGATGGTTAACCGAGGGTGGATTGAAGGTAACCTAAACAGAGAGGCCCCTGTTTATGAAACCCCAACAGGAGAGTATACTTTTGTTGGAGACTTGTTTTTTCCACTAGATAAAGTATTTACCTTAGAAGTAGAACATAGTGCTAATGTTCCGTGGCTATCACTATGGCAACATATTAATATGCCGCGCTATCAGTCATTAGTGCCTTTTAAGGTAAAGCCTTATATGGTGCGTTTGGCGCCAAGTAATGCTGCGGGTGGGTTTGTACGCGAGTGGCCAGTGCCGAAAAATCGTATTACCTTACATTTGGGATATGCATATCAGTGGTTTGGTTTTGCATTTACTTTTTTTGTTATCTATATCGTCTTAAATTTAAAGCAATTGAAAAAAAGGAAATAAAGAGAATGAGCAATCAGAATCTTGCTGATGTTAAAGCATTAAAAGGTAAAAAGATGTTTCTGTTATTGGTGCTCGTATTTGTGTTGCCATTTACAATAGCACTCACTTTACATCTATTAGACATTAGGCCTAGCGGCAAAAGTTTTGGCAACCTGATTACTCCTGTTGTCGCACTAGAAATCCCAGCATTGGATGATACGAAAGGCGTTAGATTTCCTGGAGAGCAATGGAGCAAAATTTGGAGCATCGTTATGGTGGCGGAAGCTGGCTGTAACGAAGCTTGTGAGCAGAATGTCGATAAGTTAAACAGGGTGCAGCGGTCATTAAATAAAGAAAAAGATCGTGTACAGCGGATACTCATTTTAAAAAAAGGATTTGATGTTAAACAGATTAATCAGTTACAAGAAAAGTTCCCACAGTTGATTGTATTAATTGCTAAAGACGCAGAGCAGCAACAGTATGTTCAGACGTTTGAGCAGGTAGCAGTACAAGACAGTATTTATCTGGTAGACCCACTGAATAATCTAATGATGTATTACCCAAAAGATGTAGAGCCAAAAGAGCTACGTCACGATATTATGCGATTGTTAAAAAATTCTTGGGGAGGGTAAGGATGTTTAAACGAATAGCTTATATTGCAATGGTTTTAACATTATGTGTGGTGGTGCTAGGTGCTTATGTACGTCTTGCAGATGCTGGATTAGGCTGTCCTGATTGGCCAGGCTGTTACGGTACGTTGACGGTGCCACAAAGTGCTGAAGCCTTAGCAGATGCGCATACTGCTTATCCAGACGTGCCGGTTGAGAATGCGAAAGCATGGAAAGAAATGATACACCGCTATTTGGCGGGCATATTAGGTTTGTTTGTGTTGGCGCTTTTTGTGCAAGCATGGCGTGAAAGGAAGGCGATTAACGTAAGCCCATGGTTGCCAACTGCATTGATTGGTATTGTTGGTTTCCAGGCCATGCTAGGCATGTGGACTGTCACCATGCTGTTAAAGCCAGCCATCGTTACCATGCATTTAATGGGAGGGATGACGACACTTGCGATTTTGACATGGATAACCCATCGGCATTGGGGCGTATCATCAGCTAAGTTCTTATTGTCAGGTAGTACACGATACTTTGTACGGTTTGCACTTCTTATTCTAATCGCACAGATATTCTTAGGTGGTTGGACCAGTACGAACTATGCAGCATTAGCTTGTACCGATTTTCCAACCTGTCATGGCGAGTGGGTGCCTAATATGGATTTTGCTAATGCATTTCATTGGTTCCGCGAGTTGGGTGAAAACCTGGATGGCCAGCCCTTAAGCTTGTCTGCATATGTTGCGATTCAGTGGATCCACCGTGTTGGGGCATTAATTACATTTTTTTATGTTGGACTGTTAGGTTTAACACTACTTAAACAGGCGCAGTTACGTGGCCCTGCCACTATGATGTTAGTTTTATTGGTTGTCCAAATCGGGTTAGGCATCGCTAATTTATTATTATACCTACCAACAGTATTAGCAGTCGCCCATAACTTGGTTGCAGCATTGCTCTTGATGACCGTTGTTATGATAAACTCCAAAATTACAGATTAACGCAATATGTATGTTGGGATTTTTACCCATATAATTAAAAGGTTATTGAATGAGTGCAACAACAGGAATAAACCAATTTGGAACAAAGGCAGAATTTAGTAGTTTCTTTGCCTTGTGTAAGCCGCGTGTCACCGCTCTGATTGTCTTTACAGCAATCATCGGTATGTTTTTGGCCACGCCAGGCATGGTGCCGCTACAAATCTTACTCGCAGGCACAATTGGGATTGCGATGGCATCTGGGGCAGCGGCTGCTTTCAACCATTTGGTCGAGCAAAAAATCGATGCAAAAATGGCGCGAACAAGAGGACGTCCACTACCAACAGGGAAGATTAACTCTAAACAAACCTTCGTTTTTGCAAGTATCGTGGCACTCGTAGGTTTGTCCACTTTATACTTTTTTGTGAATCCACTCACGATGTGGCTCACCTTTGCTACTTTTCTTGGTTATGCCGTGGTGTATACCATCTTTCTTAAGCCAGCAACACCACTGAATATCGTGATTGGTGGCTTATCTGGTGCGATGCCGCCAGCGTTAGGTTGGGCTGCAGTAACAGGTGTGGTTTCAGCAGAGGCATGGATACTGGTATTGATTATCTTTGCTTGGACGCCACCGCACTTCTGGGCATTAGCGCTTTATCGTCGTGAAGAATATGCAAAGTCAGGCTTGCCAATGTTGCCAGTGACGCATGGTGAAATGTATACAAGATTACACATCTTGCTCTACACCATTATTCTAGTTGCCGTTACATTGATTCCTTTTGCTATGCGCATGAGCGGCGTCATCTATTTGGTTTCCGTACTCATATTGGATGCAATCTTTATGGGCTATGCCATCAAGTTGTATAAAACCTATACGGATGAACTAGCAAAAAGCACATTCAATTACTCTATTTTGTACTTAATGCTGCTATTTTTAGCCTTGGTGATTGACCACTATTGGACAATACTGCCGCATTAATTTGGGCATCCCACTCAATAAAAAGCCCTGCTATCAGACGATAGCAGGGCTTTTTATTGAGTGGCTTTGAGTTGTTGTTTGGTGCGCCTGACAGGAATCGAACCTGCGACCCCCAGTTTCGGAAACTGGTACTCTATCCAGCTGAGCTACAGGCGCGTGTTGCGGATTATATCAAAGGCGGTGCTGATTGTCTGTGTCAGGTGTTAAAGCTAGTGTTGATGCGCTTAACTTGCTGGTATAATTATTTTATTTGATTTAACGATGGGTTTTAACAAGATGAGTAACGATGCAGCGACGACACAGAATATCAGTCTAGTACAAAAAGCAATTATTTTATTGGGCGGTATTATTGCCCCAATTTTTGTTATTTATACCATTACGAAATCACCTGAAGTGGCGACGAAAGTAGCGGCTGTTGTTGATAGAACAGCCGTCGTTGAAAATATCGCACCTTTGGCACAGGTTGAGCTTGCTTCAGTAAGTGATGGGCCAAAAGTCGAAAAGAGCGGGGAAGAAGTTGTTAATCAATCCTGTGCGGCATGTCATGGCACAGGCCTAATGAACTCACCCATACTTGGTGATGCTAGCGCTTGGTCTTCGCGTATTGCACAAGGTTATGAGACATTAACCAAAAATGCGATTGCAGGCATTCGTTTGATGCCTGCTCGTGGAGGCAATGCTGATTTGACTGACAATGAAATGGCTAAAGCTGTTGCTTATATGGCGAACCAAGCTGGGGCTGATTTTAAAGCGCCGGAAGCTGCGGCACCTGAAGACGCAGAGTATTAAGCCACTAAATCCTCATTGAAGGTGCGCGAATGGCGACTTATGCAATAGGGGATATTCAGGGTTGTTATCATGCTTTTCAAGCGTTATTGAAGCGCATTGAGTTTAATCTTTTAACGGATACGTTGTGGCTGGTTGGTGATATCGTTAATCGCGGTAGTGGATCATTAGAAGTCTTAAGGTGGTGTTATCGTCATCAGGATAATGTCAAAATGGTTTTGGGTAATCATGACTTGCATGCGGTAGCAATCGCACATGGCATTCGAAAATTAAACCGTAGTGATACCCTGCAGCCTATCTTTGATGCGCCAGATGCTGATGTGTTATTAACTTGGTTGCGCCATCAGCCCTTGATGGTTGCAAATCACGACTATGTCATGGTGCATGCAGGGCTATTGCCACAATGGCAACTAAGCGAGGCTTTGGCTTATGCTAAAGAGGTGGAGGCGGCATTACAGAACGATGCTTACATCGACTTCTTAGCTAATATGTATGGGAACTCACCTAATGTTTGGCATGATGATTTAACGGGTTATGACCGATTACGTGCCATCACCAATGCAATGACGCGGATGCGAGTTTGTACGCATGACGGCGCACTCGACTTTGACTTTAAAGGACAGTTAGGCGAAGTGCCAGAAGGGTTGGTACCTTGGTTTGATTTACCTAATCGCGCATCTAAAAATCAGCAGATGATTGTTGGTCACTGGTCGGCATTGGGTTTGCATCAACATGAACATGTTTATGCACTAGATACCGGTTGTTTATGGGGTGGGCAGTTAACGGCGATGTGTTTGGAAACTAAACAAATGACACAAGTGAATTCGAAGAAAAAAGATCAGCCTAACTAAACTAAATCTAATATCTATCATGTTAAAGCTTCAGCTGCGCAGAAATGCTTTCAAATACTGCATGTGTCAGCGCTTGCCTATTCCCTGCTTTAGGGCTGATTGGCGTCAAGAAGTGTAACTCCACCACTGGTGCTTTCTGCTTTAACACATTCATCATCGATTCTACCATTGTGGTTTCTCCAGCGTATGCCATAGCCGTGTTGATGCCGCCATTTGGGAGAGGGTAGCGTATGGCGATAGGATGGAGTGGGGTGTTGGCGTTAATAGCGGCCTGTACAATGCTACTTTTAAAACGAGCCAACTCTGTGCCATCTGTCGTTGTGCCTTCGGGAAAAAAGCCAACGTTACTGCCGGCGACAAGGTTATTAACAGTCGTTTCAACAATGCGTGCAGTATCTTTGCGACTACTTCTGTCGATGAAAATCGTACCTGACTTTCTAACAAGGTAGCCCAATAGTGGCCAGTTATTAATGTCGGATTTGGCGATAAATTGCAATGGGATAATGCTATTCAGTGCATAGATGTCAGCCCAAGAAATGTGGTTGGATAGAAACATACTATTGGATAGGTTGCCTTCGGGTAATTTCCCAGTCGTTATGAGCTGAATATTGAAGCAGTTTAATAAGGCATTGCACCACCACTTTGTGAGGGTTGTTCTAGGTTTTGCGCTAATAAAAGGCCAAGAAGTGGCGATAATCGATATGCCAATTAATACATGGATGAATACGCGAAAGATGCGATAGCTACGTGTGAATAGGTTGGTTTGTTGCAATTTTATTTTAAGAAGTGCGAGGCATATCTTTTGTTCATTTCAGATAACGTTAACATTACCAGTATATCGGCAGTATTGAAACTGCTATCCCATGCTGGCTCACCACAGATTTTGGCACCTAAGCGCAAATAACCTTTAATCAATGGGGGACATATCGCCTTTGCATTCGTATTGAGCGACTCTATTGGTAAATGTACATGAGGGAAAACGCGATACTCTACTGGACATAAGTAATTCTCTTTTAATTGCTTATACAGTGATGCCGCAGCATGACCACCATCATTCATTGGGATGCTGGCACAGCCAATCATATGTTCATAGCCATGTGTTTGCATGTATTTAGCTAGACCACCCCACAGCATTGTGATGGTAGCGCCATTGCGGTAGTTTTGATGGACACAAGCACGGCCAACTTCAACCGTATTATCCAATAAGTGATTGATGCGGCTTAAATCAAATTCACCAGATGAATAGTAACAACCTGCTTCATTGGCTTGTTTTGGCGTTAATATGCGATAAGTGCCGATAACTTGCTGTGTGTTAGTGTCGCGGACAAGCAGGTGATCACAATAAGCATCGAAGCCATCAATGTCTAAACCATTATTGTTCGCTATTTGAGCGCCCATTTCTTCGGCAAATACCTTATAACGTAAGCGTTGAGCTTCTTTTACTTCACTGGGGTTTCTTGCTAAAGACACTTTTAAACCTGGCTGGCTTGGCGTGGTTTGTTGGCTAGGTATTGCTTTTAGTGCGCTTAATACTTGTTTTTGAATCATCAGTCATCTCCCCTTTGATTAGGAGAGATGGTAAGAGATTGAGATGAAACTTAGATTAAAATTAAATGACGGTTTTATGAAGGCGCTGAACTTTAAATATGTGATGCGCCTAATGGGTGACACGAGAAGTGCCATTGCCTTCTACGATGCGTACACTGTCGCCAGGATTAAATTGTTCATCAGCTTCTTGTACAATTGCGACAAGGCCGCCACCACTGAGTTTTATCGTGATTTCTAATGCATCTTTACGTGTAACGCCTTCTTCTATAACTGCGCCAGCAATGCCGCCAGCAACAGCGCCAATCACGGCACCAATGCTGCTTCCGCGACCGCTACCGATAGAGCCCCCAGCAATGCCGCCGATTGCGCCACCAGCAGCTGTGCCTATCGGTGATTTAGTGCCCTCAAGTAGGACAGTGCGTACGCTTTCAACGACACCTGTTCTAACCGTCTGTACTTTACGTGCATCATCGCGTGAATAAACACTACCAGAGTTCGAGCTGGCACACGATGCCAACAATATGGATAAGGTCGCAATAATAATAAATGTTGGAAATCTCATGATTTCTCCTGTCAAATCACACGGTTTATAATTTAAAGATTTAGGTCGTTTGTGCTTTATTAGTTTCTTCCTTAATGAGCGCTTGACTATAAATGTCCTCAATATTTTCACGGCTTGGTTTGTGATTTTGGCCGCCACGGCTAGCAATTTTAATGGCGCCCATTGTCGCAGCTAGTCTGCCGCAAGTAGGCCAGTCCCATTTCCTTACAATGCCATACAACAAGCCTGCACGATAAGCATCACCACAGCCAGTTGGATCAACCACTGCAGTAGGTTTAACGCTTGGAATCACATGGCGTTGACCATCTGCATAAATATGCGAGCCTTCAGCGCCCAGTGTAACGATAAGTGCATCTACTTTTACTGCTATTTGGTCCAAAGTTAAGCCTGTTTTATCTTGTAGTACTTGTGCCTCATAATCGTTCACTGCTAAGTAGGTTGCCATATCGATAAAATGCATAAGCTCCTCACCATTAAACATCGGTAAGCCTTGGCCTGGATCAAACATAAATGGAATCTTGGCATCAAAACATTCTTTTGCATGCTGGAACATACCATCACGGCCATCAGGCGCAATAATTGCTATATCAATATCTTTTGCATCATTGATGCTATTTTGATGCGATTCCATCATCGCACCAGGATGGAAAGCGGTGATTTGATTGTCATCTAAATCGGTTGTGATAAAGGCTTGTGCAGTGAATGTATTTGGAATCGTTTTAATATGTTGATTCGATAATTTATTTTCATCCATCCAAGTTTGATAGTTGCCGAAATCTTCCCCAACGGTTGCCATAATGAGAGGCTCACCTTCAAGTAATTGTAGGTTGTAAGCAATATTGCCTGCAGTACCACCAAACTCTTTACGCATTTCTGGGACGAAAAACGCAACGCTAAGCTTGTGAATTTGATCCGGTAGGATATGGTTTTTAAATTGATCTTGGAATACCATAATGGTGTCAAAAGCGATGGAACCGCAAATAAGTGTTTGCATAAGATTGAGTGTTGAATTAAGTTAAAACAACATTATCTTTTAGCGAGAGGTGTTCTTGCAAGCTAAAACTAGAAATCGGTAGTTAATGCTTATTTATTAATCGCACCATCTATCAGTAATTTAGCTGCTTTCTTAGCATATTTAATCGCACCAGAGCCGCGTTTCATTTGCTCTGCTTGCACAGCACCTTCAAAAAGCAATGATAACTGCAAGGCTAAACCATCAGCATCTTTAATATTGGCTTCACCAGCTAGTTTGCCAATGTATTGTCTAAACTCACGTGATTGCTTGGAGGATAATTGGTGGATTGGATTTTCTTCATTAGGGAACTCTGCTGATGCTTTAATAAAGCCCATGCCTAGAAAGCTTGGTGAAGTAATCCACTCCTCAATAAAATCAAATAGCTGTTTGATTTTATCTGCAGGGGCTTTGCTATTACTGCTTAATTTATCATCTAGCCAATTTTGAAAGTCTTGCTGACTCTTCTTGAGCACTTCAAGAATAAGCCCTTCTTTTGTGTGAAAGTGCTTATAAAGTGTCATTTTAGTTGTACCAGCAACGGCAACAATCGTATCTACACCCGTAGAGTTAATACCGCGAGTTTGGAATAAATCGGTTGCTGTATTTAGTATTTTGTCTTTTAACACACTCATGCAACAATTATATCATGGGTGTTTTTTTTTGTTATATGGTATACAGACTTGTCAATGATTGTAATTTTTATCTTGGATTATCTAATGGTTTTACTTATGTATATTCTGTCATTTCTTTAATAAATAATACAGAACGGTATAGTATATATCGTCATTAGTTATTGAGCACATTACCAAACCTAATAATATTGCTAGGCGCAATTGCAATAACAGCTTGTGCGAGCAATGGTGGTACAGCAGCAAGTGCTAATAATATAAGTGTTGTTGAGACGGTGGCGATTAATGCGCCAGCAAGTTAGGAATGGGCAAAAGTAAGTCATTTTTATGATTTAGGGGCATGACATCCAGTCGTGGCAAAAACTTAGATAGTCAGTGGAGCCAATAACGAAAAAAGTGCAGTGCGCTTATTAATGTTACAAGATGGCGGTCAAACTACAGTAACATTAACGGCATACACACCAGTACTGAATACATATTCTTGTGTCCTTAATCAGGGTGGTTGCCTGTTAGTGCTTATGCTTCAACCATTCAAGTATTGCTAACAGCGGCAGGCTCGGAAGTTATTTGGAAAGGTAATTTCAAACGTAAGGATTTATCAGAAAATCTAGTAAAAGGGCAGGATGATGAAGCGGCAACGACAACCATCCATGCTTTGTATCTTCGTGGTTTAGATAATTTAAAAAATATCAGAGTGAACATTTTTGCATATTAAAAAAGCTAGCTTGATAAGCTAGCTTTTTTAATATTGGCTGGTCATTTAGTGCCGCTACATTTATGTAGACTTCTTCATGAGCATCGGTGTGTAGGTGCAACGAATTTTGCTAAGTAATTCTCTTACCAGCTTTTGCTCTTTGAAGTCTATGCTGATTTGACCAAGTATAATATTTTTGAAATAAACTGATTTGTGCGCATCTGGTAGCTGAACTGCTTCTAGTAAGCGGCAGTTGCCACTTCGCATTTGTTCAATTTGTTTAATGAGTGCAGTCGTGCTTTGCGGTGAAGCGACTGAGGCCGTTGGCTTAAATACCGATTCTTGTGTGGCAGCCGTCATTTGAGGTGCTGGATCCAGTGAAGACTTGTAAAGAAAAAATAAACCACCGCCTATAATTAATGTACCAATGAAGCTAGCAAAAATTACGTAAACTGACGATCTGGCAATATGGAACTCTTTCTTTGTTTGTGCCGTAATGAGTGCTTCTGCTGCGCTTTTAGCATGTCTTAAGGCCGCTTGGTTGTGGCCGATTAATTTTTCTTGCATCGCTGAGATAGCCATCATGTGTAGCTGAGCTGCGAGCATTTCTGGTAATGCAGCACCAGCTTTTGCCGCCTCTAAACTTAAGTATGCTTTTAATGCCGCCGCATCAGATGGCTCGACTATTTTGCATTGCTCACTGATACCAGGCGCCTCAGTCCAATCATCCAGGATATCAAACAGGCTCAGGAGTCGCACTTGCGGCGATTTTTCTGCTTTTGTGAGCATTTGTACTAGCCAGTTTGAATTTAGAATAACCATGGCGCTTATCGTTTAAAAAGGTTTGACAACCACCAGGATGACAATGGCTGTTAATGCGATGACAGGCAGTTCATTGAACCAGCGAAACCAGAGGTGTGTACGTTGGTTTTTCCCAGCTTGAAAATTACGCATGATTTTACCGCAATACCAATGGTAAGCAATTAAGCCGAGTACCAAAGTGAGTTTTGGATGCATCCATTTGCCAGTGATGCCATAACCCAGCCATAGCCACAAGCCGAAGCCCAATGCTAATACGGCTAAAGGCAACATAAAGCGATAAAGCTTTTGCTCCATGAGTGTTAAGCGTTGAATGGCCTCTGGATTGGTTTCCATAGCGTGATTAACAAATATGCGAGGCAAGTAAAATAACCCAGCAAACCAGCTGGTGACAAAAATAATATGAAATGCTTTAATCCACAACATCAGCTTAATTCCTTATCTAAAAATGTACGTAGTTTCTCAAAATTCAGTTTGCCAATAGCACGTTGTATACGTTTACCTTGCTTATTGTACAGATAAGCCGTCGGCGTTACATTAACGCTGCCAAACCGGCGAGAGATATCGCCATAGCTATCATGCATCACTGGGAAGGGTAAGCTTTTTTGTTTAGCATAAGAGACAACTTGAGCAGGAGGGTCATATGACATTGCAACAGCAATGATTTCCAATCCTTTGCTCTGGTATTGTTTGTAGGTTTGTATGAGTTCGGGCATTTCCGCAACACAGCTTTTACAATCTGTTGCCCAAAAGTTAACCAGTACGACTTTGCCTTTAAGTGATGCCATATTGAAAACTTCACCTTTAATCGTTGTGAAGGTCACATTAGGTGTTTCTAGTTGGATGAATCGAGAGTAGCTAAATATTGCAATGATGGTAAGCAGTAAAGCTGTAAACAAAGCTTTTTTATACCTGTGGATAGATGATAATTGCATGGTTAGATTGTAACGCCTTTACTGGTATTTTGATATGCAGTTGATGTTGCTACCCACACCAGCTACGTATTTTCAAGGTGTGACCCACATGCTATAATTATTCTTTGTTTTGGGTGAACATTCTTTACATAGATACACTCTATATTCAACCGATTGATAAATCGACCACATTGGCGCTAAAAATACCGAGATAACATGTCTGAACATAATCCTAATATAGCTTTAATTAACGAACTGAAAGCCATCGTTGGCGCATCGTATACCATTACAAGTGCCGCAAAAATGGAACCTTACAGTAAAGGCTTTCGCTTTGGTTCGGGTGATGCGCTGACCGTTGCGCGTCCAGCTAATTTAGTTGAAATTTGGAAAGTACTGCAAGCCTGTGAAAAAGCAGGTGTTGCTATCATTATGCAAGCGGCGAATACTGGTTTAACAGGCGGTTCAACACCTGCCGGTAATGATTATGATCGCCCGATTGTAATTGTGAACACCATGCGTATCGATCAAATCCAACTGATTGATGATGCTAAGCAAATTATCGGCTTACCGGGCAGTACTTTATTTGGTTTAGAAGAAACCTTAAAACCTTACGGACGTGAGCCGCATTCTGTCATTGGTTCTTCCTGTATTGGCGCCTCCATTATTGGCGGTGTCTGTAATAACTCTGGTGGTGCATTGGTGCGACGTGGCCCAGCCTATACCGAGCTATCATTGTTCGCACAAATTGACGCTAGTGGTGAGTTGAGCTTGGTGAATAACTTAGGTATTGATCTTGGTAACACGCCAGAAGAAATCCTAACCAACTTACAAGAACAGAACTACAAGCAAACTGATATTCAATACCCCGATAAACTCGCTTCAGACAATATCTATCACGAACGCGTGCGTGAAGTGGATGCAGATACGCCTGCTCGTTTTAATAACGACGGTCGCCGTCTGCATGAATCTGCTGGCTGTGCGGGTAAGTTGGCTGTGTTTGCTGTGCGTGTGGATACCTACCCGATTGAAAAGCAGCAAGTCTTTTATATTGGTACTAATGACGACCAAGTGCTGGAAACCATGCGCCGCAATATTCTCACTCAGTTTAAAACGCTTCCTGTTTCAGGTGAGTATTTGCACCGTGACTGTTATGCGGTGAGTAAAAAATATGGCAAAGATACTTTTGTAGTGATTGACAAATTAGGTTCTAAATTCATCCCTAAATTGTTTGGCATTAAGCGCACGGTAGACCGCATTGCCAGTAACTTCGCATTCCTGCCGAATAAATTGTCTGAAGCCATCATGCAATGGGTGAGCTATTTACTGCCTAACCATTTGCCTAAACGCATGGATGAATACCACGAACAATATCAACATCACTGGATTCTAGAAATGAGTGGTGAAGGCATAGCAGAAGCGCGTGCTTATTTAAGTGAGTTCTTTAACGTGCACGAAGGCAACCACTTCGAATGCACGCAAGAAGAGGGCGAGAAAGCCATCCTACATCGCTTTGTGGCCGGTGGTGCCATTGGCCGCTACAAAGTGCTTAAAGGTGACACTGTCGGCCCAATGATGACGGTTGATATCGCCTTGCGCCGTAACGAAGAAAAATGGTTTGAAGAACTACCAAAAGAGATTGATGATTTAATTGAGGCTAAATTCTACTACGGCCATTTGTTCTGCCACGTCATGCATCAAAACTATGTGCTCAAAAAAGGCGTAGATGCCAAAGCCTTGAAACAGAAGATACTCGAGTCATTCGATGCGCGTGGCGCAGAATATCCAGCCGAGCATAATGTGGGACATGAGTATGCTGCTAAAGATGTGCTTAAAACCTTCTATCGTAACCTAGATCCAACCAACACCTTTAATCCTGGGATTGGTAAGACTAGTAAGTTGAAGGGTTGGAAGTAGCGTTAAATGGTCAACGTTGAACTACTTCTTTGGTTTGCTACGAACAACTATAGGAGCTGACATTGCATCAGGGTTTGCTTCTTTTAATATAAAATTAAGGGTGCCAGTGATTAACTCATCATCCTCTTTTCTAATCATCATGGTATGCATTTTTAATACAGGTAATTGGAATTAAATTGGCTTGTTATTGGCAGGAATGCGCTAAATAAAGACGGTATTAAGAGAAAACGACTCAAGAATGAGTGTGTTTAAACTTTAAACTTTAAAAATGAAAATTGATCAAAGTGCGAATATTTAACTGTGTCGTGCAAAGGTCTTTTTATGATATTCTATGTTGTTTTGAGCATAAAAAAGCCTTGCAAACATGCAAGGCTTTTTTGGCAGAGTGAAAGTTTGAAATTAGTAAAGCAATCTCAAGCGAATCGTACCTTCAACTTTACCCAACTGATCAAATGCTTGTTGTGAATCTGCATTGGCAACATCCATTACCAAGTAACCAATATCGTTACTAGTCATTAAGCTTTGCGCGAGGATATTAATATTTCCTACTGCAAACAGATGGTTAATCTTAGATAACACACCTGGTTTGTTATGGTGGATATGTAGTAAACGATGTGTATTCGCTTGTTGTGGCATAGCGATATTAGGGAAGTTAACCGCTGATTCTGTTGTTCCACTGTTAGCGTATTGTACGAATTTTTCGCCGACTTCTAAACCGATGTTCGCTTGTGCTTCAGCTGTTGAACCGCCAATGTGCGGCGTTAGAATGACATTATCAAAACCACGTAATGGTGAGTCTAAAGGTTCAGCGTTTGATTTTGGCTCGGTTGGGAATACGTCAATGGCTGCGCCACGTAGTTTGCCGTTTTCAATCACTTCAGCTAAGTCTTCAATTTGTACACAAGTACCACGAGCGGCATTGATGAAGATAGAACCCTTCTTCATTTGCTCGAACTCAGCTTTTGCCATCATGTTTTTAGTTGATGGTAGCTCTGGGACATGTAATGTCACCACGTCCGCTGTACGTAGTAGCTCTTTCATGGTGCCAACTTGTCTTGCGTTACCTAATGGCAATTTAGTAATTGCATCATAGTAAATCACTTGCATGCCTAGGCTTTCAGCTAAGACTGACAGCTGTGAACCAATGCTACCGTAACCGACGATGCCTAAGATTTTTCCACGGGCTTCGTTAGAGTCTTTAGCGCTTTTCGGCCAGCTACCTTTGTGCACTTGTTTGCTTTTAGCAGGGATGCCACGTAGTAATAGAATCAATTGGCCAATCACAAGTTCAGCAACTGAACGTGTATTTGAGTATGGGGCGTTAAAGACTGGAATGCCTTTTTCGCGCGCCGCGTCTAAATCGACTTGGTTTGTACCAATGCAGAAGCAGCCGATAGCGGTGAGTCGTTCAGCCGCATCTAATACTTTTTTGGTTAATTGTGTTCTTGAACGAATGCCTACAAAACGCGCGTCTTTAATTTTTTCAATTAATTCGGCTTCGTCTAAGGCATGTGTAATATATTCAATATTTTCAAAGCCAGCGTTGTTAAGCGTGTCGACGGCATTTTGATGAACGCCTTCTAATAATAGAAATCGGGTAGATGATTTAATATTTGCTTGTAATTCCATGGTTGATGAATTCTCAATTAAGATGGTTTAAATTAGGGCACTGTTAACCTTACGGCTAAAAATGAAGTCATGGATTTTAACATATTCAACCGAATGTATAGTGAGTATATGTTATTGCTTGTTAAGCTTGTTCTAGTCGTTGAGTGTGGCGTGCTTAATGCGTGGCGAGCGCCAGTGACTGTTATTTAAATCATGCTTGCTAATTGTTGCTGCACATATTCGAGTGGCTTGCGTTTGAAACCGCTCTTCGCATACTGATGCCAGCGACCAACGACGAAACATAACATCATATTGGCTTGGCTTTCTGGCTGTATCTCTTTTCCAGATTCTGCAATGGATACTTTTAGACACTGTTTGAGCGATACTTCGATACGATCATACAGCTGGTTAATACGCTCTTGTAGTCTTACGTTTTCATTCACCAGAGCATCGCCAATCAGTACGCGTGTCATGCCAGGGTTTTTTTCAGCAAATCTAAGCAACATGCTAACGATGAGTAAAATCTGTTTGCTACCATCTTCTTCTTCAGTCGTGATTTTGTTAATGACGCCAAAAATGCTGGTTTCGATAAATTCAATTAGGCCTTCAAACATTTGTGCTTTAGTCGCAAAGTGACGATAAAGCGCCGCTTCTGACACGCCTAATTTGGCAGCTAATGCAGCAGTTGTGATTTTTTCACGTTTAGGGTTTTCTAGCATTTTCGCTAATGCTTCTAGAATTTGTTGTTTACGTTCACCTGCCATACTAATCCCTGAAATAAACTTTATTAAGTGTTGGTTTTATTATAGCTTAAGGTTAGCGAGTGCTGACACCTTACTTAATCTAAAATCAACAAAATTTGGTTTGGCGATTTTTTTACTTATCCAAATCGTTTTCATCCCAAGCCGTTTTGCGGTCATTAACGCGGCGAGGTTATCTTCTAACATAATGCAATCACGTGGCTTGGCTTTAATGCTTTTTAATAAACTTTGAAATCCGCGTACAGAAGGTTTTGCATGAAACTTGGTTGATTCTACACTAAACACCAATTCAAATAAATCGGTGATGTTCAGTAAATCTAATACTCGGAGTGCATAGTCACGTGGCGCATTGGTAAAAATCACTTTGCGGCCCGATAGACTGTTAATCAGGTGGCGTATTCGTTTCGTTTGCACGACTAATTCCGCTAGGTTTTTAAACTGATGCGTTACACGCAAAAAGTGATGTGGGTTTGTGCCATGATGTCGCATCAAGCCTTTAAGCGTTGCGCCATACACATGCCAATAATGTTGGCGTAGGTAATGGGCTTTGTTTTCATCCAACGCAAGTTGATCTTGAATATATTGCGTCATGGCGCGATGCATCACGGGAAAGATATGCGTAGAGGCATCGTGTAGCGTATCGTCTAAATCAAATATCCAAACTTTAGACATGCGCGGATGTATTACTTAGTTACTAGCTTTAATTAATGTACCCACACCCTCATCGGTCAGCACTTCAAGTAATAGTGCATGTTCCACACGACCATCAATAATATGCACAGCGTTTACACCACTGCGAGCGGCTTTCATCGCTGAGCTGATTTTAGGTAGCATACCGCCTGATAGTGTGCCATCCGCCACTAACGCATCAATTTCTTTCGGCGTCAGGCCTGTCAGCAATTCGCCATTTTTATCGAGCACGCCAGAGGTGTTGGTTAGTAATACGAGCTTCTCTGCGTGTAGCACTTCAGCCAGTTTCCCAGCGACGACATCGGCATTAATGTTGTAGGTTTCACCATTGTCACCAACGCCAAGCGGTGCAACGACAGGAATGAAGTCATCAGTATCTAAAAAGTTAATGATGCTAGGGTCTATGCTTGTGATTTCACCGACTTGGCCGATATCAATCATTTTCGACGAGTCGTTCATGTCTTCCATCATCAATTTTTTCGCATGGATAAAGTTGCCATCCTGACCTGTTAAACCAACGGCTTTCCCGCCTTGCTGATTAATCAGGTTAACGATTTCTTTGTTCACCTTGCCGCCAAGCACCATGCTTACAATGTCCATGGTTTCTTGGTCCGTCACGCGCATGCCTTGTTTGAACTCACCTTTTTTCCCGACCCTATCCAACATCTCATTAATTTGTGGGCCGCCACCATGTACGACAACAGGATTCATACCGACAAGCTTTAGCATTACTACGTCTTGTGCGAATGATTGCTTGAGGTGCTCATCGGTCATGGCGTTTCCGCCGTATTTGATGACGATGGTCTTGCCAAAGAAGCGCTTGATGTAAGGCAGCGCCTCTGAAATGGTCTGGGCTTTTTTGGCTGCTAGTGATTCATTAATCATGCTGAATGCCTTTAATTTCTTTAATATAAGGATTGTATATAAAAGTTAGAGCTTTTTCACAAACACTTTGGATTTTCTTTGTAAATTGTAGAGGGTTTGTTTGGATTTCGGTAGCTTTTCAAGTGCTAGCAAAGTAAACCCACGCTCTAAGAACCAATGCTCAGTTCGTGTAGTTAAGCAAAATAGCTGATTAAAGCCCAGTTTTTTTGCTTGTTTTTGGCAGTAGTTAAACAGCTTGTCACCGCGGCCACCACCTCTATATTGCGGGTCTATGGCTAAGCAAGCCAGCTCTGCCATTTTATCTTCAATATAAGGGTGTAACGAGGCGCAACCGATGATGCGATTGTCATGCTCAATCACATAAAAATATTGAATTTCCATTTCGATTTGTTCACGCCCACGCCGCACTAAAACACCTTGGTTCTCTAAGGGCTCAATCAACATCAAAATACCACCGACATCATCAATGGTCGCTTGGCGCATGGTTTCTAATGGCAGCTCCGTCACCATAGTGCCTATGCCGCTTGCGGTAAACAGTTCTTGAATAATCGCGCCATCCACATGCCGCGAAATTAAATGCGTCCGTGTAATGCCGTCTTCACTTGCTTTAGCCGCAGCGCTTAAGTAATACTCAATATCTTCTGAGAAATATTTTGGCGCATCATTTTCATTGGCATTTTTCAGCAAGTTCTTGGCTTTATGCGTCGTCATTTCCCGTAGGATTTCGCCGCGTAAGTTTTTGACGCCATCAGTATCCATTAAGAAGATGAGTTTCTCGGCTTGTAAAGCAATGGCAGCGCTTGACGCGACATCTTCTAATGTGAGATTGAAGGTTTCGCCAGTAGGGGAATAGCCCATCGGTGATAATAAAACCAACTCGCCATCATCCAGCCGCTTTTGAATGCCGACGGCGTCAACCTTCCGCACTTCGCCCGTATGTTGTAAGTCCACACCATCAATCACGCCCAACGGTTTAGCCGTCACAAAGTTACCACTCGCCACCCGAATGTCCGCTCCTGCCATCGGTGAATTAGCAATCCCCATCGATAGTAGCGCCTCAATTTCGACGCGCACCGCACCATTGGCTTCTTTCACGGCTTCCATCGCTGCGTCATCGGTAATGCGTAAACCTTCGTGGTAAGCGGGAGTCAGTTGTTCTCTGAGTAACCGCTGCTCGATTTGCGGACGCGCACCATGCACCAATACCAACCTTACTTCTAAGCTGGCGAGTAGATTTAAATCATGCGAGAGTGCAATAAACTGCTGTTCACTCACAACCTCACCACCAAAAGCAATCACAAAAGTCCGTCCGCCAAACGCATGAATATAAGGCGCGGCAGAACGAAACCAATGTACAAAACCCATCGGATTCTCAAGCGGCGATTCGGTGGCAGTGCTGACAGCATTGTTGGTATTGTTCGCATCACTTTCAGCAAATAAGCTGGCTGGCGTGGTGTTGAGCGCACTAGCAATTTTACGTATTTGACTCTCAGAAATACCCAGCTCGCCACGCTCAATGCGCGATAAATTACCTGCATCAGACTCAATTGCTTTTGCTAACGTATCCAATGTCATTTTTATGGCTTGACGGCGGTTGCGGATGGTATTACCTAGTTGCATGATACGCTTAGCCTTCATTTAATGTAAATAATACAAAATATTAAAACAATTTTGTTAAATATGCAATTTTATAACTTAGGGGTATATCATAAAGGTATTGGTTAAATATACATTTAATTGGAATGTGGGTACTTAAGAATGCGCAATGCGGGCTGAAGATAGGTGCGTTATCTATACACAAAAGGCTTTTTTATGGAATCATGGACATGGTTCCATATAAAGTGATGAACATGCAGACAATTAAAGCCTTGAACAAAAAGACGGTCTTCCAATATTTTAAAAATCAATCCATATTGCTGCGGGTTTTTTCTTGCAATACTATTGACCCCAGAGTTTGCTCGCGCTAATGCGGGGATGTTGGTGGCGGCGAAGGAAGATGGTAAGACTTATGTATTATTTGTGCAAACCTTCAAGCATGATTATTATGAATTTCCTGGCGGGCGAATCGAGCATGGTGAGAGTTTGCTTAATGGTGGGAGCAAAATAGAGACGCCTTATGAAACGGCCGTGCGAGAGACTTTGGAAGAAACTAGAGGCTCTTTAGGTCAGCAGCAACTGGTACCAGTTTCTTCGCCTAAGCAACTTGTTGAAGTGAGTAAGTTCAGGATTTTTTTAGCAAAGCTACCGTTTTTTAAGCTAAATGATTTGCTGGAAATTAAAATTCCAAAAGGTAAGAAATGGTCTCCAATGCGTGAGGTTGTAAACTATGCCTGGGTCGATGTGAATGCCGTTCAACAAAGTGATAATGTGACTACCCGTGATGGCGAAAAAATTTCTCTACATCCTATTGCACATCATGTGATTAAAGCAGGACGATTGAGTCATTGGTTCTAACTTATTGACTTAAAACTGAGAGTCTTAAGTAAAACCTTCACTCGTCTCAAGCTCTTCTGATACGGTGATTTTCTGTGCAAAGTTGTTCGCTTTTAAGGCTTGAATAAGCTCATGATTAGTCACTTCTCTATTGGGCTTAATGTGATAAGTATATTGATTTGATGCTTTTTTATCTTTTTCTTGTGCGTTAATTAGGACAAACTTTTTGCAATGTTTCTCCATGGTTTGTGTGATTTTATTGCGCTAATCAACGCTACTGGATTGAAAACTAATTACACAGTCATAATAGGCAATGGGGCTGAAAGAAGCATAACGTAAAAACACTGATGCCAAAGCAAAACAAAACGTGCCTTCAATGGCAACAATAAAGGCATTAGCACCGCAAGCAATGCAAACAAGAAGATGGTGTCGGGTGGATTTTTAAAGTTAGTTCTGAAGCGAATAATGCCCACAGCCGCCATTATGCCGACACCGCGCGCAATGCTGTCACTAACCGATAAAATAATCACACAAGTAATGATGGATATTAAGACAATCGATTGTAAATAATTGCGTGAATAAGTGCTTTTTTGTAAAGTCCACACATAGACATATGCTACCAAAGTGAATAGTAAAAACGACGGGAAGGCCGTAAAAGTGGTGCCCAGAAAGTTGATGTCACTGGTCGATGTGAATGTGTCACTCAGGTTAAATAGAAATGGCATGGCTGTGCTTTTTAAAGCGCTACCGATAATTATATCAAAAATGATGACATATTATATGAAGGTTATGTGATACTTAATTAAGGTGGGTTTTATAATTTATAAACCCCGATTTGCATTTTTTAAAAATCCCCCCAAATGGATTGCATACTGGCCATGGCTGCTAACGCGGCTGTTTCAGTTCTTAACACTCTTGGCCCTAAAATAATCGATTGAAAACCATTGCTGCTAGCGATGCTAATTTCATTTAGACTGAAGCCACCTTCTGCACCGATTAATAATTGGATTTCACCCTTTGGCTTTGTGAGTTCAGCTAATCGCTTAGCTCCGACTGGGTTGAGTAGTATGCGGTTTGCATTCTGTTGTGGGTTTTTGGTTAGCCATTGGCTCAGTGATTTTTGCGCTGCTATCTGTGGCACAATTGCTCGACCAGATTGTTCGCAAGCTGAATGCACGACACCCTGCCAATGCGCTAAACGTTTTGCGGCACGTTCTGGACTGAGCTTCACAACACTACGTTCTGTCGCAATCGGTTGAATATGATTCACGCCAAGCTCTACTGCTTTTTGTATTGTATAGTCCATACGGTCGCCACTCGATATGCCCTGTAGTAGGGTGATGTTGAGTGGGGATTCATTTTCGACCACAGCGCTATCGGTGACTTGTGCAATGACTGCACTTTTTTTGACCGAGGTCAGCGTGCAAACATAATCAAAGCCATCACCATTAAATAAAATAGCGCTGTCACCTTCAATCATACGCAACACGCGTGCAGCGTGAATGGCGGCAGATTCTGGCAGTTTGACGATAGCACCGAGTGCTAATTGTTCTGGGCTATAAAAGCGGTTTTTCGGCATGTGGTTGCGTATTAAAAAATGATAGTATTAAGATTATAAATTGTTTTAGGAGTTAGTGATGGCGAGCATTCATCAGCCTGTGTGTGAGTTTGGCTGGCAGGCGCCAGATTTTAGTTTGAAAAACATTGATGGTACGACCTTGTCGCGCGATATGGTCATGGGTAAAAATGGTCTATTGGTGATGTTTATTTGTAATCACTGCCCTTATGTGAAGTCTATCTTGCCTCGGATCATTGCTGATGTTGTTGAACTGAAAATGTTGGGTGTGAATACAGTCGCCATTGCATCTAACGACCCAACGGATTACCCAGAAGATAGCTTCGATAATATGCAGCGCATTGCCAATGAAATGGATTTTCCGTTCCCATATTTAAGCGACCCTACGCAAGCCGTCGCTAAAGCCTACGGTGCTGTTTGTACACCAGATTTCTTTGGTTTCAATAGCAAGGGTGAGCTGCAATATCGCGGCCGCTTTGATGAAAGCCGTAAGGAAGCCGCACCTGAAAGCACACGTGATTTATTTCATGCGATGAAGTTGGTGGCTGAAACGGGGCAAGGGCCAAAAGAACAAGTGCAGAGTATTGGTTGTAGTATCAAGTGGATGGATGGCGCTTAGAAAATAGATTGCTCACGCGTTCTAAACCATCCTGTTAAGCTTAAACGTTCACGAGTCGCTGGAAGCACTTCGTGCCAAAATTTCGCTGATAAGAAAAGTACAATACGACCTGATTTTGGCAGGATGTCGATATGTGTATTCTCCGCTAAATGCAACCTCAATGCGCCGCCATGGTGGGCTTGCCAGTTTGGATTTAAATATAAACTGGCGCTCAGTTGGCGCTGTTGAAGGTGTGGTGTTGCGCCATTGTTAAATTGGTCTAAATGCTTTTGGTACACACTGCCCACTGGATAAACCGCAACATGGGTTTCTAGTGACTGCACATTCATTAAGAGCTGCATATTCAGCATTAACCTGAGCAATTCCATCTGCCTAAAATAAGCTTGTACCGCGGGCTGGCTATCATTTTCATCTAGCCATGCAATGAAATCACCACGAATCGTTTGATTTTTTAATGCGGCTTTGCCCGTTTTGGCACTAACCATTTGGCCAGCAAACCATTTTTCTTTCACGATTGTTGCTAATGCTGCCATGTTCGATGACGAAAGGTAGTCATCCATGATGGCATAACCCTGCCTCTCAATCGCATTGACTGCGAGCGCCAAAGGGCCTGCTTCAGTAGTATGCATGTTGTACTTGCGAGTGAGGAGGTGGTTGAGGGGCGGATGCCTAGGTGTTGGATGCCAAGTTGGCCTATACTTATTCTAGGCGTTTCACTTTAAATAGCTATCAATATTTTTGCCTGCAGCTTTTTAAAAAAGGGTTTAAAAAAATAGCGATGTCGTTAAGTTAAACCAAACCGTTAAAGTACCGATGCTTAGCACTGTGGTTAAAAAGACTGCAGCGGCATAGAGGCCGCTGTCTAGTTGATATCGCTCACACAATACAATGCCAAATATCATCGTTGGCATAGCGGCTAGAATGACGGAAACCGTTAACGTGTCTGTTGGCAAGTGTAACGCGGATGCAACATAACATACGACCAAAGGTGCGATGAATAACGATACTAGCGAAACAGGCAATAGTAGCGGCAAATATTTCAATTTGATTGTATCCCATCGAATGCTCATGCCTAGTGCAATCAGCATCAGTGGCACAACACCGCCGCCTAAAATGCTTAATGCGCTATGTACAGGGATAGGTTGTGGCATGTCGGCGACATTTAATAAGCCAGCGAGTGCCAGTGCCCAGAGTGGTGGGACTTTGAGTAATTCGCGGAATGGGTGGATGTCTGATTTGTTATCGCCAAAATAATGGGCGATTAAAACGCCGACCGTTAACACCATTGGAGTGCAGGCGAATAGGTCATATTTCAGCACAGTCGCTTGTGTCCAATCACCTAACACTTGTGCGGTGACAGGTAGGCCAAGGTAAGTGGAGTTTGGGAAGGTGCCTGCGATTAATAATGCGCCTTTTTGCGGCTTGCTAATGTTCAGGCCGCTCATGCTTAAGAGGCTGATAATCGCCCACATTAAGAATAGTGAGGTGAAAATGCCGGATAGCGCCGTCATGGAGATTTTGATGGAGGTGATATTGAGCGGGGCTTGCCACATGACATTAAGTACTAAGGCAGGTAACAGGATATAAAAAACAAGGTCAGTTAACGCGCGGCGATGCGCAAGTGCAGGAATGTGTGCTGGTGCAAAGCGTTGCCAAGCAATGCCGATGGCAATTAGCACTGACATTTGTAACATCACAGATAGCACGTTGGTAACCTTGGGGGTGAGCGAAAGTCTGATGTTAGCATGATGTTGTGACCATTTTTAGGTAACTTTTAGGGGTTAGATAACTTTTTTAAAGGTAAGCACCGCTGAGCATTTCACGTTTTCTGCCAAAACCTTTGACTTTATTCACCTTGAATCCAGCTGCTTGTAGATTGCGCCTGACTTGTCCTGCGCTGGTGAATGTGGAAAAAGTGGTGTTGGTTTGTGATAGGCGAGCGATTTCTTGAAAGAGGTTTTCTGACCACATGTCACCATTTTTTGAAGGCGCAAAACCATCTAAGAACCATGCGTCTGCTGCTGTTTGTATTTGTGGAAAAGTCTGGTTGACATCGCCTATCCATAAGTCTAGCTTGATACGACCATCGCAACAGCTTAGTTTGTTCGGGCCATCGGTCAGCTGTGAGTAAGTGTTTGCTAACTCAGACACCATTTGATTAAAGACAAGCCAGTGTTGGTTGGCTTTTGTAAAGTCGGCTAGTGTAAGCGGAGCGCATTCAGTTGAGATAAATTGCAAGCTAGCGTTTGCTGGTGCGTGTGCCAGAAAGTGTTGCACTGCACAAAAGAAATTGAGTCCAGTACCAAAGCCTGTTTCGATAATGGTAAAGGTTGGTGATCTTGATGCTAGCGTGACAAGCTGCTTGAATCGTTCGATGAGCTGGTTATGGTGAATAAACACATGATCGGTTTCCGCTAAACCGTTATCGACTGAGTAATAGACATCATCAAAATCGAGCGAGTAAGGCTGTTGGTCATTCCATTTAAGTTTGGCAAATTGCATATTGATGACGTCTTTTACTCCACATTGAACGAAAGGTTTGAGTCGTGATTTTTATGCATTGTATAATGTTTTAATTAATTCAATCATTCATTTAAGGGAAGTCATGAGCGAACGAAAGCTAAAATGGGGCATATTGGGTGCGGCACGTGTGAATCAACGATTGTTGCCGGCGATTATGGAAGCGCCTAATTCACAGTTGGTGGCTATTGCAAGTCGTCGTGCTGGTGCGGCGAAGGAAACTTTAGACAAGTATGCTTCTGTGCCTAATTATGCTGATGTGACTTGCCATGACGATTTGGAAAGTTTAATAGCTGACGACAATGTTGAGGCTGTGTATTGCCCCATGGCGAATGAAGAACATGCGGAGTGGGCGATGAAAGCGATTAACGCGGGTAAGCATGTGTTGATTGAGAAGCCAATGACAACCAGTTTGGTTGATGTGCTTAAACTTGAATTTGCAGCTAAAGAAAACAACGTGAAGGTGATGGAAGGCTTTATGTATCGCTTTCATCCGCAGCACAACAAGCTGCACGATATGATTAATCAGGGCTTGATTGGCGATGTGCTTTCAGCGAGAGCGAGCTTTTCTTTCTTAATGAAGCCTGCGCGCATGTATCGGATTAATCGCAGCATGGCCGATGGTGGCGGTGCCTTATGGGATATTGGACCTTATGCGGTACATGCTTTGCGCTGGTGTTTTCAAAAAGATGGATTACCAGCTAACCCGCGGGCAGTTGTTGCGCACGCTAAATTGAATGCGCATGGTGCGGATGTTGTCACCAGCGGTGTGTTTGATTTTGGGGAGGATGCACAAGGGCGCGCGCGCTTTGGTCATTTTGATATTAGCTTCGAGCGAAGTCGCAAAGCGGAATATGAAATTATTGGTGATAAAGGTTGGGTTAAGTGCCACAACGCTTGGGCCTATGGCACGGATGTGCCTGTCATCAGTTGGGAAACCGAAGATGGTAAAAGTGGTGAAGAAAAACTACCAATGAGTAATCATTTTAATTTGGAAATTGAGCACTTTAGCGATTGTGTTTTAAATGATTTGGTTCCATTGCTCTCTTTTGATGACGCAAAAGGCAATTGCATGGCAACGCAAGCGGTGATTGAGTCGATTGCCGTAGAGTAGCACTGAGCAACATTGCAACCCTTTCTGCGCAGATGAAATCCAAAGTGCTGTTGACTGGGTAATTTTCCGCTTTTCCCTAAGGTAATCCTTGCTCAAAAAGGCGATTTAAGCAATAATTTACCCCTTTGTGGAAAAGTGGTATTTTTTTGCACGTTTTTTTAGAATTTACATATGGTTTTATGCGGTTCCGATAAAGCCATCCAACAACTATCGATTAGGAGATATCAATGGCAACACGTGCAGATCTATGCAATGCCATCCGTGCGCTAAGCATGGACGCAGTGCAAAAAGCAAAATCTGGCCACCCAGGCGCGCCTATGGGCATGGCGGAAATTGCAGAAGTAGTGTGGAACAACAACATGAACCACAACCCAGACAACGCTAACTGGGCTGATCGTGATCGCTTTGTGTTGTCTAATGGACATGGCTCTATGTTGCTCTACTCACTATTACATCTAACTGGTTATGATTTGCCGATGGAGCAATTAGCTTCATTCCGTCAACTACATTCACAATGTGCTGGTCACCCTGAGTACGGTTATGCCCCAGGTATTGAAACTACAACGGGTCCATTAGGCCAAGGCATCTCAAACGGTGTTGGTTTTGCGATGGCTGAGAAGTTAATGGCTGACCAATTCAATAAGCCAGGCCACGATATTGTTGACCATTACACCTATGCGTTCTTAGGCGACGGTTGCATGATGGAAGGTGTATCTCACGAAGCTTGTGCTTTGGCTGGTACATGGGGTCTTGGTAAATTAGTTGCATTCTGGGATGACAATGGTATTTCTATCGATGGTCACATCGAAGGTTGGTATACAGATGATACAGTTGGTCGTTTTAAATCATACGGTTGGCACGTTGTTTCAGTTGATGGTCACGATGCGGATGCAATCCAAAAAGCAATTGACGAGTCAAAAGCAGTTACAGACAAGCCTTCATTGATTTGCTGTAAAACAATCATTGGTAAAGGTTCACCAAACAAATCTGGTTCACACGATTGCCACGGTGCTGCATTAGGTGATGACGAAGTTGCTTTAGTCCGTAAAGAAATCAACTGGCCACATGCCCCATTCGTTATCCCTGATGACGTTTATGAAGGTTGGAACCAAAAAGATAAAGGCGCTGCTAGAGAGGCTGCTTGGAACGACAAGTTCGCTGCTTACGCTGCTGCATTCCCAGCTGAAGCTAAAGAATTCACACGCCGTATGGCAGGTGAGTTACCGGCTGACTGGAAATCTGTAACAGACAAAATTATTGCTGAAACAAATGAAAAAGCTGAAAAAGTGGCAACACGTAAAGCTTCTCAAAATGCAATTACTGCACTTGCACCAGAGTTACCTGAGTTCTTAGGTGGTTCTGCTGATTTAACAGGTTCAAATCTAACTGCTGCACCTAGCTTCAAACACGTCAGTGGTAAAGAGCCTGGTAACTACATCTCATACGGTGTACGTGAGTTCGGTATGGCTGCTATCATGAACGGTATTGCATTGCACGGTGGTTTCTTACCATTCGGCGGTACATTCCACATGTTCTCTGACTACATGAAGAGCGGTATGCGTATGGCTGCGTTGATGCATCAACGTGTTGTTTATGTCTTAACACATGACTCTATCGGTCAAGGTGAAGACGGTCCTACACATCAACCTGTAGAAAACACATCTGGTCTACGCTACATCCCTAATATGGATGTATGGCGTCCAGCTGACTCAACTGAAACAACAATCGCTTGGGTTGCTGCTGCAGAGCGTAACGATGGTCCTTCTAGCTTAGTATTAAGTCGCCAAGGCGTGGCTGGTAACAAGCATGACGCTAAAGACTTCGACTTAGTGCGTAAAGGTGGTTATGTATTCTCTGACGCTGCTAACGCGAATGTAATCATCATCGCTAACGGTTCTGAGTTAAGTCTAGCTGTTGACGCGGCTGCTGAATTAACAGCTGCTGGTACGAAAGTACGTGTGGTTTCAATGCCATCAACTAACGTATTTGACCGTCAAGACAAAGCTTACCAAGATAGCGTATTAACACCTGGTGTTAAGCGTGTTGCTGTTGAAGCTGCTCACCCAGATTTCTGGCGTAAGTATGTTGGTTTAGACGGTGCTGTTGTTGGTATCGATACATTCGGTGAATCAGCGCCTGGTGGCGAAGTGATGAAACACTTCGGCTTCACAGTTGAGAATGTAGTGAAAACAGTTAAATCAGTACTTTAATTGCTAAGTAGTTGATATAACTTAAAGGGGCCTCTATATGAGGCCCTTTTTTGGTAAAATTAAAGTGTTAAAACACAACAGTGATTAAGGGAATATATGGCTATTCGAATTGGAATTAATGGGTTTGGTCGAATTGGCCGCATGGTATTACGTGCGGTTGTTCAAGAAGCTGAGTTTGATAATGTTGAGGTGGTTGCGATTAACTGCTCATATGACACGGCTTATATGGCTTATATGTTGCAGTATGATTCTGTGCACGGTCGTTTTAAGGCTGATGTGAATACCGATAATGATGCATTTGTTGTGGATGGTAAAAAGATCCAAATTACAGCAGAACGTGACCCTTTAAAAATTGATTGGGCAGCAGCAAGTGTTGATGTTGTTGTTGAATCAACAGGCGTGTTTCTAACACAAGAAACTTGTCAGGCACATATTGATGGTGGCGCGAAAAAAGTAGTGCAATCAGCGCCAGGTAAAGACGATACGCCAATGTACGTGTATGGTGTTAACCATGAGGAATACAAGGGTCAAGCCATTGTTTCAGCTGCTTCTTGTACGACGAATGCTTTGGCGCCCTTGGCTAAAGTGCTGCAAGATAACTTCGGTATTAAGCGTGGCTTAATGACGACAGTACACGCGGCAACGGCTTCACAACAAACCGTTGATAGCACCTCTAAGAAAGATTGGCGTGGCGGACGTAGTGTCTTTGAAAACATCATCCCATCTAGCACAGGTGCTGCTAAAGCGGTGGGCAAAGTCATTCCAGCGTTGAATAAGAAGTTAACTGGCATGTCAATGCGTGTACCCTCGGCCGATGTGTCTGTAGTTGATTTAACCGTAGAGCTTGAAAAAGAAACGACTTATGACGCTATCTGTGATGCGATGAAAAAAGCCTCAGAAGTGGGCCCATTAAAAGGTGTGCTTGGTTATACCAATGAAAAAGTAGTCTCAACAGACTTTAGAGGCTACCCAGCAGGCGGTGTTTTTGATGCAGATGCAGGCATTATGTTAGACAGCACTTTTGTGAAAGTGGTTGGCTGGTATGATAATGAGTATGGTTACACATGTAACATGCTGCGTTTAGTTCAGTACGTTGCTTAAATAGCAATCGCTTAAATATAATAGTGACAGTGAAGGTAGAAGATGCAGTTTATTAAAATGACAGATTTAGACTTAAAAGGTAAACGTGTATTTATACGCGCTGATTTAAATGTGCCAGTATCAGATGGTAAAGTAACTTCTGATGCACGTATTACTGCTTCTATGCCAACCATTGAGTATGCGCTTAAAGCGGGTGCAAAGGTCATGGTGACATCCCATTTGGGCCGCCCTGAAGAAGGTGTTTATTCCGAAGAGAATTCGTTACAGCCTGTTGCTGATGTGATGTCAGAAAAGCTTGGTCAGCCAGTTCGTTTGGTTAAAAACTGGTTAAGTGATGATGCGCCAGCGGGTAGTTTAACCACCGAAGATGGTCAGTTGATATTGCTAGAGAATTGTCGCTTTAATGTTGGCGAAAAAAAGAATGATGATGATCTTTCTAAAAAATACGCTGCATTATGTGATGTCTTTGTCATGGATGCTTTTGGTACAGCACATCGTGCGCAAGCTAGCACCCATGGTATTGCTAAATACGCACCGGTGGCTTGTGCAGGCATCTTGTTAGCGCAAGAGTTAGAAGCGTTAACAAAAGCATTGCTGAATCCAGCGCGTCCGATGGTCGCAATTGTCGGCGGCAGTAAGGTCTCGACTAAGTTGACTGTATTGGAAAGTTTGTCTGAAAAGGTTGACCAAATGATCGTTGGTGGCGGTATTGCTAACACCTTCCTAAAAGCCTCTGATTTAGAAGTTGGAAAGTCGCTATGTGAAGATGATTTAGTACCCACTGCAAGTGCGCTCATTGCGAAAATGGCACAACGTGGTGCAGCAGTGCCGATTGCAAAAGACGTAGTATGTGGCAAAAAGTTTGATGCAAATGAGGTCGCTGTCCTTAAAGATGCAACGGATGTTGCAACAGATGATATGATTTTTGATATCGGACCAAAGACTGCCGACGAGATTGCTGAGATTATTATGAATGCCGGTACGGTGGTTTGGAATGGCCCTGTAGGTGTATTTGAATTTGATCAGTTTGGTGAAGGCACTAAAACGATTGCTAAAGCCATCGCAAGGACTAAAGCCTTTACTCTTGCGGGTGGTGGCGATACGGTAGCCGCGATTCAGAAGTATGATATTTTTGATGATGTGAGTTATATCTCGACTGCTGGCGGTGCTTTCCTAGAGTTTTTAGAAGGTAAGAAATTGCCTGCCGTTGAAATATTAGAGTCACGTAGCTAAGGTAGATTGCTACCTATTACTGCGTTTTGTAATGGGTTTGTTTGAATGATTTAACAGCCCTTTTTAGGGCTGTTTTTATAGCTAGCACTAAAATTGCTTATATTCATGTATTAACACTGATGTAGTAACCCTTTATTAATTCGATTCTTAAATCTATCGAGGTGTCCTTTGACCATGCGCAGAACCAAAATAGTAGCTACACTTGGCCCTCACCCTCACCCTGAACTGAAGAAATGCTTGCATGTCTCATTACAGCAGGCATGAATTTGGTCAGGCTGAATTTTTCACATGGGACCGCTGAGGAACATATTACAAGAGCCAATATTGTGCGCAGTATTGCGGCTAAACTCAATCGGCCTATTGGTGTGCTATGTGATTTGCAGGGTCCTAAAATCCGAATCGGACAATTCGCTGACGGCAAAATCACTTTAAAGATCGGTGACTTGTTTATATTGGATGCTAACTGTGCGCTTGGTGACCAAGATCATGTTGGCCTAGATTACAAAGAGCTGCCATGTGAAGTTGAAGATGGCACGGTGCTTTGCTAGATGATGGCCGCATCACAATGCAGGTTCATCGTGTGAGTGGCAGCAAGATTTATTGTGTTGTGATAGCGGGTGGTGTGCTGTCTAATAATAAAGGCATTAATAAGCAGGGCGGGGGCTTAAGTGCTGAAGCCTTGACTGAAAAAGATAGAGAAGATATTAAAACGGCTGTCGCATTGGAAGCTGATTACGTGGCTGTTTCATTTCCACGTGAGGTGGCTGATATTGAGTTGGCTATAAAGTTAGTGACTGAAGCTGGCGGTACTGCTGGGATTATCGCTAAAATTGAACGTGCAGAAGCGACAAATGGGGCAGATGAGATTCTCCTAGCATCTGATGCCATTATGGTGGCACGCGGTGATTTAGGTGTTGAAGTCGGTGATACGGCAGTACCTGGCTCGCAAAAGCGTTTAATCAATTTGGCGCGGATTCAACATAAGCCGGTGATTACGGCAACGCAGGTGATGGAGTCGATGATTCATAGCCCTATTCCAGCAAGAGCTGAAGTGTCTGATGTGGCTAATGCTATTTTGGATGGCACTGATTTATGCCTTATCACCGAATCGTGTAGCACGTAGAAAATTGACGCTTTACCGTAGTGTCTCCCCTTACCCGGTTGATTAGGAAGGTAAGGATAGAGATGAAATCTTGCGAGAAATGCAAGATATTCTGCTAAAAGAAGCAGTTGTTGAAAATGGTGATCGTGTCATCTTAACTTTCGGTGAACCGATTGGAAACCCAGGTGGAACTAATACAATGAAAATTGTCACCATAGGTCAGAATACTGAAAGTTGATTGTTAAGTTAGGTTGATTGTTAAGACAACCATGCTGCATGACATTATAATGTCAGAACAATTTAACGATTTTTTTTGCTATGTCTAATACTCCTTTGTTTCAAACCAATATCTCAAGTTTACAACGCTTGCATCAGGGTAAGGTGCGCGACATCTATGCCGTCGATGATAAAACTATACTACTCGTCAGTAGTGATCGTTTGTCAGCTTTTGATGTGATATTGCCAACAGCAATTGAAAACAAGGGGGCTATGTTGACGCAAATGGCGAACTTCTGGTTTGAGAAGCTTAAGCACGTGGTGCCAAATCATTTGACGGGAATAGATCCAGATACTGTTGTGACAGCCCCTGCGGAAAAAGCACAACTAGGTAGTCGAGCCGTTGTGGTTAAGAAGCTAACCCCATTGCCGATTGAGGCGATTGTGCGTGGTTATATTATTGGTAGTGGTTGGAAGGAATATCAAGCCAAAGGCACGCTTTGTGACATTCCATTGCCAGTAGGTTTACGGATTGCTGATAAATTAGCTGAGCCTTTGTTTACTCCCTCGAGTAAAGCTGATGTCGGCGGGCATGATGAGAATATTAGTGTCGCTGAAGTAGAGAAGCTAATCGGTAAGGACATGGCTGCGCAAGTGGCTAAGGTCGCTATTCAGCTTTATACCGAGGCAGCTGAATACGCGCTAACAAAAGGTATTATTATCGCTGATACCAAGTTTGAATTTGGCTTGGATGAACAAGGTGTGCTACATGTCATGGATGAAGTGTTGACGCCAGATTCATCACGTTTTTGGCCATTAGACAGTTATCAAGCAGGCAGTAATCCACCGAGTTACGATAAGCAGTTTGTTCGCGACTGGTTGGAAAGTAGCGGCTGGGATAAAACAACACCAGGACCTGAGTTACCAGCAGATGTCGCGAAAAAGACCAGTGAGAAATATATGGAAGTGTATACAAAGCTAACAGGGAATGCACTGATTTAGACAATGTTCAAGCAATTCAAAAGCTTTGTAAAACAGATTAAACAAGAGCTTTTACTTTATCGGCTGATTGCCAAACATCCAGATACGCCTTGGTTAGCGAAACTGTGTTTAGGTTTCGCCATTGGTTATTTGTTATTGCCATTTGATTTAATTCCTGACTTCGTTCCCATACTTGGTCAACTGGATGATTTACTGATTGTACCATTTTTTGTCTACGCCGCCCTCAAGCTAACGCCGAATTCCGTCATTGGAAGCTGTCGACAACAAATAAATTAATGGTGTTTGTAATGCTTTTGTTACAGGCTCTTGTTATAATCCGCACCTCAAAAATATTGAAAGTTATGTCATGTCATTGAACTTAGTGCCTTCAGGCAAGGATTTGCCTAACGATTTTAATGTCATCATTGAAATCCCAGCAAATGGTGACCCTGTTAAGTATGAAGTTGATAAAGATAGTGGGTCACTGTTTGTTGATCGCTTTATGGGTACTTCTATGCAATACCCATGTAACTACGGTTACATCCCGCACACATTAGGCGGCGACGGCGATCCAGTTGATATTTTAGTGGTTACACCAGTCCCATTATTGCCAGGTGTGGTTGTTCGTTGCCGTGCACTTGGTATGTTAAACATGCAAGATGAAGCAGGCGATGATGCAAAAGTGTTGGCGGTGCCAATTGAAAAAGTATGCCCGCTATATGCCTTCCAAAAGTCTTATAAAGATGTTTCGCCTTGGCGTTTAGAAATGATTTCTCACTTCTTTGAACATTACAAAGATTTGGACAAAGGTAAATGGGTTAAAATTTTAGGTTGGGAAGATATTGACGCCGCACATAAAGAAATTATGGATGGTGTTGATCGTTATAATTCTGCAAAAGTGAAACCTGCTTTCTAAAAGCATTTCCAAACAATAAAAAAGCGCGGTTATCCGCGCTTTTTTATTGTTTATTGGTGGTTCAGTTTTATCCTGTCGCCGCACCAAATAAATGGCCGATGATGGCTGTTGCGGCCATCGCTAGTAGACCCCAGAAGGTGACTCTTGTAATGCCGATATAAACATTAGCACCGCCGATTTTTGCTGCGATTGCACCTAATAGTGAGAGAGACAGCAAAGAGGCCATACCGACAATTAGCTCTGTTTTTTCAGGAGCAGTAAAGACAGCGACTAATAATGGGAATGCAGCACCAAGCGTGAAAGCGAGACCTGAAGTCAATGCTGCCTGTAGCGGCTTGGCACTTGATAGGTCAGTAAAGCCTAATTCATCACGAGCATGCGCACCTAATGCATCATGTTCCATTAACTGTGTTGCCACTTGCTGCGCTAGCTCAGGTACTAAGCCGCGATCGATATAAATATGGGTGAGCTCTTTTAGCTCACTCTCATGATTGGTTGCTATCGCATGGCTTTCAATGGCTAAATCAGCTGCTTCGATATCCGCTTGAGAGCTGACAGAAACATACTCACCCGCAGCCATCGACATGGCGCCAGCAATTAATCCAGCAACACCCGTTAACAATATTGTTTCATGGGATGCATTTGCCGCCGCAACGCCGATGACAAGGCTGGCGGTAGAAATAATGCCATCGTTCGCGCCTAATACTGCAGCGCGTAGCCAATTGGAATGCTGCGAACGATGGCGGTGCTCATCTGTATGTCTCAATCTATTACCTTATATTAATGGTTACTTGAAATCGTCATTGATCTCTTTTTCCCCGTGAACATAGCTTTAACTAATTTTTCTTTATCCGCAATGCTTGACATAATAATGCCACCGATATGTAAAAATACAAGCAGTAGGGTTAGATTAACAAAGGTTTCGTGTGTTTCTTCCCAGAACTCGTCATCTTTTTTATTGACAGTGTGCTGTTGGTTTGTCATTTCTGGAGATGAAGCCATTGCTTTTTTAATGCCAACTTGTACAACAACAGAAAAAGGGCCTTTTTTTTCTTCAACTTAGTATAGTTTCATCCCTGATAGCGTTGTTATGGATAAGTAGAACAGCAATGCAATGACCATCGCGCCACCAGCAGGGTTGTGATCGATATAATGCTGTGGTTTAGGTGCGATTAGACTTTTTAAATAAAGTAGTATCGCTGATGACTGGTAGATGAAGTTGCTGAATTTGGCGTAACGTCCACTAATATAGCCCCACACTAACCGAATTAAAATGATGCCAGTTACTGTGTAACCAGCCCATACATGCTGTGTTATTAAGTCATCTTCAGTAAAGTAAGTGGTGGAAAAAGCAATCACCAGTACCCAATGCGAACCAATGGATCCCATATCGTTACCGCTTTTGTTGTCGCCATATTAGTCTCCTTTAATCACTACATTATTGGTGCATTATTTGTGTGAAAGTGAATGCAACTGCATTCGACAAGGTGTATTTTTGGATAAACTAAACATCGGCACATCCGCAAAATGATGTTAGCCACGATTAATATGATGAATACAAGTAAACGAGTTGAGAAAAAATAGCTTAGCCAATGGACTTTTGCTATTTGTAGTGTGATTTTCACACTCATCACTGCTGATATCTGAGGGGATTATCAAAAAGGGGTTGCTTGGAGGCATATCATTGTTGAAGTGTTGATACTCATCACTTCTCTGGTAGGAATCGTTTATTTTGGTTGGTTTTACTACCAAACGACACAATCAAAAATCAAGCTGTTAGAGCATGATTTGAGTGAAGCTAATCAACAAGCACAGCAGTGGCGTGATGCTAATAGGGAGTTGGTTGCAGGTTTGTCAAAGTAGATGCTTAAACAATTTGATCGCTGGAAAATGACGCAGGCTGAAATTCAGGTTGGCATGTTAATGCTGAAAGGATTGAGCCATCAAGAAATTGCAGACGTAAGAGCAACTAGCGAGCGAACGATTAGAGAACAAGCGCGGGCTGTTTATCGCAAGTCTGGATTGACTGGCCGTTCAGAGCTTTCGGCTTTTTTCCAGAAGATTTTCTGCCACCGCATGAAGGTGTTTGAGAGGGCAATAAAAAACCAGCGACAAGCGCTGGTTTTTAGAATTAAGCTAAAGATTAATTTAGCCTAATAACGGTGTGCCTAGTAAAGGTACAATCAATAGTGCCACGATATTCATGATTTTAATCAATGGATTAATCGCAGGTCCAGCAGTATCTTTATATGGATCACCTACTGTGTCGCCAGTCACTGCCGCTTTATGCGCGACAGAGCCTTTACCACCGTGGTTGCCATCTTCGATATATTTCTTAGCATTATCCCAAGCTCCACCACCAGTACACATAGAAATGGCGAGAAATAAGCCAGTAATAATGGTGCCCATTAGCATACCACCCAGTGCCACAGGGCCAAGGATTAAGCCGACTGCAATTGGCACTGCAATTGGTAGTAATGATGGCAGCATCATTTCTTTAATGGCTGCTGTCGTTAGCATATCAACTGCTTTACCGTACTCTGGTTTGCCAGTACCTTCCATAATGCCTTTGATTTCACGGAACTGACGGCGCACTTCCTCAACAACAGCACCTGCAGCACGGCCAACCGCCTCCATGGCCATCGCAGCAAACAAGAACGGAATTAAGCCACCAATGAATAAACCAATAATGACCATTGGATCACTTAAGTCAAAACTAGCGACGATACCTTGTGCATCTAATTTGTGTGTGTAATCAGCAAATAAGACCAGTGCAGCCAAGCCAGCAGAACCAATGGCGTAACCTTTAGTCACAGCTTTGGTTGTATTGCCTACAGCATCTAATGGATCAGTCACATCACGGACGCTACTTGGTAAGTCTGCCATTTCAGCAATACCACCAGCATTGTCTGTAATTGGACCGTAAGCATCTAGTGCAACAATAATGCCCGCCATGCTCAACATAGCAGTTGCTGCAATAGCGATGCCATATAAGCCAGCCAATGCAAATGAAGCCCAAATAGCAAGGCAGACAGAAAGAACAGGCCAAGCAGTTGATTTCATCGACACGCCAATACCTGCAATGATGTTAGTTGCATCGCCAGTGCTAGAAGCTTGTGCAATATGCTTAACAGGTGCGTATTCTGTCCCTGTGTAGTATTCAGTAATCCAAACCAGTAAGCCTGTTAATGCTAAACCAACGGCACAAGTGCCAAATAAAGCATTAGCTGAATAAGCATCACCTGCTGTCGTCGTAATGCCGCCAGGGAAGACTTGCATTGTGACGAAGTAAAATGCGCCTAGAGATAGTAATCCAGCAACAGCTAAGCCTCTGTATAAAGCAGGCATCACATTTTTCATGTCTGGCGTTGCCTTAACAAAGAAGCAGCCAATAATGGAGGCAACGATAGATACTGCACCTAATAGGATTGGGTAAATAATCCCGTTTGAACCCGCTGTGACCATTAGATGACCTAATAACATGGTAGCAATCAATGTCACCGCATAGGTTTCAAATAAGTCAGCAGCCATACCAGCGCAATCACCAACGTTATCACCTACATTATCAGCAATCACAGCTGGGTTTCTAGGGTCATCTTCTGGGATACCAGCTTCTACTTTACCTACTAAGTCAGCGCCAACATCTGCACCTTTAGTGAAGATGCCGCCACCAAGTCGTGCAAAAATAGAAATAAGAGAAGAGCCAAATGCCAAGCCAATGAGTGGGTTCAGGCTTTCTGCATTTTCAGCACCTAAGTACCAATAAAAGCCTGCAACGCCTAACAAACCTAAACCAACGACTAACATACCTGTAATGGCACCACCTTTAAACGCGACATCAAATGCGGGCACAATGCCATTGGTTGCTGCTTGTGCAGTACGCACATTGGCTTTTACGGAAACGTTCATGCCAATAAAGCCACACGCACCAGATAAAACAGCGCCGATAACAAAACCAACGGCCGTCGTGGTATCTAGCAAGAAAACGATGGCAACGGTGAGCACGACGCCGACAATGGCAATTGCTTTATATTGCCGTGCTAGGTAAGCAGCGGCCCCTTGTTGAATCGCCCCTGCAATTTCTTGCATGCGGGCATTGCCTGCGGGTAGATTCGAAATCCATTTACTCATTACCAAACCATATAGCACTGCTAAAACTGCGGCAGCTATGGCGATGATTAATTCAACTGACATAACTTCTCCTAATGTTTTTGATGCATCTTAACTATAATTATCTGTAACTTAAAATCGTGAAAAAGCCGCTGGGAAATGTAAATGATTTGTAACGACTGAGGCATTATGGCACTAATTGTGAAATGGAACAAGACTTTGGCTCGGGTGTAAGGGTTGGCTGTATTTTTATATAAATCAATATGTTATAATTTATTTTTTGGTAAAATCTCTTTTTATGGTGGCGGAAATACATCGTGCCGATACTATGCGTTGTCAGCTAAATGGTTTAGTTTGTCGGCGAGAGATGAGTCGCCAAGATCTTTGGCTAACTTTCTTAGTGTTGTAGCGGCACTACTAGAAAGTGTGCGAGGTTCATGGGTTACCTGTTTTTGTTGAGATTTTACTTGCACTTTTACCTTAATTCCAGTAACTTTACAATGCTTGTAGACAGGGTCTTCTTTTTGCAAAATTTGTAATTGAGTCAATAAGCTAGCATTAGTTAATTTTATTTTTGTCGCCACACCACTATTGTGAGCGTAAATGGTTAGCAGCCCGTTCTTTAAGCTGCTTGCGGAACTAGATTGACTGATGGCGCCTGGTGCAATGGCTTGCCAAAATTGTTGAAGATTGAGATGTGCATCTGCCTGAGCAACTAATCGATTAAATTGGTTGTCAGAATCGCTTTTGTTTTTATTAAACAACGCATTTATTTTTTGCATAAGTTTATTTTAAAGAGTATTTAATTAATATACGATGAATATTATCCTAGTTTCTAATAACTTGGTAAAGCCTAGAACATTATCAGGTTTTCATGTGATGGCGCTTTTGGTCAGTTTTGTTGCGCTTGCCAGCCTTATTACTGCTGTGCTTATACCTGAAAAAAACAATATCAAGCGCAAAGTTGTTGAAGTCATGTCTCCAGCACAATTAGAAAAATCGATTAAGTCCTCTCAAATGCATTTAGATGCTTACGCTAAACAAATTGGCGAGTTACAGGCACGTATTATGCGCTTGGATGCGCAAAACAAACGATTGGTTAAACTTGCAGGGGTTGGAACTGATAAAAAGGTTGCTAAAAAAGCTAAAGATATTGACTTGAAACCAATTGATACATTCAATGCTTTAGGTCTTGGCGGACCACTGGTTAATCCAATGCCTATGACGGAGCCTGATTTGAAGGCAGCTATTGCTGAGCTAGCAATAGCTGTTGGACATCGTGATGAGTATATGAATTTTGTTGAGGCAGACGTATTACAAAGCAGTGTGCTTAAAGAAATGTTGCCAAATGTTAATCCTGTGGCGTCTGCTTATCATTCATCTAGCTATGGCTGGCGCATTGATCCGATTCGAGGCAGTAAAGCCTTTCATGAAGGCTTAGACTTTCCTGCACCTAGTGGAACTAAGATTTTTGCCGCAGGCGACGGTATTGTGACTACTTCAGAGCGAACCCATGATTATGGCAACCTTATTAAAGTGAATCATGGCTCTGGGTTAGAAACGCGTTATGCACATGCTTTAAAACGACTAGTTAAAAATGGTGAACGCGTGTTTAAGGGTCAAGTGATTGCACTAGTCGGTAGTACAGGGCGTTCTACTGGCCCACATTTGCATTACGAAATTCGTTTAAATGGCAGCCCATTAGACCCAAGAAAATATATAAGAAACTAACCAAAATTAGTTGTGATTGCACTTGAATTACAAAATAATATCCCAAGCTTAACTAAAATCAAATCTAACTTTTAAGGTTTCCGCACGTTCGGAAAATCGGTGTCATTTAATGTTATCTAAGATGTTCAGAAAAATAGTTGGCAGTCGTAACGAACGGCTAGTCAAAAACTATACGCAAATTGCTAAAAAAATCAGTGAATTAGAGCCTAGTATGCAAGCCTTGTCAGATGACGAGTTGTGTGCAAAGACGGCAGAGTTTAAGCAACGTTTTAGTGATGGAGAATCATTAGATAGTTTATTGCAAGAGGCTTTTGCTGTTGTGCGTGAGGGTGGTGTACGTGCATTAGGTATGCGTCACTTTGATGTGCAGTTGATTGGTGGCATGGTGTTAAACGCAGGAAAAATTGCTGAGATGCGCACGGGTGAAGGTAAAACTTTGGTGGCGACTTTGCCTGTGTACTTAAATGCGTTGGCAGGTAAGGGTGTGCATGTTGTTACAGTCAATGATTACTTGGCTAAACGTGATGCAGAGTGGATGGCGAAGTTATATAACTTCTTGGGCCTAACCGTTGGTATCAATTTGTCGCAAATGCCGCCAGCTGAAAAGAAAGCCGCTTACGTTGCCGATATTACTTACGGCACCAATAATGAATTTGGTTTTGATTACCTACGTGACAACATGGTACACAGTGCCGAGCAGCGCACACAACGTAGCTTAAGCTATGCGCTAGTCGATGAAGTGGATTCAATTTTAATCGATGAGGCGCGTACGCCTTTGATTATTTCGGGCCAAGCTGAAGGTGATGCTGAGGAATATATCAAAATTAATGCAGTGGCTAAAAGACTAGTTAAGCAAGAAGCTGAAGAGGGCGAAGGCGATTTCTGGGTTGATGAAAAAGGGCAATCAGTTAATTTTTCAGAAGCTGGACATGAGCATGCTGAAGCTTATTTAGAAGAGGCTGGGTTGTTGCCAGCAGACTCAAGCTTGTATGAGTCAGGTAACATTAGTTTGGTCCATCATTTAAACGCAGCATTACGTGCCATTAACTTATTCCATCTGGATCAGCATTATGTTGTTCGTGATGGTGAGATTGTTATTGTGGATGAATTCTCTGGCCGTATGATGCCAGGCCGCCGTTGGTCAGATGGTTTGCATCAAGCGGTTGAAGCTAAAGAAGGTGTTGAAATTCAAAAAGAGAATCAAACACTGGCTTCTATTACCTTCCAAAACTATTTCCGTATGTATGAGAAATTAAGCGGTATGACCGGTACTGCTGATACAGAAGCTTACGAGTTTAATCAGATTTATGGTCTAGAAACCGTTGTGATTCCGACACACCGTCCAATGCAACGTAAAGATGCCATGGATAAGGTCTATCGCACTGCCGCAGAGAAATATGATGCGGTGATTGAAGATATTAAAGATTGTAAGAAACGTGGACAACCAGTATTAGTCGGCACGACTTCGATTGAGAATTCTGAAATTATTTCAAAAGCGCTCACAAAGGCTAAATTAGACCATCAAGTGTTAAATGCGAAACAACATGAGCGTGAAGCGCATATTATTACGCAAGCAGGTCAGCCTGGCATGATTACCATTGCAACCAATATGGCTGGTCGTGGTACCGATATTGTTTTAGGTGGTAATTCTGAGCCAGAAATTCTCGTGGTGGAAGCCGATGAAAAATTAACGGATACACAAAAAACAACGAAGATAGGTAAGATTAAAGCCAATGCAGAAAAGTTGCATGAGCAAGTGCTCGTAGCAGGTGGTTTGCATATTATCGGAACAGAACGACATGAATCACGCCGTGTTGATAATCAGCTACGGGGTCGTTCAGGTCGTCAAGGCGACCCTGGTTCAAGTCGTTTTTACTTGTGTCTAGAAGATCAACTATTACGTATTTTCTCTGGCGATCGTGTGGCGGCTATTATGGAACGCCTAAAAATGCCAGAAGGTGAAGCGATTGAACATTCTATGGTGACGCGTGCGATTGAAAATGCACAGCGTAAAGTAGAGGGGCGTAACTTTGATATGCGTAAGCAATTGCTAGAGTTTGATGATGTTTCTAATGATCAGCGTAAAGTGATTTATGAGCAACGTAATGAGTTATTAGAGGCGACAGAAATTGGCGAGACAATAACGGCAATGCGTTATGATGTTTTATCAGATTTAATCTCGACGTATGTTCCACCAGGTAGCATTGAAGAACTATGGGAAATCACTGAGCTTGAGAATGCGATTGAAGCAGAAACAGGTTTGGACTTGCCAATTGTACAATGGCTAGAAGAGAATCCAGACTTGCATGAAGAAACATTGCGCGAACGTGTGATTGCTGCCGCAAATGAGTCTTATGCAGAGAAGGAAGTGCTGGCCAGTGTTGAAAATATGCGTCAATTCGAACGTTCAGTGATGCTGCAAAGTGTTGATAACCATTGGCGTGACCATTTATCTGCGTTAGATCATTTGCGTCAAGGTATTCATTTACGTTCATATGCGCAAAAAAATCCGAAGCAAGAATATAAACGTGAAGCGTTTGAATTATTCGAAGGTTTATTGAATACGATTAAATCTGAAGTCACTAAAGTGACGATGTTAGTGCAGATTAAAACGCAAGAAGACTTGGGTGCTGTTGAGCCACCAGAAGCCGTTGAAAATGTGCAATATCAACATGCGGACTATGATGAGGCGTTAGAGGGAGAAGGTGCCGCAGAAGCTGCGCAACCTATAGTGCGAGAAGGGATTAAAGTTGGCCGTAATGACCCTTGTCCATGTGGCTCTAGTAAAAAGTATAAACAATGTCACGGTGCGCTGACCTAGGTCGGTGTAGATAACTAATGGATGAAGTGAATGGGAATGAGGAAGTGCAATCACCTTGTATTGGTGTATGCGCCATCGATGATGGTAGCCAACTTTGCCAAGGTTGTTATCGAACATTAGATGAAATCCAAGGTTGGTGGGATCTAGATAATGCACAAAAGACAATAGTGGCAGAAAATGCTAACCAACGCGCCACTGCATTATTTGATTGAAATGGTCGAATAACCGCTCAATAAAAAACCAGCCTAGGCTGGTTTTTTATTATCTTCATTTAGTCTTAGCGTTCAATAGGCACGATTGTTTTGCCAATAGGAAACACAGCTAACTCCGCCAGCTTTAAGTGCTGTAAGCCAAATGGAATGCCGATAATCGTAATGAAGCAGGCCAATGCAGAAATCAAGTGACCAATCGCCAGCCACCAGCCAGCTAAGATAAACCAAATTACATTGCCGAAAACGCCTAGCGCGCCTGTGCCAACATCTTCTTTTTTTGAGAGTTCATTGCGAGCAACCGCTTTTTTACCAAAGGGAAAAAATGAAAATTGACCAATGACAAAGCAAGCTTTTGCCCAAGGAATGCCCACAATGGTGAGTAAAGCTGTGATACTAGCTAACCACCATGCTAAACCCATGAGTGCACCGCCTAAGATAAACCATAAAATATTGCCGAGTGTTTGCATATTACCCTTAAGTTATTATCAAGTTGTGTTGAAATTTTTAACGTTATGAGTATTTTAACCATAGCATTGGGGCAGGGGAGTAACATCACCGTGAGCAGTAGTTTGCTCATGTAAACTAGTGTTGGGGTAAAATAAAGCCTAATGGCAAAGCAACGTAAAATAATTCACGTCGATATGGATGCTTTTTTTGCATCAGTCGAGCAACGTGATGAACCCAAATATCAAGGAAAACCACTTATTGTTGGCGGTCAGCCTAACAGTCGTGGTGTAGTGGCTGCTTGTAGTTATGAAGCAAGAAAATTTGGTATTCACTCTGCTATGGCTTGTTCGCGCGCTTATCGTTTGTGTCCACAAGCCATCTTTGTGCCGCCACGCTTTGAAGCCTATCGTGAAGTGTCAAATCAAATTCGTGAGATATTCTGGCAATATGCTTCCCAAGTCGAGCCGCTCTCGCTAGATGAAGCCTATTTAGATGTCACGTATACGGCAGATTACAATGGCTCTGCTACACACATTGCACAGGCCATTAAGCGCGACATTCTAGCGACCACGCATCTTAATGCTTCGGCTGGTGTTTCTTATAATAAGTTTCTCGCAAAAATCGCCTCGGATATGGATAAGCCGAATGGCTTATATGTCATTAAGCCTGAACAAGGATTAGCCTTCGTTGCCGATTTACTGGTTGGAAAATTTCATGGAATTGGCCCTGCCACTGAAGCTAAAATGAAAAAGTTAGGCATTCATATAGGTGGCGATTTGCGGCAAAAATCCTTAGTCGAATTAGTTGAACGCTTTGGTAAGGCAGGTCACTACTATTACAACATTGCCCGTGCTATTGATGAGCGGCCAGTACAGAGTGCGCGGGTGATAAAATCATTAGGGAAAGAAACGACTTTTTCTGAAGATATTTTATCAGTTGAGTTGTTAGTGATAAAGTTGCATGGATTGGCTGGGCTTGTGTTGACTAAGTTAGAGGAGCAAGGATTACAAGCTAAAACGATTACAGTGAAAGTGAAGTATGCCAACTTTCAGCAAGTGACCAGAGCGCAATCGGTGGAGGCTGTTTTGGATAGAATTGCTGTTGAGCAGTGGATTCCGCAGTTGTTAAAACGGACGGAAGCAGGGGTTAAGGCTATTCGATTAGTGGGGTTGAGTTTGAGTGGTTTAGAAAAAACGACAAACAACAAGCATCAACCACAACTTGATTTTGTAATATAGTGTTGTTAACCCTTAAGGAGGCTTCCTAAAAGCGCTTGTTGTTGCATTAAATCCTCCAACACCTCATGCCCAAACTCAACAATTAAATCTGGCTCAGGATGTTGAATCTGCCTTGCAAGTTCGGTGAGCGCTTGCTTGCCAGTCTTGCCTTGTTTAATAGACTCTAACAACACATAAACCATCGGATTTAACTC
>TARA_B110000259_G_scaffold55437_1_pt1 | contig 92918 bp, 104 predicted proteins | sample TARA_B110000259 | Tara Oceans TARA_B110000259 (sample SAMEA4397649) | marine metagenome | biome: Polar Biome; feature: [SRF] surface water layer (ENVO:00010504); material: water (ENVO:00002006), including particulate matter (ENVO:01000060) such as... | depth 5 m | reverse complement strand
CCATTTGATCCCACGTTTGCGTTACGGATAACACGTCTAAATCAATACGTACAATTTCAATTGGGCTTAAAGCGATAGTGTCTTTAATACCTAATCGTTCCGTATTAATTGGTTTTTTAGCTGCTGCTGTGCCGCCGCGTATAATGAGTTTTTTACCATTTTGATAGCGCACCCCTAAATCACCTGAGATTAAGTAAAGCACTTCCGTTTGATGTGCGCGCATTTTGGTTGGGTCTATGCCCCTGCTGACTTTTCCAACCACCAACACCTCAGCCAAGGCCTCTAAGCTTGCTGGCGATAATGTCGCTAGCGGCATTAACTGCTGTAGCAACTCTTTTCCTGCAATCAAAGGTTTATTTGTGCCTGTTTGCACCATAGACTTATCATCTTTATTAATTAATAATGCTCATTAAACCATTAAGCAAAAGTTCTTACAGGTTATTTTACCACCCTTCTTTCGGTTTGAAAGTATTTGAAATATGGCGCTGTAGTGCTAGTCTTGAGCTGCTAGAAAATATAGCACCATCACTACAGACAAGAATCAAAAATGAGAGCGCTAACATGAACGAGCAAGCAACTGAAATCAGCCAAACAGAAAACCCATCAGGCAGTGTGATTTGGCTACACGGCTTAGGTGCAGATGGTCATGACTTTGCGCCCGTAGTCGACATGCTGAATCTACCCACACTACGCTTTATTCTGCCGCATGCGCCGCACCGAAAAGTGACGATTAATAATGGTGTTGGAATGCGAGCTTGGTATGATTTATTGGGGTTGGCATTAGGTAGCCCTGAAGATGCTGAAGGCATTGCAGCAACACAAATGACACTTGAACAATTGATTCAAGGTGAGTTAGACCAAGGCATTCCTAGCGATAAAATCGTAATTGCTGGATTCTCGCAAGGCGGCGCAATGGCCTTACATACCGCCTTACGCTATAACAAGCCTTTGGCAGGTGTACTCGCACTGTCAACTTACTTGCCGCTAAAACCATCCTTTCCTGATGAGAAGTCACCACAAAACCAACGAACACCTATCTTCATGGCCCATGGGACGAATGACGATGTGATTACGATGGGAACGAGTCGTGTTTCATTATCGCTATTGCAAGCAGAGCACTATCAAGTGCAATGGCATGAATACGCGATGGGGCATTGCGTTTCGATGGAAGAAATTGACGACATTCGATCTTTTTTATTAAGCATCATGAATTGATGGTGGTTAAATCCGCCATTAGTGATGATTTTTGTTAAAATAGTGCTTCTGGTGATTGTGATTGTGATTGTGATTGTGATTGTGATTGTGAAAACGACAACACCAAATAACAATACTGCACAATAACGTTAACCAAGCCAACTGACATGCCAAACAAGACACCTGAAACACCACTCAACTATGAAGATGCGATTGCTGAATTGGAAGGTATCGTCCGCAAGATGGAGTCTGAAAACCTCCCGTTAGAGCAGTCGCTTGATGCTTATAAACGTGGTGCCGAATTACTAAAAGCATGCCAACAATCATTAAGCAACGCTGAACAAGAGGTACGGATTATTTCCGAAGCCAATAAACTCACTGCATTTAGCCCAGACAAAGAATAATTCAACAGCATGTCAGCCAACGTAGCAGCAAACAATGAAGCCTTTAGCACTTGGACAAGTGCGATGCAATCGCGGATTGAAACCGTGTTAGACCAGCACATGCCAACCGATAAAATTATTCCAGCTCACTTACATGCCGCTATGCGTTACGCAACCCTAGGTGGCGGCAAGCGCGTCCGCGCACTCCTGACTTATGCAGCAGCCTCATTTTGCAATGCTGATAGTAAGAAAGCCGATGCCGCTGCGGCTGCGGTGGAATTAATCCACGCGTTCTCTTTAGTGCATGACGATATGCCTTGTATGGACGATGATGATTTGCGGCGGGGAAAACCTTCAACGCATAAACAATATGGTGATGCGACGGCGCTATTGGTTGGTGATGCTTTACAGAGTTTAGCCTTTCAACTCGTTGCACAAGACAATCACATTCAAGATGCGCAAAAAATAAACATGTTACACCTACTTGCCGTCGCTACAGGCTCTAGGGGCATGGCGGGTGGTCAAGCCATTGACTTAGAAAGCACCAATGTATCTTTGTCACAAGCCGATTTGGAAGTCATGCATTTACATAAAACGGGCGCCTTAATTCACGCGGCAACCTTATTGGGTGCTTACAGTGCAGATGATGTAACCGATAAAAAAATTAAAGCCGTAGACCGCTTTTCCAAAGCCATAGGCTTGGCGTTTCAAGTCATCGATGATGTTTTAGATGCGGAAGCAGATACGCAAACCTTAGGTAAAACCGCGGGTAAAGATGCGGATGCAAACAAGTCGACTTATGTCACAATTTTAGGCCTCAACAAAGCCAAAACACTCGCGCATGAATTTCACCAGACGGCAATCAAGGCCTTATCGCCATTTGAGCAAGAGGCTGAATTATTAAGACAGTTAGCTAACTTTATTATGCACCGTAGCTTTTAACCGATAGAAGCTAATCACCCATGTCATCACTACTCAACACGATTAACTCCCCCACTGATTTGCGACATTTTGATCGCAGCCAACTAAAAATATTGGCCGATGAACTCCGGTTATTTTTAATTGATAGTGTCTCTAAAACGGGTGGTCACTTGTCATCTAATTTAGGTGTTGTAGAGCTGACGATTGCGCTACATTACGTATTTAATACGCCAGAAGATCGATTAGTCTGGGATGTTGGTCACCAAACTTACCCACATAAAATCTTAACTGGCCGCCGTGAGGAAATGTCTAGCTTACGCAAGCCGAATGGCATTGCTGGCTTTCCAAGAATCGTTGAAAGCGAATATGACACCTTTGGCACAGGCCATTCCAGCACGTCCATCTCAGCCGCACTAGGCATGGCAGTCGCAGCAAAGCTAGGTGGTTTAGATCGCCATAGCGTGGCGATTATTGGTGATGGTGCCATGACGGCAGGCATGGCATTTGAAGCGCTCAACAATGCCGCAGAGACCAATGCCAATTTATTAGTCATTTTAAATGACAACGATATGAGCATCTCTAAAAATGTAGGGTCACTCAACAATTACCTGGCTAAATTATTATCAGGCCGCTTTTACGACAGTGTACGTAAAACAAGTAAACAGGTATTGGATATCATACCGCCAGTGAAAGAGTTTGCGAAACGTGCTGAAGAACATGCCAAAGGCATGATGTCACCTGGTGGCACTTTATTTGAAGAATTTGGTTTTAATTATATTGGCCCCATTGACGGCCATGATATTAATGCATTAGTCAGTACACTCACCAATATCAGAGCACTAGATGGTCTACAGTTTTTACACATCGTGACAAAAAAAGGCAAAGGTTTTGACCCCGCTGAAGATGATCCAAATAAATTCCATGGGGTGAGTAAGTTTGATACCAGCAACGGTGTTTCACAAGGCAACAGCGGCAAAAAAACATACACCCAAGTATTCTCAGATTGGTTAGTAGATATGGCTGCTAGCGACAGTAAGCTGGTCGCTGTTACACCAGCCATGTGTGATGGTAGTGGCTTAAATGCTTTTGCAGACCAATACCCAGATCGTTACTTTGACGTTGGCATTGCAGAACAACATGCCTTAACCTTTGCAGGCGGCATGGCTGTTGATGGCTTAAAGCCAGTCATTGCGATTTACAGTACGTTCTTACAACGCGCTTATGATCAGTTAATTCATGATATTGCATTACAAGATTTAGATGTGTTATTAGCGATTGATCGTGCAGGCTTGGTGGGGGCAGATGGCCCAACACACGCAGGTAGTTTTGATTTATCTTATCTACGCTGCATTCCTAACATTATTATTATGGCCGCGAGCGATGAAAATGAATGTCGCCAAATGCTGTCAACAGGTTACCAATACAAGGGAACGGCAGCCGTTCGCTATCCACGTGGCGGAGGCGCTGGCGCGCATATCACTCCTTCACTAGAAACAATACCTATTGGCAAAGGTAACGTGATCAGAGCATCGTCACTTACGCATCACGAAAATCATACTCATCACGAGAGTTATGGTAAAAAGGTGGCAATACTGGCTTTTGGTAGTATGGTTACACCGAGTTTAGCCGCGGCAAATAACACCGATGCTACACTTGTTAACATGCGCTTTATCAAGCCACTAGATAGTGACTTGATTGAAAAAATGGCAAAAACGCATGACCTGATTGTCACGGTGGAGGAAAACAGCGTAATGGGCGGTGCTGGCTCTGCAGTGATGGAAGCGATGCAATCACTGAATATATCAACGCCAACAATTTGCTTAGGTTTGCCAGACACATTTATAGAGCATGGCGTGCATGAAACTATGTTGGCGCAATGCGGTCTAGATAGTGAAGGTATTACAATAGCAATAAAAAGTAAATTATCATCAATTTAGAACCAGTTGACGATAAAACCACATTACTTAATGGTGTATTAATAAGAAACATAATCATTTACACTGTTGACTTACTCGAATAGAAATTTAATCATTGCATTCTAAAAGTGCATAATTTTGGAAAATAGCCTCTGTTATGAATCAACCCAATCTGCCAAATAATCAACTAGAAGGCATAGAAGACGTACAAAATACGCCTGATATCCGTCACTTAGATATTAATAAAGTTGGCATCAAATCCATCCGTCATCCCGTTGTTGTCAAAGACAAGCATGGTGGCGAACAAAATACAGTTGCTATATTTGATATGTATGTGCATTTGCCGCATAACTTCAAAGGCACACATATGTCGCGCTTTGTTGAGATACTCAACAGCAACGAACGTGCGATTTCCATTGAATCCTTCGAGACCATTTTAAGAGATATGACCGAACGTCTTGAAGCAAAATCAGGTTATGTCGAAATGCGTTTCCCGTATTTTGTAGATAAAGCAGCACCTATTTCAGGTGTTAATAGTTTACTAGATTACGATGTGACCTTTATTGGTGAAATAATAGATAATGAATTCAGCATTACGGTAAAAGTATTAGTCCCTGTAACAAGCTTATGTCCTTGTAGTAAAAAGATTTCAGATTATGGAGCGCATAACCAACGCTCTCATGTCACGATTACCGCTAAAATTAATGACTTTATTTGGATAGAAGACATCATTACTTTAGTTGAGAAGGAAGCATCTTGTGAGCTTTACGGTTTATTAAAACGCCCAGATGAGAAGTATGTGACAGAAAAAGCATACGACAACCCTAAGTTTGTAGAAGATATGGTGCGTGATGTCGCTTCTGCATTAAATGCAGAGAAGCGTATTGATGCTTATATCGTTGAAAGCGAGAATTTTGAGTCTATTCACAATCACTCGGCTTATGCATTGATAGAACACGACAAGAGAGTTAAGGCGTAGAGTTAAATCATCAAACTCATCTCAAAAATAGCAAGATAACATAAGGGATGACCATGCAAGGCAAAGTGGAAACTAAAGAAAAAGCATCCATGCTTCAGGTGATTAAAATGGTGCTTTGGACCATGATTGGCATCAGAGCTCAAAAAGGCTATGAAGATGATGTTGCTAAAATCACACCAAAACAAGCGATTATCGCAGGTATTATTGGTGCGATTATTTTTGTGTTAACAGTCTTAACACTTGTTAACTTGGCGATTAGTAATTTAAGCTAGTAATATTATAAAGTACTATATTTATCTAAAACTACGCTACATAACATCAATCAGAAAAAGAACTCCCTGTGTCATGAGTCGCAAAAGTTATTGAGATCATCGCATCTAGCGATACAAGCTTTGAAGATGCTGTATCAAACGGTATTGAAAAAGCATCAGAATCAATTAAAAATATCACAAGCGCTTGGGTACAAGATCAAAGCGTAAAAGTAAAAGATGGAAAGGTAACTAAATTCCGTGTGGTATTAAAAGTTACTTTTGTTGTTAAATAATTAACGTATGCGTTAATGTACAAAGCGGGCAGTTGCCCGCTTTTTTATTGCCCAGAATAAGGATTTAATACTTTTTCGTCATGGTTAGAATAGAACCTTTTCGGTTCATATCCAACCTATTTTGTGCAGACATGCCTAACAAAACAAAAGGCGGCGAGCCACCCTCTGTCACGACTACGTCCACATTATGTAAAACTATCGCCCCTACTTTCAATGTATTGACGACAAGTTGGTAAGCTGGCGCAACCCCATTAGCCGTAGAAATGCGTATTTCTCGGCCTTTTTTATAATTAATCCTAGCATATTTCACATCTCCACTATTCATTGCACCAGTATCAACAAGGTATTTAAGTGATGCGCCATTAATACTGAGCGAGCCAAAAAAGTTACCTGCGCTATCAGCATATAAGTTCACCGGCTTATTAACGCTACTATCAGATGCCGTCGGACTGCTAGCGTCAATAGAAGCCGCTTGCCTCATGCCTATCACTTGGCGCTTACCTTTAATCACCAAAGTGGCTTTACTGCTATTAGCTGAGAGTAGCTTAATCCTTGTTTGGTCTGCCCTGCAGTTAAGCTATATGGCCCTTTTTCATTAACCATCACAATCGCTTTGTTGCTAAACAAGCCAACCACATTCACACGAATAGCAGCCTATGCTTGCATTGTCGTTCCTAAATATAGGAGCAAGCATAAGGGAAATATCATTGCTTTAAGTTTGCGCATTGTGTTGCCCTTATTCATATCATCATCCAAACATGCCTTTATCACCATGTGTTTCTGCCAACTTCAATCCAAATGCAATCACAGCAAAGCCAGCTAAGGGGAATGCAGCTGACAACAAGAAAGTCAGTTCTCCGCCTAAACCTTGCAATGCATAACCACCGGCTAGACCGCCAATCGCACCGCCGATGCCATAAGTCACACTATTGTAAATAGCCTGCCCTTTCGCTTGGTGTCTTCCATTGAAGAACTGTGTCACAACCTGCACGGTTGCCACATGGAAGCTCCCAAATGTTGCTGCATGCAAACCTTGTGCAATCAGCAATAAAACCAAGTTATCGACAGCCAACCCTATCATTGAGAATCGCAACACAGCTAGGGCCAAGCTGGTTAATATAATTTGTTTAAGGCTGAATCGCTGCATGATCGTTGGCATCAACATAAACACCCCAATCTCACAGATGACGCCAATTGACCAAAGCCAGCCTATCATGCCTTTGCTGTAACCATGTTCCGCTAAGTAGATTGAATAAAAGTTATAGAGTACGCCATGCGCGGTCACCATTAATGCGCAGCCGACTAATAAAGCAATGACCGCCGGATTGCGAAGAATACGCCAAACAGAAAAATCATCAGCCTGATGTGGTGCGACTTTAGCCTCTGTAAGAGTAAACGTGAGTAAAAATAAAACAACTTGCACGGCCAATATAGCCCAAAGCAAACTCGAAATACCAGCCCAGTCAATCAGATAACCAAGCACAATAGAAGCCACAATAAAACCGACAGAACCCCACATCCGGATGCGACTGTAATGGCCTTTTGTATTTGCCAAATGTGCGAGCGTCAATGACTCAGACAGCGGCATAGTTGAACTAGTGAATAAGCTTAACGCCCCCATGACCAGCATCATCGGCCAAAAGCCTTCTGCCCAAAACACGGCGATAAAACCCAATACACCTAATACCGTATTAAGCCGAATCCAAACGGTACGCTTTTCAGTGTGGTCAGCAAGCCAACCCCAGAAATTAGGTGCAAAAATACGGCTAATCTGGAATAAGGACATCAGAATGCCAATTTCCACTGGAGAGAATTGTTCCGACTGTAGGTAGAGCCCCCAATAGGGAACGAAAACGCCTACAAAAAAGTAGTATACGAAATAAAAACGTGAAAGGTTTTTATGTAGTGTATGACTCAACGATTAGACTTAATTAAAATAAACCTGACATATAAATTTAGCAATTAAATCTTAGGTGTCTCACAAACTGCATCTGCATTTTGGCCGCGGTGGCGCAAAGCATGATCCATCAACACAATCGCCAGCATAGCTTCAGCTATCGGCGTTGCACGTACGCCAACACAAGGGTCGTGGCGACCTGTGGTTTGCATCGTAGTATCGTTTCCGCCTTTATCAATCGAGCGACGTTCTTGTGGAATACTAGAAGTCGGCTTGAGTGCAATATTCACGTTAATGGCTTGCCCTGTCGAAATGCCCCCCAACATGCCGCCAGCATGATTACTCAAGAAGCCTGCTGACGTCATTTCATCCGAGTGCTCAGCACCACGTTGTGCAATGCTACCAAAACCTGCACCAACCTCGACACCTTTGACCGCATTAATACTCATCATGGCATGTGCAATATCCGCATCTAAACGATCAAAAACTGGCTCACCCCAACCAACAGGTACGCCTTCTGCAACGATACTGATACGTGCACCAACTGAGTCGCGTTCAGCTCTGATTTTATCGAGATAATCTTCCAATGCTGGTAATACATCGACATTCGGCGAGAAGAATGGATTTTCATTCACATGTTCCCAACTTTGAAATGGAATCTCTATTTCCCCAAGCTGACTCATATAAGCACGCACTTCTATACCAAACTTTGTTTTTAGCCACTTTTTAGCGATGGCGCCCGCCGCTACACGAACAGCCGTTTCGCGCGCACTAGAACGGCCTCCACCGCGATAGTCACGTACACCATATTTTTGACTGTAAGTGTAATCCGCATGGCCTGGGCGGAAGGTATCTTTAATCTTACTGTAATCTTGACTGCGTTGATCCGTATTGCGAATTAACAAACCAATTGGCGCACCCGTAGTTTTCCCTTCAAACACACCTGATAAAATCTCGACCAAATCAGCTTCTTTACGCTGTGTCACATGTCGTGAAGTACCTGGTTTACGACGATCCAAATCCAACTGTAAATCTTCAGCACAGATTTCCAAACCGGGTGGGCAACCATCAACGACGCCACCAATGGCAGGGCCATGTGATTCACCAAACGAAGTCAGTGTAAATAAAGTACCTATTGTATTCCCGGACATATGCGCTACGCTCTAAAAAGTTGATCTCATTTTATCATAGTTCATGAGTGACATTTTTGGCTGTCTATCGTAAAATTCGCTTCGTTCAAATTTCAGACTTAAGTTTCTGGTACTCACCCACCGCAATATCGTCAATTGAATAAGAGCCAATTGCATAGCGAATTAAGCGCAAAGTGGGAAAGCCAACTTTTGCCGTCATGCGTCGCACTTGTCTGTTCTTACCTTCCTCTATTTTTATTTCTAGCCAAGTGGTTGGGATTGCTTTCCTCTCTCGAATTGGTGGTATTCTTGGCCACAAATTTTTAGGCGCATTGATAATGCGCACCTGTGCTGGTTGGGTTACAAAATCACCCAAACTAACGCCCGTCAATAATGGCTCTAAATCACTACCTGAAGGGTTGCCCTCAACTTGCACCCAATAAATTTTAATTTCTTTATGTTTTGGGTGACTTAAACGATGTTGTAAAGCGCCATCATCGGTTAAAATGAGTAAACCTTCAGAATCTGTATCCAGCCTACCAGCAGCATACACATTTGGAACATCAATAAAGTTTTTTAATGTCGGGTGTTTTTCATGCGCACTGAATTGGCAGACCACATTAAACGGTTTATTAAATAAAATTAGCATTGTTAGGAAATATGTAATGGCATCAAAAATTAAGGTCCCAAATTCTGGTGAAAAAATCACCATCGGAGAAGGCAACGAACTAATCGTACCTAATAACCCTATTATCGCATTTATTGAAGGTGATGGCATTGGCGTGGATATCACGCCGCCAATGATGAAGGTAGTCGATACGGCTGTGGAAAAAGCCTACGGTGAAAAGCGTAAGATTTCTTGGATGGAAGTCTATGCTGGGGAGAAATCAACGAACGTTTATGATAAAGACACATGGCTATCAGCTGAAACAATGGCTGCGCTTAAAGAATATGTGATTTCAATCAAAGGCCCATTAACAACACCTGTTGGCGGCGGTATTCGCTCACTCAATGTGACATTGCGCCAAGAGCTGGATTTATTTGTTTGCTTGCGCCCTATTCAATACTTCACTGGCGTACCTAGCCCTGTCAAACATCCTGAAAAAACGGATATGACTATCTTCCGTGAAAACACAGAGGATATTTATGCTGGTATTGAATGGGAATCAGGCTCTGATGAAGTGAAAAAAGTTGTTCAGTTCTTAAGTGACATGGGCATGCGTAAAAAAATTCGGTTCCCTGAAACGACGGCAATTGGCATCAAAACAGTCTCTATCGATGGTAGTAAGCGTTTGATTCGAAAAGCGATTCAATATGCGATTGATAACAATAAAAAATCAGTCACGATTACGCATAAAGGCAATATCATGAAGTTCACCGAAGGTGGCTTTAGAGATTGGGGTTATGCACTGGCTAAAGAAGAATTCGGTGCAGTTGAAATTGATGGCGGCCCATGGTGCAAACTACCGAATGGTATCGTGATTAAAGACTGTATCGCGGATGCTTTTCTACAAGAAATTCTATTACATCCAGAAGAGTATGACGTAGTGGCTGCATTAAACCTAAACGGTGACTATATAAGCGATGCGCTAGCTGCACAAGTTGGTGGCATCGGCATTGCACCAGGCGCGAACTTAAGCAACACCACTGCGATGTTTGAAGCAACGCACGGTACAGCGCCAAATATCGCTGGTAAAAACATTGCCAACCCAAGTTCGTTGATTCTTTCAGCAGAAATGATGTTGCGTCATATGGGCTGGACAGAAGCTGCTGATTTGATTTTATCAGGCGTAGCCAAAGCCATTCAGTCTAAACGTGTAACTGGTGATTTCTCTTCTCAAATGGAAGGTGCTACTCAAGTGGGTACAGCTGAATTTGGGGATGAAATTATTAACCATATGTAATTTTTTTGTTTTCACCCACACGTATAAGAGCCCCTGATTTATAGGGGCTTTTTTGTAGCTGCAACTTACTTTTTCGCAGAAGCAACGAAAGCAACGAAAGCAATCTTGACCTTTACCCATAAAAACATAGTATATTGATATAACAGTATGAAATTTTGTTTAACTACAACAGTTTATATAGAATAATTAATTAAGTGAATTAAAACGAAATAATCTAAATATGGCGAAGACCGCAGCGACAACTAAACTAAGTGGGCTTGCATTTAAGGAATTGTTTTCCTGCTTCGGTGCTGACTTACCAGGTCCGTTTTTAGTCGTCATGGCAATCTCTAATTTCTTTGTATCATATTGGTGGGCAATATTTGGCACAACCGGTTTTGGTATTTGGTTCTTTTTCTACACATGGAAACGCTCTGAGAAAATGCAAGCCACTATGGATAGGCTCTTGTTAAAACTAACTATTTTTGGAGGGGTGATTCGCAAAGCAACACTTGCAAGGTTCGCTAGGACATTAGCAGCCATGTTTGCGGCGGGCGTCACTTTGGTTGAAGCATTAGATGCTGTCGCAGGAGCATCAGGCAATCGCGTTTATTAGGATGCAACAAAGAAAATATAAAGTGAAATCAGCACCGGCACCAGCTTAACTGTCGCCATGCAAAATACCACCGTATTTCCAAGCATAATGGTGCAAATGACAGCTATTGGAGAGGAATCGGGGGCTTTAGACAGCATGTTAAGCAAGGTCGCCACTTCTATGAAGAAGAGGTCGATGAAGCAGCTGATGGTCTAGCTAGCTTAATGGAGCCCATTATTATGGTTGTACTTGGCGCACTTATTGGCGGCTTAGTGATTGCGATGTATATGCCAATCTTCAAACTAGGTGAAGTTGTTGGAAGGTAAATTAAAAAGGCTGGCTGGCCCAAGATCAAGGGCCTGCCTTTTTAATTACTACTGACTGGCAGCAGCCTTCATTGCAGCTTCAATCGCCTTATGTGGTTGTGCACCCATCATCCGTTTGCCATCTGCAAAAAAAAGTGTCGGCGTGCTTGCCACACCAATTTTTCTCGCTAGTGCACCAACCTCTTCCAAAGGTACTTTACAAGTTCCTGTAGATTTAGGTAACTGATTATTGAATACCCAGTCATTCCATGCACCTACACGATCGTCAGCACACCAAATTAACTTTGATTTTGTGGCGGCATTGGGGTGTAATTGTGCCAACGGATACAAGAATGTATAAATCGTCACATCACTAATTTGGCTCAATTCATCTTGCTCTAAACGTTTGCAAAATGGACAGTCCACATCAGAGAACACTGCAATTTTTCGGCTGCCATTCCCTTTAACCACTTTAATTGCTTTATCTAAAGGCAGCTTATCGAAGTCAATTCTAGCCAACTTTTCTAGGCGCTCACCAGTAATATCTTTTTTTGTTTTCGGGTCAACTAAACGCCCTTCAGCAATGATAAACGTCAGCTTCTCATTTGTATAAATAATCTGCCCGCCCATAAACACTTCATACAAGCCTTCATAAGGTGTTTTAGTCACACTCTCTACTTTAAACTGAGGATAGGCAGCCTCCATCCTTTCCTTCAAACTGTTCTCGTCTGCACAGGCAACCTGACTGAGCATAATCAATGTGGCTAATACTACATGTTTAAATTTCATCTATTTTCTTTCTAATGCATCACTTTATGCAACCGCTTGTTTAATTAAGATATTCTTCATACTAATGCGCTTCTCTAACTGTTCCATGCTCGATGTTGCTAGCCTTTTCATCAACTGATTGTTGCTAGAAAAAAAATAATCAAGTCCTGATGTAAGCGTATTCATACTCACAACATCCGCTTTTCTGTCGCGTTCATACCGCCGCAAAAATGTTGCGTCACCAATATCCTGTAAGGCATGGCTACTCGTCATTAGTTTCGCCAAGCTCATTACATCTCTAAACCCTAAGTTAGCCCCTTGCCCTGCCATAGGGTGCACTTGATGCGCTGAATCACCAATTAAAACGACTCGCTCAGCAATTAATTTGCTTGCAGTGATTTGGTGCAGTGTAAATGAATAAGTTTTGCTAGCCGCTTTCAGCTGCCCTAACTGCCCCCTTGCTTGCACCTCAACCTGCTCCGCTAAACTTTCCTCGGATAAGCTTAATAGCTGCTTGGCACGTTCCGTTTCCAATGCCCACACCATTGATACCTGCTGTTGTGGTAGTGGCAATAAAGCCAAGGTTTCATGCGGTGAAAACCATTGCCTTGCAATATTACCATGCGCTTTTTCCACAACATAATTCGCGACCAATGCTACCTGGTCAAAGTCCTTATCATTCGTCGCAAGGCCAAGCTGCTGCCTTACAAAAGAATTAACGCCATCCGCCGCGACTAATAAGCTAGCTGATATTTTCTGCCCATTCACTAAATCTACGACAACCGTATCATCTTGATACTCAATATCAGTACATGGGGAACCCAGTACCATCGTCACATCTAGAGCATCCACTCTTTCCCATAGCGCGTGCATCAATTGATTATTTTCGACAATACAGGCCAGCTTATCGAGATTAGCATCATCGGCAAGTAAATTCAGTGAGTCACTCGCTCCTTCATGCCACAAGGCCATAGCTTTAACAGGGTTGATTCGTGCAGCACTAACGAACGCCCACACACCCAAGGCCTTTAAAAAGGCTTCAGTTGACGGTGTGATTGCATAAATACGCGCATCCCATGTTGATGATGTATAGCCTGCTCTTTCTTTCGCATCCACCAGTACAATGCGCTTACCCTGTTCAGCCAAGGCAATGGCTGCAGCCAAACCCACCAAACCAGCACCAACGACAGCGACGTCAAAAACAGACTGCGTCTTATTTGCCATAACTCATCTTGCTCACCAATACGCGCTTGATGGGTTTAAATACATCCAATAAACCTAACCCCATGCTACGCATGGCCGACAGCCCAATCAGATCATTACTAAATAAGCTGACTAAAAAGTCAGTAAAAAGCAGCCCACCTTTAGTATCTCGCGTGCGTGTTTTGGCATAGCCAGCTAGCATGACTGGGTTACCCCAATCAGCCTGAGGCGTTGCTACCAGTTGTTTTATCAATGCGGCTGCATCACGCAAACCAACGTTAAACCCTTGGCCTGCGACTGGGTGCATGGTTTGCGCAGAATTACCGATAACGACCATATGTGGCGTTGCATTGTTTGTTAATTGTGCTTTAACCAGAGGAAAGCTCAGGCGCTTTTGTATGGATAAAAATCGTCCAACTCTATCCCCGAATGCGGCATGTAGTTCTGCTAAAAATGCCGCATCACCTAAGGTTAACAAGCGATCAATCCCAGCCTTTTCACCAGTCCATACCAGTGAAAAATCACGGTCGCCATTGGGCAATAAAGCCATTGGCCCTGCCGGTGTAAAACGCTCATACGCAATATTGCCATGTGGCAACTCGCTACTCACTTTACTCACTAGCGCATCATGCCCATAAACTTTCTCATCCCGCTTCAAGCTAGGAATGTTATCTAAACCACGCCCGCCTTCAGCAATCACCAACAACGAACTGGCAAGCGTCATTTCTTCGCCAGCGAATGTAAAGCCAACGGTTGCCATTTGCTCATTTTGACTAATGCTATTGGCTGGCGCTTCATACATCACATACTTTGCATCAAGGCCAGCATCTAAGACTTGCATCAGTGCACCGTAAGAAACAACATAGCCTAGCGCTGGCAAGTCATGTTCCTCTGCCTGTAACTTGGAGCGGCCGACACTGCCACGTTGAGAAACATGGATGGTGTTAATCGCCGTTGCATTAACTGCAACATCAGACCAAACACCCAACTTTTCCAAGATAATTTTAGAGCCATATGAAAGTGCCAGTGCACGCTTATCTTGGTACGCTGCGCCTTGCTTTCTGGCCTCTAATACTTTCACAGGTAAGCCTTGTTGCTGCATCGACAATGCCAATACCAAACCAACAGGGCCACCACCAACAATGACCAATGGCGTATTCTCTTGAAACTTGTTCACCTACTTACTTCCTGCCATCTGCGCTTCAATATCTGCAACCGTTTTGATTGCACCCTTACTTAACACCTCATTGCCTTGCGCTGTAATCAACACATCATCTTCAATCCGAATACCGATATTCCAAAAGGCTTCTGGCACATTGTCTGCTGGCCGTACGTAGCAACCTGGCTCTACGGTTAACACGTGACCTGCTTCAAGCGCAGCCCAATCGCCTTGTTTGTTTTTATAATCACCGACATCATGCACATCCAAACCTAACCAATGTCCGGTACGGTGCATATAAAATTGACGATAGTCGCCATTTTCTAGCACTTGCTCTTTCGTCCCTTTACATAAGCCAATATCTATAAACCCTTGCACCAGCACATCCAATGCCGCTTCATGTGGGCTGTTCCAATGATGGTTGGGAGTTGCCACTTCAATCGCCGCCAACTGTGACGCCAGCACGATTTCATATAAGTCTTTTTGTGGGCCACTAAATTTCCCACTCACAGGGAATGTACGCGTGATGTCGGAAGCATAGCCATCCAGTTCACATCCAGCATCAATCAATAACAAATCACCATCATTCAGCTTAGTATTATTCGCATTGTAATGTAGTGTACAAGCATTGGCTCCACCTGCCACGATACTGGTATAAGCAGGTGCTTGCGCGCCTTTGCGGTAGAACTCATGTAAGAATTCCGCTTCAATTTCATTTTCCATTTTGCCAGGTGCTGTTTTTTGCATCGCACGGTTATGTGCAACAGCCGCAATATCAGCAGAACGGCGCATCAAATCAATTTCAAATGGTGTTTTGATCAAGCGTTGTTGGTCAACTAGTTGACGCACATCTCGCACCGCTTCAGGTGCTGATACGCCAGTACGCGCTAAATCTTTGACTAGGTTTAGCCACTTAGTGACTTTCACATCCCACACGGCATCAGCACCCAAGCTATAAAACAACTGTGCTTGATTTGACAGCAGCTTAGGCATCATCTCACCTAGCTGACTAAACGTGTAAACCTCATCAAACCCGAACGTCTCTTTTGCTGCATCCGGCCCATAACGAAAGCCATCCCAAATCTCGCGCTCCATGTCTTTTTCACGGCAGAACAAAATGCTTTTAGGTGCCTCGCCAGCGATTAAAATCAGCACTGCCTCAGGCTCTTTAAAACCCGTTAAATAGTAAAAATAACTATCGAAGCGATAAGGGAAATGACTATCACGATTGCGCACCATTTCTGCGGCAGTCGGCACGATGGCAACACCCTTAACCATACTGGCTAATAGTTGATCACGCCTTGCGCTAAACTCTTCTATGGAAAAACTCAAATAAAACCTTTAACTTTCGCACTTAATTGCTAACGACATTTTAGCTTATTTGGTCCTTGATTGCGCATTAGGTTCAAATCGTTTTTTTAAGTGACTTCTTAATTTATTCGGTTAACCTGCTTAATATCGATAAACAGGATAATCACATGCCTAAAAACATCAAAATTTTATAAGTGATTGCATTGCTAGTAGTTGGCTTAACCAGCCTATTCATATTCAAGTCAACTGCCCCAGACAAAAGCATGCAGGTATTTAGTTGTGACTTAGTCAAATCAACACTCAAGGTAAGTGCCGAAGGCGAGGAAATAAGTTTTGCTTATGGGAGCACTAAAATTGTTGGTAGCCGCAAGCGTGGCAGCATTGCTTACCATCACGAAATGTTGCCGCATGCTGAAGACAAGCAACTCAGATTCAATGAAGGCGATAACAGTTATGTTATTTTTAATCGCTGACTTTCACCCAACGATGAAGGCAAGGGTGCTGCCGATTACGCTGGGCTATTGATTCTAAAGGATCAAGACAAAATTGAACTTCAATTCTGCCATGATAGCGGGGAATTTTCACCCGACGTTGATTTAACTCATTTACCTGAAAATGGTAAAAATTTAATTCCAAAGATGGAACCTTTAGAACCATCATATTTAGAGCCCTCAATAGAGAACATAATTGAAAGGCTTGATGATGACGAAATGTTACCAGGCGCCTATCGAGATGAACATGATTGCATTCCTTCTGCTGGTTACGAACGGTCAGAAACCAAGTAAGAATGTGTTCGGCTACGGTTGCAAGAGGAAAATATCAGTCAAATTACTGATGAGGCTTTACACGAAACTGGCTTAATCAAAGCGGTTGAAGGTGGCGTATATCCTATACACTCGGTCACCATAGAACTCCCCATAGCACACTTGACGCAAACATTTTCTCTGAATGTAGAAGCTGCCGATATTAATCAAGCCGCCTTAGGTAAGGCAGTTGGTCAGCATATGTCATTCAATTACGCCAGCGAGTTAGTGCCTAACTTAATTGAAATTGAATTGAATGGTAAGCCACTATTAAATGACAATACGGTTGATGGCTTAAATAAAGTAACTGGCACTTTGTCGGGTGCTGAATCAGTCACTGCAGGTGACTTACTAGGATTGGTAACGGTCACCAATAATGCAGGAAAGCAAACCAACTTTCCTTACTAAGTCGAGCCTATAATTATTCCTCCCAACAGCAAATAAGTGACCGTTTATTACAAGATGCGTACTGAAAATAACATTTTGAGCATGGGATTACCATCATCATGATTAACGCTATACCGTCTAAAACCGCTGCCTTCCGTTATTGGTAACGCTTCTTTTGACGGTGACGGTATACAAGCAAGATCACGATACCAGCCACATTCGGCCACCAAATATACCAGTGCGACCATGCAATACCATCGACACTGAAGTCTGAAAGTGGCCAAAAAATTGGCGTAGAAAAATAGGCTTTGGTGTGAAATGGAAAGTCTAAAACGATATGAAAAGGCCAAGCCAACATTGCAAAAGCAATCCCTTTTCGCCAGAGAGCGACCAAAGCAATAATAGGCAATGCAATCACAAAACTATGCCCAACCGCGTAATGTGTAAATAACCATAGTGGCAATGTTTCCAAAGCTGGTTTACCAAATTGCATGGTACCATCAATCACATTCATCGCCATTAATGCACCAAATGAGATTAAATCCGGCATCGCGCCAAAAAATATGGCCAATAAAGCATAACGCTTATACCCAAATAAACCATATCCCCATATTGCATGACTAAAGGTATCCACTTATCCCGCCTTCAATTGCCTATCAATTTCACGCAAACGCTCAGGCGTTCCAATATCATGCCAAACGCCTTGGTGATGTCCCCCTGTCACCAACCCATCTGCCATGGCCGCCCTTAACAACGGTGCGAGCCTTGCAGCTTCGCCTTGGACAACAGTGTCAAACAACGCTGGCGAATACACGCCAACACCTGAAAAAGTGAGTTGATTTTCACCAGTAGCTTTCAGCTTGCCAGCCTGAAGCACAAAGTCACCTTTGGGATGCTCTGGTGGGTTATCCACCATCACGAGGTGCGCTAAATTCGGCTTAGGCAAGGCTGTTACCAAAGTCATATAATCAATATCACAAAACACATCACCGTTTACGACCAAGAACGAATCAGTTCCTAACAAAGGCAAAGCGTTAGCAATACCGCCGGCCGTTTCCAGGGCTGTACTTTCTGGGCTGTAAGTAATTTGAGCGTCCCACTGCTGACCATCTCCAAGAGTGTCTTCCACTTGTTGACCTAAATAAGCATGGTTAATGACAATCTCTTTAACGCCTGCAGCAACAAGTCGCTCAATATGCCACACAATTAATGCTTTACCGCCGACTTTCAGCAGTGGCTTTGGCGTATCGTCAGTGAGTGTCGCCATGCGCGTTCCTCGCCCTGCCGCTAAAATCATCGCTTTCATTAGAACGTATATCCTGCTTTCTCTTCTTGCCCTTCTAACGTATTCAGCAATTTTAACATTGGGCGTAATTCAAGATAACGGCCGCAAACACGACGTAAATAATCCATCACTAATGGCATATCTTTTAAATAAGCATCCTTGCCATCACGATGCGACAATCTTGCAAAAATGCCGAGCACTTTAATATGACGTTGCGCGCCCATCCATTCAAAGTTTCGATAAAACTCACTAAAGTCACTTGGCACTAACAAGCCAGCTTTACGCGCAGCATCCCAATAACGCACAACCCAGTCCATCATATCCGCCTCTTCCCAGCTAATATAAGCGTCCTTAAGCAACGAAACCAAGTCATAAGTAATCGGTCCGTAAACCGCATCCTGAAAATCCAAAATCCCTGGATTGTTTTCGCACACCATCAAATTACGGGAGTGATAATCTCGATGCACATAGACTTGCGTTTGACTTAAGATGTTTTGCGTCAATATCGTAAAGGTTTTATCCAGCACACTCTGCTGCGCAGCATCCAAATTAACATTCAAATGTTTTGCAAGATACCATTCAGGGAACAATTGCATTTCTCGCATGAGCAATGCTGCATCGTAAGCGGGCAACACGTTAGGCTTGCTAGCCAATTGCAGATTAATCAGCGCATTCGTGGCATCTCCGTATAGTGGCTGTACAGTGTCTTTATTCAACTGGGATAAATAAGTGTCATTACCTAAATCACTTAACAGCAAAAAGCCTTGCTCCATATCTTGTACAATCACTTCAGGCACATGCAAGCCACAGTCCAAAAATAGCTTGGCGATATCAATAAATGATGTGCAGCTTTCCTGTTCTGGTGGCGCATCCATCGCAATTAACGTTTTATCTTGCAAATGCACACGGAAGTAGCGCCTAAAGCTTGCATCTGCAGATGCAACGCTGAGTGTAAACGCCTTTTCAGTCAACACAACACCCAACCATTGTTCTAATTGTCTTTTTCTATCCACAAAACACCCTCTTTAATGTAATATTACCATTTTGTAATGTAGCGAACGTATTACGAAAAAGCTACATTTTTTTGGTAAAAGCATCATTTCAATCATGAGACTTTTATCATTCGCGGAGATAATACTAGATTGAACCTTTTTTTCACTAACAATTATCACTTTAAATTTCATTTGACAACCCACAACACAAACATAAAGCGTTCTCATATAAAACGTTCTAAGCAACTGATTGCTAATGCCGTCACCATCTATTTAATGAGTTACTGTGTTGCTTCACAGGCTGGAACCCTGACGCGCGTGCTTTTTAAAGTGCCAGAAACAGTCCAGCCCACCGCGCTTCCTGGCGCTGTTAAAATTGAAGCCATCAACCTAGCTTTGCATCTGGATAGAAAAATCATTGCTTCCGGTCATGCTGTCATCACCAGAGATGACCAAACAATATATGGAGATACAGTAGAATTCAATACCTTTAACGATGAGTTAATAGCAACAGGTAATGTTCGTGTCGACTTAGCCGATAGTGAAATCAAAGGCCCTGCATTAAACATGCATTTAACAGAGATGATTGGCAGAATAAACAATGCAGATATTACGTTAAAAAAACAAGCCCGTCGAAACGGAGGCAGCAAAAGCCAATCATATAACTCTAACGTTTATGCGCAATCAAAACTACTCAATACACAAACCGCATTGACTGACGACCCCAGGCTATATCAAGACAACTATCGCAACCCTCCCACTGCGGCTGACCAGCATATTGACCCTAAATTCAACTCGTCCAGAGCTGATGCTAAAGCTATATTATTTGAAGGCGCATCTAAAAAGCGTTTAAAAAAAGTACGCTACACCACATGTGAAGCAGGTGTTGATGACTGGTATATTAAAGCCAATGAAATTGAGCTAGACACTTTCGCAGAGTCAGGGTCTGCAAAAAATGCTTATATTGAGTTCAAAGGCGTACCATTGCTTTATGCTCCTTATATGAATTTCTCTTTAAGCAAAGAGCGAAAATCTGGTTTTCTTGCGCCAACATTTGGCTCGACCAGTCGAAGCGGCTTTGAAACATCAATTCCATACTACTGGAATATTGCACCGAACAAAGATGCAACATTAGGTTTGCGATATTTGAGTCGCCGTGGCGTGCAAATGCGCGGCACTTTCCAATACCTAGATCCGAGCTACTCGGGTACAAGCAGTATTGAATACCTAAACAATGACAGCCTATCTGGCCAACAGCGTTACTTTGCCAATCTTAGCCACACACACTCGTTCGGCAATGGCTGGTACGGCGGCTATAATATTGAAAAAGTATCTGATGACGAATACTTCTCGGATATGTCCACCCGTATCATTACCACCAGTCAAGTGAATTTAGGTCAGGGTGGCCGAGTGGATTATATTGGTGACGTATGGAGATTTAGCGGCTTAGTGCAAAAATACCAAACACTGGATAAAGTCAGCTATCCGTATGAACGACTTCCTCAGTTAACACTAACTGCTGAAAAGGACTGGGATAATGTACAAACAAATTTTTATAGTCAATATACCTACTTTGATCGAAACAAAGACGCCCCTACAGCGGCAACAGGTAACCGCCTAACCGTTTACCCAAGTATTAGCGCCCCGTTTACAACATCATATGGCTTCATCACACCGAAATTTGGCGTGCACTCGACCTACTATGGATTAAATGATAATAACTTTAGCGTTAATGGGCAAAGTATTAGCAACAACTCGACTACGCGCACCTTGCCAATTTTTAGCTTGGATAGCGGTTTGTATTTTGAACGCAATTTAAATGTTGTTGAAAACAGTTATATTCAAACCATAGAGCCACGTTTGTTTTATGTCAACATTCCCAATAAAAATCAAGACCTGCTACCCGTCTTCGACACAGGTGTTGCTACGTTAAACATGACCACTTTGTTCAACGAGAATCAATTCACTGGTGGCGATAGAATCAACAACGCCAATCAGCTCACTTTAGCCATGACATCAAGAATAATCGGTAGCAATACAGGTGTTGAACGTTTTTCTACAACCATTGGTCAACGTTACTACTTTGACGATCAAGAAGTCACTCTGCCAGGATCCCTTATATCTGAAGATAACTCTTCAGATATTATTGCAGCGATGACAGCACGCCTTAATAACAAATGGAACCTAGATGCTTTTTGGCAATACAACACTGATAAAAGCGGCATGGTAAGGACAAATTTACTGGCCCGTTACAACCCAGAACCTGGTAAGTTGATTAATGCTGGCTATCGCTATACAGAAGCATTTTTAGAGCAAATAAATGCATCAGGACAATGGCCATTAGGGCGCGGATGGTATGGCGTTGGTCGACTCAATTACTCAATTCGTGATAAAACACTCATTGAAAGCTTAGCAGGACTAGAATATGATGCAGGCTGTTGGCAGGCTAGGGCAGTGATGCAACGCGTAGAAACAGCAACAGCAGATGCCAACTATGGCTTCTTCTTCCAACTTGAATTAGGTGGGCTCAGTTCTATTGGCTCCAACCCATTAAACTTACTAAGACGTGACATTCCTGGATACTTAAGCTCCAGCGAACTTCCAGACATTTATAGGCAACAAAACTACAAACGATGAAACTATTCAGCACAACAACCCCATTAGCAAAACTTCTTATTACCATTAGCTTGTCGATGGCAAGCGGCTTATTTTCATACAATGCCTACGCCCTTAATGACATCGTCAAATTAGACCGCATTGTCGCGATCGTGGATAAAGATGCTATTACTGAGCAAGAGTTGGTCAATAAAGTGCTGTCCGTTTCTAGCCAACTTCAAAAAAAAGGCACGCAACTACCACCAGAACGCGTGCTTCAAAAACAAATTCTAGAAAGGCTTATCATTGATAGCATACAGCTACAATTAGCTAAAGAAAATGGTATCAAAGTCAATGATACGCAGCTAGATAAAACAATCGTGCGTATTGCAGATCAAAATCAGCTTAGCCTGGAAGCGTTTAAAGCGGCACTGGAGAATGATGGCATTGCTTACCAACAGTTCCGTGAAGACATGCGTGATGAAATCACCATTGCCAGACTCAAGGAGTCCAAAGTCAGTAGGGTCGTCAATGTGAGTGAAGGCGAAGTTGACAATTACTTAACCACGCAAGAAAACAGCGCCGGCGGGCAACTAGAAGAATTTGAACTTGCTCACATTCTTATTCGAACGCCAGAAGAAAGCACACCAGACGATTTAGAGAAGGCGCGCATTAAAGTAGAGGAAGTGTTAAACCTACTGAACAAAAAAGAACCTTTTGAACAGGTTTCTGCCAGCTTTTCAGATGCGCAAAATGCACTTGAGGGTGGCAATATGGGCTGGCGAAATAGCAGCCAAATTCCACCAGCATTTCTAAATTTATTGAAAGACTTAACGGTTGGTGAGATTTCAAAACCTATCCGAAGCCCTAACGGCTTTCATATCGTTAAAATAATCGACAAACGCAGTGCTGACTCAACATTGATAGTAGAACAAACGAATACACGTCACATTTTAATTAAACTGAATGAGGTCGTTTCCGAGCAAGAAGCAAAACAAAAAATGGATGCGCTTAAAGAGCGTCTAGATAATGGTGAAGACTTTGCTGAACTGGCTCGCCAATACTCTGAAGATGGTTCTGCAAACGAGGGCGGCACCCTCGGCTGGGTTAACCCAGGAGATACAGTATCTGAATTTGAGAAAGCCATGAACAATCTTGCGCCAGAAGAGATCAGCGAGCCTACCCGCACTCCTTTTGGCTGGCATATTATTCAAGTTATGGAGCGCCGTAAACAAGACATGACTGACCAAGCTGCTCGCATTAAAGTGCGTAGAGAGATTCATGTGCGTAAAACAGAAGAGGCCTATGAAGATTGGCTACATGAAATCCGCGACCGTGCTTTTGTTGAACTACGACTTGAAGATGGTTTTTAAGTAAGCATTTGTTAAACTGAACCTTGAATTAAACCCACATTTTGAAAAAAGTCACACCACGCATTGCCATTACTTCCGGCGAGCCTGCGGGCATAGGCCCTGATCTATGCTTAATGTTGGCGCAGCAAAATATTAATGCTGACATTATTATTATCGGCGATAAAGATGCACTAGCGGCTAGAGCAAAACAGCTTAATATTGATATCAATTTATTGCCATATGATCCAAAAAATACACAACGCAGCCAATCAATATCGGTCTTGCATGTACCAACCACAGAAAAAGTTATTGCTGGCAAGCTGAATGTCAATAATAGCCAATATGTATTAAACACCCTGAATACTGCCATCGATGGTTGTCAGAACAACGATTTTGATGCCATTGTGACTGCACCGGTTCACAAAGGTATCATTAACGAAGCCGATATTGACTTCACTGGCCACACCGAATACTTAGCTGATAGAACCAATACACAACAGGTGGTCATGATGTTAGTAGGTGGCGGCCTGCGCGTAGCACTTGCCAGCACACACCTGCCTTTATCGAAGGTGGCTAAAGCCATTACTAAAAAATCATTAGAAAAAACCATTCGTATTTTACATGCCGATTTGATAGGCAAGTTCAACATCAAGAATCCACGCATTCTGATTGCAGGGCTAAACCCACACGCTGGAGAAGATGGTTACTTAGGTGGTGAAGAAATCACAACCATTAATCCTGTACTGGTGTCTTTACGCAAAGAAGGCATGGAGCTCATTGGCGCCCTTCCCGCTGATACTTTATTCACTGAGCATCATTTAAAAAATGCAGATGCAGTATTAGCAATGTACCACGACCAAGGCTTACCTGTGCTCAAGCATGCAAGCTTTGGCAAGGGCATCAACATCACATTAGGCTTACCTATCATTCGCACTTCGGTCGATCATGGCACTGCGCTAGATTTAGCTGGTACAGGTAACATCAACATCGGCAGCATGTTAGCCGCCGCCGACCTGGCGATTAAATTAGCTAACAACAAAATAAGTACGAAATGAAACACCAAGCAAAAAAAAGATTCGGGCAAAACTTCCTGACTGATCAAGGCATTATTAACAGCCTAGTAGATGCCATCGCCCCCCAAGAAGGACAAACACTGATTGAAATTGGTCCCGGTCTCGGCGCACTGACAAAACCATTGCTAGGTCACGTAACAGAACTACACGTGGTAGAAATTGATCGAGATATCGTCAGTTGGATGAATGTTGAATACAAAATGCCTTCGTATGAAAAGAACAACCTGATCATCCACAATGTTGATGCGCTGAAATTCGATTTTTCTGAGCTAGGCGAACAACTTCGTATTACAGGCAATTTGCCTTATAACATTTCAACGCCAATTCTTTTCCACTTACTTAAGAACTTATCCAGCATACAAGACATGCACTTTATGCTGCAAAAAGAAGTGGTTGAGCGCATGGTTGCCGAGCCCTCAACATCTGCTTATGGTCGACTTAGTGTGATGTTGCAATATTATTTGCACATGGAATATCTCATCACCGTTCCGCCAGAAGCGTTCAATCCAGCACCAAAAGTAGAATCTGCTTTTGTACGTTGTATTCCGCATGCAAAGCTACCTTTTGTCGCAAAAGATACCGACTTACTGTCAAAAGTAGTTTTAGCCGCTTTTTCACAGCGCCGTAAAACCATTCGCAACACGCTAAAGCCCTTTTTAAATGATGATGATTTTAACCAACTAGACATTGATGCTCAGCAAAGAGCAGAAAACTTAAGCGTTGCCGACTTTGTCGCCATCACTAACTATCTCTAACGTAGACTGCTATAATTTCAGTTGAATAATTAAACCTTCTTGACTAAATACTCTTTAGAAAGCACAGCATGAGAATTATTTTATTAGGTGCGCCTGGCGCAGGCAAAGGCACACAAGCCACTTTCATCAAAGAACACTTTGATATCCCACAAATCTCAACTGGCGACATGCTGCGTGCCGCAGTGAAAGCGGGCACACCGCTAGGGCTAGAGGCAAAAAGCTTCATGGATAGCGGCGGTCTGGTACCAGATGCTGTCATTATCGGTCTTGTGACTGAGCGCATTAAAGAAGTTGATTGCAAAAATGGCTTCTTGTTCGACGGCTTCCCACGCACTATTCCACAAGCGGATGCCATGAAAAATGCTAGTGTTGACATTGATTATGTGGTCGAAATTGACGTGCCAGATAGCGCTATCGTAGAGCGCATGAGTGGTCGCCGTAGTCATGCACCAAGTGGACGTACTTACCACGTGACATTTAACCCACCAAAAGTAGCGGGTAAAGATGATGTCACTGGTGAAGACTTAGTCCAGCGTGTTGACGACCAAGAAGAAACGGTCAAAAAACGTCTTGACGTCTATCACGATCAAACCAAACCACTCATTGACTATTATGTGAACTGGGCAAGCAGCGGTGAAGAAAAATCACCCAAGCATGTCAAAGTGGATGGCATGGGCGACATGAATAACATTTGCGACAGTATTTTTGCTGCGCTTGCATAAGCAATTCATCTCCCTGTATAAATAAACCTTATTAAATAAAAGGCTTTGTTGATACAGGGATTAACTAATGAGCGAAAATAAAATACTGGGTAGTGAGAGCCTAGCGCATGGCTTTCCCATTATTCGCACCATTAAACCTCGCGACATCATCGATTGGTTAAAACATAGCTTAGCGGACTTACGTCAAGCCAAGTTTGCCAGTCTATTCTATGGGTTGGTTTTTGCCTCTGCTGGCATCATGATGAATGCCGCCCTATTTGAAGCCAGCTGGCTTTTACCATCACTGTCTACAGGCTTTCTGCTACTAGGCCCATTCCTAGCCATGGGGCTTTACGACTTAAGCCGCAGTATGGAGCGGGAAGAAAAACCAACGCTTATCCCCAGCTTAACGGCATGGCGTACTAACCTCATGAATGTGGGCATCTTTGCTGGCATCCTTGTTGTACTTTTATTGATTTGGGCACGTGCATCATTGGTCATTTTTGCCTTGTTTTTCCAAGGTGGGCTCCCTACTTTTTTAGAAATGGTTAAAGCAGCGATTGCTTTCGAATAACCTATTTTCGCCGCTGTTTACTTTGCGGTCGGTGGCTTTTTCGCTGCTTTTGTCTATGCCGTCAGCGTCATTACTATTCCACTCATGGCCGACCGGCAAACAGATGCGGCCATTGCCAGGCTACTCGCTGTCACAAGAAACTTTTTCCCAATGTTGCTATGGGCTTTCACGATTGTACTATTGGTTGCGATTGGCTTTGCCACACACTTTGTTGGGCTCATCATCACCATGCCAATTATTAGGCACGCTAGTTGGCATGCTTACCGCAACTTAGTCGCACCGGTTTAAAATCAAGTCGATTAAGATTTTGAGCGCTTGCTATTAGCAATGTTAAAGGGGTGGCCTTGAAGTATAATATCGCTTTTACTAAAAACGCTCTCATATCACCATGCAACAGCAATATCCTTTCAAAGAAATCGAACAAAACGCCCAACAACATTGGAATGAACAGGAGTCGTTTAAAGCGAATGCTGATAGCGACAAGCCAAAGTATTACTGCCTTTCCATGTTCCCCTACCCTAGCGGCAAACTGCATATGGGTCACGTGCGTAACTACACGATTGGTGATGTCCTAAGCCGTTATCACCATATGAAAGGGTTTAATGTATTGCAACCGATGGGTTGGGATGCGTTTGGCTTACCTGCTGAGAATGCAGCGATTAAAAACAGCGTGCCGCCTGCCAAATGGACGTATGAAAACATTGACTACATGCGTACGCAACTTAAGTCACTAGGCTTCGGCATTGATTGGTCACGTGAGTTTGCGACTTGTCAGCCTGAGTATTACAAATGGAACCAGTGGCTGTTCTTACGCATGCTAGAAAAAGGCATCGCTTATAAAAAAACACAAACTGTAAACTGGGACCCTGTTGACCAAACAGTCCTAGCAAACGAACAAGTCATTGACGGCAAAGGCTGGCGCACAGGCGCGCCAGTAGAAAAACGTGAAATTCCTGGCTACTACCTCAATATCACCAGCTATGCTGAGCAATTACTTTGTGATTTAGACCAACTCACAGGCTGGCCTGAGCGCGTTAAAACCATGCAAGCCAATTGGATTGGTAAAAGTATTGGTGTTCGCTTTGCCTTTACGCACGATATTAAAGACGAGAATGATGCACTGATTGATAATGGAAAAATGTGGGTATTTACCACCCGTGCTGACACCATTATGGGGGTGACGTTCTGCGCGGTCGCGCCAGAGCACCCACTGGCCACACTCGCTGCAAAAAACAAACCCAAACTCACTGCTTTTATTGAAAAATGTAAAACAGGCTCTATGTCAGAAGCCGATATGGCAACCATGGAAAAAGAAGGCATGGATACTGGCCTAACGGTCACACACCCACTCACTGGTGAACAAGTGCCAGTATGGGTTGGTAATTACGTGCTGATGACGTATGGCGATGGTGCTGTCATGGCCGTACCTGCACATGATGAACGTGACTTTGGTTTTGCTAAAAAATATGACTTAGCCATTAAACAAGTGATTGCGGCTGATGATACTGAATTCTCAGATGCAGCTTGGCAAGCATGGTATGGCGAAAAAGCAAAAGCCACCTGTATCCACTCAGGCAAATACGATGGCTTAGCTTACAAAGCGGCTGTTGATGCCATTGCTGCTGATTTAACCGCAAAAGACTTGGGCGAAAAACAAACCAACTGGCGTTTACGCGACTGGGGTGTTTCACGCCAACGTTTCTGGGGCTGCCCTATTCCTATCATTCATTGTGACGACTGTGGCGATGTGCCAGTGCCTGATGATCAATTACCAGTTAAGTTACCAGAAGACTGTGTGCCAGACGGTTCAGGCAATCCACTTAAAACACTAGACAGCTTTATCAATTGTGCATGCCCTAGCTGTGGCAAACCAGCGAAACGTGAAACCGATACCATGGATACCTTTGTGGACTCTAGCTGGTATTACGCACGTTATGCTAGTGGACATGATGATAACGCCATGGTCAATGCTGAAACCAATCACTGGATGCAAGTCGATCAATATATCGGCGGTATTGAGCACGCCATTATGCATTTACTTTACTCACGATTCTGGAGCAAAGTGATGCGTGACTTAGGCTTGGTCGATTACGACGAGCCATTTGCGAACCTATTAACGCAAGGTATGGTGCTAAACCATATCTTCTCTCGTCGCACGGATAAAGGCGGCATTGAATACTACGCACCTGATGAAGTTGAACTCATCCATGATGAACAAGGCAAAACTACTGGTGCAACTTTATTCGCTGATGGCAAGCCTGTTGATTTCCAAGGCATGGGTACCATGTCGAAATCAAAACGTAATGGTGTTGACCCTCAGTCGCTGATTGAGCAATACGGTGCAGATACCGCCCGTTTCTTTATGATGTTTGCTGCACCTCCAGAACAAACCTTAGAGTGGTCTGATAGTGCAGTTGAAGGCTCTCATCGTTACTTAAAACGCGTATGGAACTTTGGTTACGCACTTTCAACAGAAGCCAAAACTGGAGTGTCAACGAAACTCAGCAGCAAGTTAGCTGAAGCAAGACGCGAGATTCACTTAGGCTTGAAACAAGCCAGCTACGATTTAGAGCGCCAGCAGTTTAATACCGTTGCCTCTGGCGGCATGAAGCTATTAAACACTTTAGAAAAAATGCAAAAAGAAGCAGAAGAGAACTGGCAAAGTGTTGCCCACGAAGGCTTCTCTATTCTGTTGCGTTTACTCTCGCCATTAGCGCCACATATTGCACAAACATTATGGAATGAACTTGGCTATGGCGATGACATTCTTAATGCTAGCTGGCCTGAAGCACTAGCCTCTGCTATGGTGCAGGATGAAGTCAAACTCATGATTCAAGTGAATGGTAAATTACGTGGTGACCTTGTTGTGTCACCAGACACCAGCAAAGCAGAAATCGAAGCATTAGTCGTGACACAAGAATGCGTCACGAAATTCTTGGTAGATGGCAAAAGTGTGCGTAAAATCATTGTTGTACCCAAAAAACTCATTAATGTCGTGATTGGATAAACCTTGCGGTCAATAACTCATTTCTGCTTCATATCGCTCATCGTAGTTGGTTTAACCGCTTGCGGCTTTCATTTGCGTGGACCAAGTGATATCCCGTTCGAATCCATTTTCATTAGCGGCAATACATTGATCATTTCTAAAGACCTTAAAAAATCTTTAAAAGCCAGTGATATTAAATTATTGCCATCTGCTGAAGGTGCTGAACTACAGCTTGAGTTAATCGGAGAAGAAAATGAGAAACGCATTCTATCGTTAGCGGGCACTGGTACTGTTAACGAATACGAACTGTTCTACCGCGTACATTACCGAACAAAACTATTAGGCCAAGCGACATGGAGCCAAGTTAACACCATTGAATCAAGAAGAGATTACACCTTTAACAATGCTAACCTTTTAGCAAAAAATACAGAAGAGTTAAAATTAAATCAAGGCATGGAAAAAGATGTCACTATTGGTGTGATGCGTAGACTGTCTGCTTTAAAAGGCCGTACGCAATAATACGATTTAAATAATTAGAGTGTGATCAGACAAACCCCATGCAGTTAGCTCAAGCGCAACTACAGCAACACTTAAACAAAACTCTATCACCTATTTACGTATTAATGGGCGACGAACCTTTAGGGCAAAGTGAATGTTTAGATGCCATTAGGCAAGCTGCCAGAAAAGATGGTGCAGAAGAGCGCACTAACTTTATTATCGAGCGTAATTTCAACTGGCAATCCATTCAACAGTTCGGGCAAGCTTTATCGCTTTTCGCATCCAAACGCATGTTAGAAATTTCAATTCCCAATGGTAAACCCGGTGTTGAGGGTGGTAAAGCGCTAGCAGCGCTAGCCGAGAACATCATACCTGATACCACCACGATCATTATTCTACCGACCTTAGCGCGCGAGGTGAAGAAAAGCATTTGGTTTAGCAAACTACAAAGTGCGGCAACCGTCATCGAGCTAAATGATATTGCACCTACACAGTTACCGCAGTGGATAGCAAAGCGGTTAGCGCAACAAAACCAAAGTGCAGATAACGCCTCATTGGAGTTCATGGCACATCAAGTCGAGGGCAATTTACTCGCTGCCCACCAAGAAATTCAAAAGCTAGGCTTACTCTACCCTGAAGGTGAAATCAGCGCTGAAGACATTCAAGCTGGCGTGCTGAATGTATCACGTTATGATGCGTTCAAACTTGGTGAAGCCGTCTTAGCGGGCAACCCAGAACGCACTTCTCGCATCCTGCAAGGTTTGCAAGATGAAGGTGAACAGCCAGTGGCTGTGATGAATCCATTAATCTGGGTATTACGCCCTTTGGTGCGCGTCAAACGAGCGCAAGCCAATGGGGAAAGTATCAATAGCGCGATGACCAGTGCGCGTATTTATGGTAACCGGCAACAGCAAACCAAAGACGCATTATCACGTTTAAGTTTGCCGCAATTGGAAGCCGCCTTACAAAAGCTATGTGATATTGATAGAATCGCTAAAGGCATTATGGTTGGTAATGCATGGCTAGAACTTTCAAGGCTCTGTTTTGGACTTGCTAGAATACGCAGCAGACGTTAACTCGCCTTATTAAACAAGCATGTTAAATAGATAAAGAAAACAAACGATATGACAGACCTAAACGTTAAAGACTATATGGATGCACTCGGCAAGAGTGCCAGACAAGCATCACGCCACATTGCGAATGCAGACTCCAATGCCAAGAATCAAGCACTCACGTTCATTGCTCATGCGATACTTCGTGAGAAAGCGGCCTTAATTGAAGCAAATGGTAAAGACCTAGCAGCAGCAAAAGAAAACGGCTTAGAAAGCGCCTTATTAGATCGCTTAACGCTAACAGAGAAAACCGTCGGCAGCATGGCACAAGGCTTAATCCAAATTGCCGGCTTGGCTGACCCTATCGGTCAAATGAATGACTTCAAATATATGCCAAGCGGCATTCAAGTCGGTCAAATGCGCGTACCTTTAGGCGTTATCGGCATTATTTACGAAGCCCGTCCAAACGTGACGGCAGATGCCGCTGGCTTATGCATTAAATCAGGTAATGCTGTGATTCTTCGTGGTGGTTCAGAAGCGATTCACTGTAACCAGGCATTAGCCAAATTGGTGCATGAAGGTTTAGAAAAAGCAGGCCTACCAAAAGAAGTCGTGCAAGTGGTTGAAACCACTGACCGTGCTGCGGTAGGCGAACTAATCACTATGAAAGACTATGTCGACGTCATTGTGCCACGTGGCGGCAAAGGCCTCATCGAACGCATCTCAAATGATGCGCGCATCCCAGTGATTAAACATTTAGACGGCAACTGCCATGTCTATGTCGATCAAGATGCCGATCTTGATAAAGCACTAGCCATTGTAGAGAACAGCAAAACACAACGTTTAGGCACGTGTAACACGGCTGAGTCTTTACTCATTGATAGTGTGATTGCACAAGATGTCTTGCCACAAATTGCAGCAAGGCTCTTGGGAAAAGGCGTCGAGATTCGCGGCTGTGCTGAAACCTGCAAAATCATCAAAGAAGCTAAACCAGCGACCGATGAAGATTATTACACTGAGTATTTAGACAGCATTATTTCTTGTAAAGTTGTCGATGGCATCGATGCTGCGATTGCCCACATCAATGAGCACTCATCACAACATACCGAAAGCATCGTCACCGAGAACTATACGATTGCACGTCAGTTCTTACGTCAAGTGGATTCTAGTAGTGTAATGGTCAATGCCTCAACACGCTTTGCCGATGGTTTTGAATATGGCTTAGGTGCTGAAATCGGCATCTCTACAGATAAGCTACATGCGCGAGGCCCTGTTGGTTTAAACGGTTTAACTTCATTGAAATACATCGTGTTCGGCGATGGCCACATCAGAACCTAATCCAGCATCAATATGCGTCTAGTTGGCATTTTTGGTGGTACGTTTAACCCCATTCATTTTGGTCATCTACGCATGGCACAAGAACTGGCTAGCATACTAGCGATGGATGAAGTGAAGTTTATTCCATCGGCTAATCCTCCGCATAAAGATAATGTCATGGTCTCCGCAGAACACCGCTCTGCTATGGTGAAACTAGCCATTGCTGACAATCCGTTATTCTCACTTGATGAACTAGAGCTCAATAGAGAAGGACCTTCTTATACCATTGATACGCTGGTTAGTTTGCGCGAATCATTAGGCCAAGACACTTCGCTTTGCTTGATGATGGGTAGTGATGCGTTTGTTAATCTGAACACTTGGTGTCGTTGGCAGGAGTTGCTGGATTATGCGCATATTGTGTTGGTGCAGCGACCTAGCGCTCAGCCGCAGGAAGCGTTTCCTACTGAGGTTAAGGCGTTATTACGGGATCATTATACGGATCAGCATGCGGACTTAGCTAATGAGAATTCGGGGGGGATTATCATGCAGTCGATTACGGGGCAGGATATTAGTGCTACGGGGGTTCGGGGGATGTTTGGGTGTGGGGAGTCGGTGCGGTATTTGGTTCATGATGAGGTGGGTTCATATGTTCAACAACATCATTTATATCGTCAATAAAGAATAATAGAAAATGGGAATATATATGTACGAAGATGACCCAATAAAAACCACGAAAGACGAGTTGTTTATAGATACTGAAATAATTAAAGCAGCTGGTGATGACCCGAAAGTCAAAGGGGCTGCTGGAAACCTGGGTGAAAAAGCAGTCACCCTTACAAAAACAATAAACAATATAATCTTACCGCTAGCGGCTGTAAACTTCGCATTTGATAAAGCGCGCGTATATTTTTCTAAAGATTTTCAGTAAGAAATTTCTAAAAAGGCTGAAAGTAATCCACCTAAACATCTTGCTGTGCCTAAAGCATCTATTGCTGGGCCAACTCTACAAGGGCTTGCATTTACACACAAAGAGATAAACCTTAAAGAAGTGTTTCTGAATCTTCTGGCAACATCGATGGATAATCGTAAAGCTAACGTTGCACACCCTGCATTTGTAGAAATCGTTAAACAACTTAACTCAGAAGAAGCAGGCTTAGTAAGGGGTATTCTTCAATCACAAGTGCCTATGCCTATTGTTGAAATTTATATTAAACAAAATATCAACACGATGAAAACTCTAAACTCCTACACTTACTTAACCTAAAAGATATAGAAACAGCAGCCTTTGTTGAGAATTAAAACCAGCCTGCAATGGTGGATAATTGGATTACGTTAGATTTAGTTACAGTAGATTATGGAAGGTACTTAGCTGATAAACAACATTATTAATGGGTAGAGAAAATGCCAGAATACGTGAATCTTTGTGAAAAATTAAATGATGAACATAGAAAAATTGGAGTGCGGAGCGGAGTCATTTACAGTGCGGAATTAGGCAAAAAATTTGCAGCGGCGACCGAGCCGCTCTAACGCCTCACACCTTTCTCATTTGAACGGAAGTCGCAAACCGCGCATGGCGGGTTAACGCTACGTTATCCGCAGTATGCAACATATACCAACCATTCCCCAAGTCGCTTTCGCGCGACAGCGACTTGATGAGTAGTGAGTAAAAGTTACATGCATTGGAGAATGTTACAGACCACCCTCATCCTCAGGGGAAGACCCCCTTACCTAAGCGTTATTAACCCATTCAGACTCAAACAACGGTGCCAAATCCAACTGCTCTGTAATCGTCCGAACATTCTCTTCCCTAAATTCCATCTCAGGATCAACATGATTCGCCACCCAACCATGCAATGTCAAACCACGTGCTTTAATCGATTCCACGCTCAACAAACTATGATTAATACAACCCAAGCGCATGCCGACTACCAATACCACAGGAATCGCCAAGGCTTGCGCTAAGTCCGCTAGCCCGACTCTGCTATTCAACGGTACTAAAAAGCCACCAGCGCCCTCAACAACAACCACATCGGCCATGGTAGTCAGTTGTTGATACGCGGCTAATATCGTCTCCAGCTCAATCACAGCCCCTGCTTTTTCGGCTGCCAAATGTGGTGCGATATATTCTTTAAAGCAATAAGGATTGACCAACTCAGCTGGCGCATCAACATTACTCGCAGCTGTCAGCTTTTGTACATCTTCATTAAACCATTCACTATCAACCAATTCACACCCTGCGGCCACTGGTTTCATGCCAACTACTTTCAAGCCTTGGGCGACATATTGCTGAATGATTTGGCAGGCGACATGGGTTTTACCTACATCGGTATCGGTGCCTGTAATGAAGAGTGCTTTTTGCATAATAAGATTTAGAGGCTCTAGCTTCTTGGCCTAAAACTAATTGGTGAAACGCCCTCACCTAAACCATGTTCATCTTGTTTGGCTTCTGGTGTCCAAGCATGGCCGTAAACCACTTCGAATGTGGCAGGCAATTTACCGTCAAGTCGGAACTGTTCGTATTGTTCAGCGAGGTTATTTAAAAAGCCTCTACCTGATAAGCCACGACTTCGACCTTGTGTAGCATTATTCGCGCCTATGGACTTTAAATCTTGCATCACGCCGCGCACATTATCATAGGTCAAAGTGTAGCGCTCAACGTCCAATACGGGGGCATTGAAGCCATTACGAGTTAAGGCATCACCAATGTCATGCATATCGATAAAGCGGCTCACATGCGTCTTCCCGTTACTACTGGCGGCGCGTAGTTCTTTTAATGTATCAGGGCCAAAGGTACTGAAGATAAATAAGCTATTGGGTTTTAATAATCGTGAAATTTCCGTGAAACTTTTATCTAGATCATTGCACCACTGTATAGCCAAATTCGACCACACTACATCCATGCTGTTATCTGCAATGGGGAGGTTTTCAATATCAGCGCAAATTAAACGTTTTTGACGCAACAGTTTATTAATGAAAGATTGTTGAGCATGGGTTTTTTCTAACATGCCCATGGCTAAATCTAAGGAAAAGACTTGCGCCGTTTTAAATCGCTTTTGTAGTTGAAAGCTGCCATGGCCAGTGCCACAACCTGCGTCTAATATTTTCTTTGGCGAGACGTTGATTAAGTCTAAGCGATCAAACATTTCATCGCGGACTAGTTTTTGCAATATAGCAGCAGCATCATACGTTTTTGCAGCACGGTCGAAAGAAGCACGCACGCGTGCTTTATCCATATGATACTCATCATCAATTACGTCATCCATGATGTCTGTCATTTCGCGCTTGGATCAGGCTCTAAAAACTGATCAAGCGCCTCAACAAACTGTTCACTATGCGATAAAAATGGTGCGTGTCCTGCACCAGCGATCACGCGCAAAACACTTTTTGACATATGCTGCATCATCCAGTGTGCCGCTTGTACTGGCGCTAGCGTATCTCTATCGCCATGAATCAATAGTGTCGGCTTACGGATATTGATGCTTTCTGCACGCAAATCAGCCTCTAATAAAATATGTAGAGCATCTTTCAACGTTTTTTCTGTTGGCGCAGGCTTTGCATCAAAACTATTACGTAATTGCTTAATAGTATCTCTTGCATCTTTTGCTTTCATGCATTGCAACGTCAGAAATTTGATAATCGTTTTCTTATAGTCTTTATCTAAACTTTGAGAAAAATCGGTAAAGTAATCGCGTTGGATACCCGCATCCCAACCTGGCATTTTCGTAATAGCAGGCTTATTTACAAAACAAGGTGTAGATCCGACTAAAACCAGTTTTTTAACACGATCTGGTTGATTAGTAGCAAGGCTTTGCGCAACCAGGCCGCCGAGTGACCAGCCTAAAATATCGGAAACGCCAGGAATCACTTCTGCGACTTCTTCCGCTAAGCGATATAAATGGTAAGGCTCGACGCTGCGGCTTTGACCCATGCCAGGCAAGTCGACGAGGTAGAGCATATATTTTTTTGATAATCGTTTAACTAATGGTTGCCATACACCACTGTGCATACCCCAACCATGAATCATGACCAACGGATGGCCTTGACCAACTACATCTACATGACACGACATGCTAATTCTCTTTCTGCTTCATTAATCACCTGCGCTAATTTTATAACATCTGCTTCTGAATGCGCAGCCGATAATGAAATACGTAACCTTGCTGTGTTTTTTGGTACTGTTGGTGGGCGGATGGCAGGTACTAGAATACCTTTTGCCTGCAAGTATTCACTCAACTGAAGCACAGCTTGATTACTACCAACTAACAATGGTTGCACAGATGTTTCTGATGGCATTAATTGCCACGTGTTTAGATCCAAATGCTTTTTTAATGTTGCAATCGAATGTTGCAACCGTTTTCGTAACGCATCACCTTGTTCAATTAATGTAACAGACGCAGATAGTGTCGCCGACAATGCAGGTGGCGCGGGGGTGCTATAAATATAGCTTTTTGCAGCTTGAATTAAGTAATCAACCACCACTTGCTCACCTGCTATAAATGCACCTGCAATGCCTGCTGCTTTACTTAAGGTTGCCATCATAATGATGCGAGGTGATTTTAATTGCAGATGATTCAATGAGCCTTGCCCATGCTCACCCAAAACACCAAAACCATGTGCATCATCAACATACAAATAAGCATCATATTGTTCACATAAGGCTAAATACGCTTTTAGTGGTGCAAGGTCGCCATCCATACTAAACACGGCATCTGCTGCGATGAGCTTACGCCTTGCTTTGCTGGCTTTAAGTAATTTTTCTAAGGCTTCAGTATCATTATGTGGAAAGCGATGAAAATCAGCTAAGGAATAATAACTGCCATCATTCAAACAAGCGTGATTTAACTTATCTGCAAAAATCGCATCACCACGTCCAGCTAAAGCGCCTAAAGCGCCAATGTTAGCCATATAGCCCGTTGAAAAAAGCAATGCCGCTGGCATGTTGACGAACTGCGCCAATTGTTTTTCTAAATCATCATGGTAGCGGTGATGCCCCGTAATTAAATTAGAAGCGCCACTGCCTACGCCTGCTTTGCCTGTGGCTTCTTGCATGGTGGCAATCAGCGTAGGATGGTTAGCCAAGCCTAAATAATCATTACTACAAAATGATAAAAACTGCTGACTATTCATTTCGATATGCTCAGCTTGTGGCGAATCTAACAGACGCCGCTGACGTAACAAACCATCAGCTTGGCGTTGATCTAAGGCCTTTTGTAAATCGGCTAGCACTTAAATACTGTGAAGACCCAGTTTTGCAAATAATGCTTTATCTGTTTCCGCATCTGGATTACCTGTTGTGAGTAGCTTTTCACCATAGAAAATACTATTGGCACCTGCCATAAAGCACATCGCTTGAATGCCTTCATGCATGCTTTGGCGGCCTGCAGATAAGCGCACAAAACTCTTTGGCATGGTGATACGTGCTGCAGCAATCGTACGTACAAATTCAAATAGATCGAGTTCATCTGTACCATGCATTGGCGTACCCTCTACTTGCGTCAACAAGTTAATCGGTACACTCTCAGGTGGTCGTTCCATATTGGCAAATTGCGCCAATAAACCAGCACGCTGTTTACGTGTTTCACCCATACCGATAATACCGCCACTACACACATTAATATCAGCCTCACGGACACTGTCTAAAGTGTCCAAGCGGTCTTCATAAGTGCGCGTACTAATGACATCTTCGTAAAACTCTGGTGCAGTATCCAAGTTATGGTTGTAATAATCCAAACCAGCATCTTTTAGCTGTTCTGCCATACCTTCTTTTAGCATACCCAAAGTGGCGCAGGTTTCTAAACCCATCGCTTTTACTTCAGCAATCATTTTCAGAACCGGCTCTAAATCGCGCTGTTTTGGGCTACGCCATGCTGCACCCATACAAAAGCGACTAGCGCCGCTGTCTTTTGCAGCTTGCGCCGCTTTCAGCACCTCATCAATTGGCATTAACGGTTCATTACCCACTTCGGTATTGTAACGCGCAGCCTGGGGGCAATAACCACAATCCTCACTACAGCCACCTGTTTTAATTGATAGCAAGGTGCTTACTTGTACCGCATTAGGGTCGAAGTTTTCACGATGCACTGTTTGGGCTTTAAACATCAAATCGTTTAAAGGCATTTCATATAAAGCAGCAATATCCTCTACAGTCCAGCGCTGGACAATTTTTCTTTCAGCCTTATTTTTAACTGCCGTTGTATTCAGTTTTAACTCATCTACATTTATAATAGCGTCTTGTGTGCTGGTTTGAGTTTTCTCAAGCATATCGTGCCTTTATTGATAATTTTCATGATACTAATCAATAAATTAACCGCTGTAAAGAATAATCAATAACAATGATAAACAACTGGTTAAAAATTAATCAAAAGTTAAATTTAAGTCGCTTTCTGCGCTTTTTTTAAAACAAAATTGTTTAATGTGTGCTGCATCAACTAGCGAACTCAGCTTGTGTGAGCGTTGTATTGAGAGCCTCAATCTCGCACCCAGCCCTAGCTGCCCTCATTGTGGATTAACAACGCAAGGTGAGCATTGCGGTCAATGTGTAAAATCCACACCAGCTCACGACACAACAAAAGCACTGTTTTTTTACACTTTTCCAACCAGTGCCATTTTGCAGCATTACAAATACAACAACGCGCTATTCTTAAGCCAAACTTTTGGTGCGTTATTCTCTGAGCAACTAGCAACCAACAATCAATATAAAGAGATAGACCCTATCATCGCCATGCCTTTGCATGCAGATAGAATAAAAGAGCGTGGCTTTAATCAATCATTAGAAGTAGCTAAAACAATGGCTAAACAACTGAGCATTCCTTTAGTTAAACCGAGCTGCATGGGAATAAAAAACACCGCACCACAGGGCAGCTTACCATTAAAGGCGCGACTAAAAAATATGCGGGGTGCTTTCCAAATCAATATGCGTAACAATATCAAAGGGAAACGTATTGCGATTGTTGATGATGTGATGACAACAGGGGCAAGCTTAAATGAGCTAGCAAAAATACTTAAAAAAGTAGGTGCAACACACGTAGAATGCTGGGTAGTCGCACGAGCACTACAGAAATAAATAATACATCACCAAGTAATAACAAACACGATGCCTGCGGTAAAATACCAATCATGTTCCATATCGTCTTATTCGAACCCGAAATCCCACCAAACACGGGTAACATTATTCGCCTCTGTGCCAATACTGGCGCAAAACTACATTTAGTTGAGCCGCTTGGCTTTAAGCTAGAAGACAAGCAAATGCGACGAGCTGGGCTTGATTATCATGAATTCTCAAGCATGCAAGTACATAAGAGCTGGGATGACTGCAAAACCGTATTAGATGGTAAGCGCTTATTTGCAATTACCACTAAAGGTAGCACACACCATAGTGACATTAAGTTTCAGGCGGAGGATGTCTTTGTATTTGGGCCAGAAACGCGGGGCTTACCAGATGGGATCCGTAATGCTTTTCCAGCTCACCGCCGTGTACGCCTGCCGATGTTGCCTGAGAGTAGGAGTTTGAATTTATCAAACTCTGCGGCAGTATTGTTATATGAAGCTTGGCGGCAGATCGATTTTGAAGGTGGTATTTAAATAGTTAAAAAACCATTAATTGGGATGTTAAGTAATCAGGCGATATTGACGCAATTTATTGCCATCACAGAAATGACAGTTCTTTTGTATCCCAAACAATTGAATTAACTCAGTAACAAGCACTACAAAAAGGCACTATCTGGCTGCTTAAACGTCATGCCGAAAGTGGTGGGGAAATTAAAGAAAGCCAAATCGCTAAAATATTCATGTTATTGCCGAATCTAAAGTGCTGGGAAACAAAGCTTCATATTCTTCAATCTCTCCCATATATGAAAATAGCTAATTCCGAAAAGAAAAAAGTCGAGCAATTATTGAGGAAGTGTTTAATCGATGAAAACAAGTTTGTAAAGGCGTGAGCATACAATCGGCTTTATACCACATCAATGCAGCACTCTAAATATGGCGAGGAGACCAAACAGTTTCTCGAAGTGGTAATGAAAGATGAAGCGCCTTCAGTAAAGGCTAAAATCAGGAACATAATGAAAAAAGCTTCCAATAACCAAACCATGAACTTGGTTTGGTTTGCTCTCAACAGCGGTTAAACGCTTTCTGGCTTTTGCTCCCGACCTAATAAATCCATTACCGCTTCTTTAGCAGATTTTCCGTCTGATAATGCTTGATCCACTTCATAGGTAATCGGCATATCAACACCAATTTTTTCAGCGCGGCGCATCACTTCACGTGCCGTATTCACGCCTTCAGCCACATGCCCTAAGCCATTCAATACATCTTCCAAGGACTTTCCTGAAGCCAACTGCAAGCCAACCTCTCTATTACGGGAGTACTGCCCTGTACAGGTTAAGATTAAATCTCCTGCACCAGCCAAGCCCATGAAGGTTTCAGATTTTGCGCCTAATGCCACCCCAAAGCGCGTAATTTCAGCCAAACCACGTGTGATCATTGCGGCACGTGCATTATTACCAAAGCCCATACCGTCAGAAATGCCTGCTGCAATGGCCATGACATTTTTGACTGCACCGCCAACTGAAACACCAATCACATCGGCGCTGCTGTAAACACGCAAACCACCTCCATGCAATAACTCTGAAGCTTCTAAAGCAAATGTCGTGTCGTGTGCCGCCAATGTGACTGCTGTTGGTAAACCGCGCACCAACTCTGCTGCGAAGCTAGGGCCCGATAACACACCCCATTGCTGACCCATACCCAGCTCTTCAATCGCCACTTCATGCGGCAATAATGCGGAGATAGGCTCCAAGCCTTTATGCGCCCAAATTAGTGGCTGTTTAGAACCGAGCTTTTTCAATTCTTTTAACAACAGGCGGAAACCAGCAGTAGGCACAACCGATAGAATCAAGTCTGCGCCTTCAATTGCCGTCCCTAAATCTTCTTCCACGTCTAAATTATCATTGAATGCAAAGTCGCCAAGATAGAGTGGGTTAGCTCGTGCTTTACGCATGCCAGAAACATGGCCTGCATTACGCCCCCATAAAGTCACTTTATGTTGGTTACTAATATGAATCGCCAGTGCCGTACCCCATGCACCAGCGCCTAATACTACTATTTTTTTCAATATAGACCCCAAATCGCACTGCTTTGAATATAGCCAACAATGCCGCCCCTATGCTTAACCTTAACCCAGCCTTTATTAATACTCGGAGACAATAGCTCGAGCACAACATCTTTTTCTACCGTACCAAGCAATTTCGCATCAGCACTTTCTTTTTCTTTAATTTCGGTATTATCTGTTACTAAAACAGTTCGCTGAGCATCTAAGTCTTTACCTGCCACCCAACTTAAGCCACTCCGTTGGTCTCGCACTTTCACCCAAGTACCTAAGTTCACGATTACCTCTACTGGGTAACCTTTCGCCATGATGTAAAGCTTAACAGCCTCGGCAGAAGGCGCATCATAAGCAATGGCCTTCTCTGCCAAGATTGAACGGAAATCAGCTGCTTGCACTGGTGTCGACATGCATAAAGAAAAACCCAAACTCAGCAGGACTAAGCTTGGGTTTAACGGTAATGAAAATGTCTTTAATTGTAAAAGTAAAGATTTCATGGCTGTGTATCTAATCGTTACGCTATCTGAAATCAGTTATCTGATGATTAGCTAGGCGTTTGAGATGTATTTTGTTCCGCTTGTTGCTGCGCATACAACGCTTCAAAATTAATTGGATTTAACAATACCGGCATAAATCCAGCTCTAGTTACCATGTCAGAAACCGCTTCTCTTGCATATGGGAACAAGATGTTTGGGCAGGTGATTGCCAACACTGCTTCTAAATTCTCATCAGGAATGCCCTTAATAGCAAAAATGCCGCATTGTGTTACTTCAACTAAAAATGCAGTTGTCTCTTCAATTTTTGCAGTCACAGTCACTTTGATTGAAACTTCAAACACACCATCGTCTAATTTAGTTGCACTGTTACCAAGCTCAACATTAATTTGTGGTGCTGTTCTATTTGTGAAGATTTGTGGTGCGCCTGGCACTTCAATAGAAGCGTCTTTTACATAGAGCTTTTCAATTGAAAATCCTGGTTGTGCTGCTTCATTTTTTTGAGGTGCTGCTTTTGGTGCTTTTGCCATTTTCAATTCCTATTATTTGATTGATAGCCGCCGAATAACAATGACTCAGGGTCGGTTAAATTTTATCACTTTAAACCAAGTCTCTATTTTAGCGTTTTATCGAATATTAATCACCTTAATATTTCGAACCAATCACGAATCTGTTGCTAACAACGAATCCAACTCACCAGCTAAATCTAATGCACGCAAATCATCAAAGCCGCCTATATGCTGCTTGTTAATGTAAATTTGCGGCACAGTGCGGCGCCCTGTTTTCTCCATCATCGCCACCATCAGCTCAGGCGAATCATCGACTCGAATTTTATTAATGTCAGTCACGCCCTTACTTTCCAACAAACGCTCTGCATTGTTGCAAAATGGGCAGTAGCCCGTTGTATACATTGTAATGTCAGCCATCACTTCCCCTTTACTAAAGGCATCTTAGCCTCTACCCACTTATCTAAACCACCTTGCAAACTACTGACTTGCTCGAACTCGTGTGTTGCCAATACTTTACAAGCTGCATTCGCACGCATACCGCGTTGACAAACCACCAGTATCGGCTTGCTTTTCTGCTTAGCAAGTTCTTTAATCCGCTCTTCCAAGCTAGCAACAGGAATATGCTTCGCTCCCTTAATATGCCCGCCTGCAAATTCAGCCTCATCACGCACATCCAATACTAGCAACTTGGTACGGTTCATCACAAGCACAGCCTCTGATGGCGAAATACTCGGCACACCTCCACCTGTATTCGTGAGCATCGGCCAAAGCAAAACTAAAGCAGATCCTAGTGCTAGCCCAACATAGATTGCATTATCAATAATAAATTCCACAGTGTTTCTTCACGCTTTCTTTTAAGTTTCAAATGTTATATGCCGCCGTTTTTCATAATTCAAGGCACCGGCACAATTTTCAAGGTAAATTTCTCGATGAATGATTTCATTTAGACACCTAAGCATTATAATGGAAGTACTACTATGCTCCATGTGAAATATTAAATATGTCCACCACACCAGTAATTTTACTTATTTTAGATGGTTTTGGTTATCGTGAAGATAGCCAAGACAATGCCATATCCCTCGCAAAAACACCGTATTTAGACGCGCTCAAACGGGATTATCCCAATACACTAATCAATGCTTCTGAGCAACATGTTGGATTGCCTGCGGGTCAAATGGGCAACTCTGAAGTCGGGCATTTAAACATTGGTGCAGGTCGAGTTGTTTTTCAAGATTTCGAACGCATTAACAACAGTATTAAAGCGGGTGAGTTTTTTGAGTTACCTGCTTTAGTGGAGGCCATTGAAACACTAAAAACAAACGATAAAGCGCTTCATATTTTTGGCTTGCTTTCTGACGGTGGTGTACACAGTCACCAAGACCATATTCACGCCATGATTGAAATGGCTGCTAAGCAAGGCCTCAGCAAAGTATATGTGCATGCCTTTTTAGATGGTCGCGATACGCCACCAGTGAGTGCAGCACCTTACATTGAAGCACTTGAAAGCAAAATAGAAACACTTGGTATTGGAAAAATTGTCAGCGTGTGTGGTCGTTTTTATGTGATGGACCGCGATAAGCGCTGGGAGCGTATAGCGCCAGCTTACAACGCTATTGTAGAAGGTGAAGGTGAGTTTTCAGAAACTTCTGCTAGCCAAGCATTAAAGAATGCTTATGCACGTGATGAGAATGATGAATTCGTCAAATGCACGACAATTCACCAAACTAACGAAGCACCAATCAAGATGGAAGATGGCGATAGCGTGGTGTTCATGAATTTCCGTGGTGACCGTGCAAGAGAAATTACTAATGCCATTCTCGATAGTGATTTCGATGGCTTTACACGTAAACGTATGCCGCAACTATCGCACTTCTTCGCACTGACTCAACACGATCAGAACCAGAAAAAAGCAACGCCAATTTTTGCACCATTTGCTTTAAAAAACACACTTGGTGAGCACTTGCAAAACCAAGGCTTAACCCAGCTGCGTATTGCAGAAACAGAAAAATACCCGCATGTGACCTTTTTCTTTAATGGTGGTGATGAAGATATATTTAAAGGGGAAGATAGAATATTAGTGTCCTCACCTAAAGTCGCCACCTATGATTTGCAGCCAGAAATGAATGCGCCTGCACTCACTGACAAGCTCGTAGAAGCCATAGCAGCAAAAAAATATAACGCCATTATTTGCAATTTCGCTAACTGTGACATGGTTGGTCACACTGGCTTCTTAGATGCCGCTATTAAAGCAGTCGAAACCTTGGACACCTGCGTTGGCCGCGTTATTGAAGCGGCGCAAGCGATTGGTGCTGAAGTGATTATTACAGCAGACCATGGCAATGCTGAACTCATGCAAGACTATCAAAATAACCAACCACATACGCAACACACAACCAACTTGGTACCTATGATTTATATTGGGCGCACAGCAACACTGTCAGAAGGTGGTGCGTTGTCAGACCTTGCTCCTTCATTACTTAACATGATGGGGGTTTCACAACCCGCAGAAATGACAGGTAAAAACCTCATTACCTTTACACCTAATACTTGATGATCAATGATCGACTCACACATGAACGCCTAACAACAGCCTTAGCTTGGTTAGTCACACTGTGTTTGTTATCGTCGATACACCTGAGCTTTGCAGCCGATAAAGTAGATGCTGCAAAAAAAGATATTAGCGGCATCCAAAAACAAATTAATAAAATTAAGAAGGAACTGAGCAAAACGAAGCAGCAGCAACATGATGTAACTGATGCATTAAAAGAGTCAGAAACGGCCATTAGCCAAGCCAACAAAACACTGCATAAGATTGACCGGGATCAAAAACAAAACAAATCCAAGCTCAGCAAACTAAAAGAACAATCGCTCACGATTAGCGAAAAGCTATCCCGCCAGCAAAATGAGTTGAGCAAACTACTTTATCAGCGTTACGTCTTAGGTAACCAAAGCTATGCACGACTTATCTTACAAAGCAAAAATCCAAGCCAAATCTCACGCGATCTTAAGTATCAATCTTATATTGCCAAGGCGCACACTAAGCTGATTAATGATATGCAAAGTAATCTCAGTGAGATTAAACAGCTTGATACCAAAACAACACAGGCATTACAAAAAGTAGCAAAACTAAAAGAAAAACAAGAAGATGAGCGCAAAAACTTACAAAAACAAAAATCTGAGAAAGCACTGGTATTAAAAAAAATATCTAAAGAAATTGCGGCTCAGCATGGGCAAATCAGCAAACTCAAGCGTGATGAGAAACGCCTTTCTCGCCTTGTCGTTAAATTATCAATAAGTGCTAAAAACGAGTCGCAAAAAAAACCTAAAAATAAACCCGCCTCTAAGGCTATCCCTATAAATCAACAAACCCCAGACAATCGTTATGCGGGCAAAAAATTCTCATCCCTTAAAGGAAAGTTAAAACTTCCCGTAAAAGGCGAGGTCACCAATCTCTTTGGCCGAAAGCGCCAAGATGGCGGCATTTCTTGGAAAGGCTTATTTATTCGAGCAAAAGAAGGGGCGTCAGTCAAATCTGTCGCTGGTGGACAAGTGGTTTTTGCCGAGTGGATGCGTGGATTTGGTAATTTAATTATTGTCGACCATGGTAGTGGCTATATGAGCTTATATGGTAATAACCAAACAATACTCAAAAATGTCGGTGAAGATGTTAACGGCGGGGATGTTATCGCCGCTGTTGGTAATACGGGTGGAAACAAAAGTAATGGTTTGTATTACGAACTCAGAAAAAAGAGTGTTCCCTTTGATCCTTTACAATGGAGCTTATTACGCTAAGTATTTAATAACCGTTTCACCATTTAATTTGGTTTTCAATTAATTCAAGCCTAAAAAAACGCACTTAAAAGTGCGTTTTTTAACATTACTTTAGTAAACTAAAGCAATGTTTTTATCTAGTTTCACCTGGGATAAGCTCGTCAGCTGAAGGCACATAACCACCTGGCCCGTTTGAAGAAGCCTCTTCAGTAGCTTCTGCTGCTACTTCCTCAGTTGCCATTTCTTCAACAGCTACTGCTTCTTCTGGCATAGCCGCTTCTTTTTCTGCACAAGCGCCTAGTAAAAACCCCGCTAATAAAGCAGGAACTAATAATTTATATGTTACTTTCATCCATCTTCTCCCAATAACTATTTTTAAAAAATCAGACTCCGCATATGACAATACCAAATCTAAAGTCACTTTACAATGCCCAGTAAACAATTTTACAAATTCCGCATAAGAGGCCGCACTATTTGTTGGTAATTTGCAGCAATTAGCTTCCCTTTTGCATAAATGTCTATTTTAATATCGACTTTTACGGCACCCTCGCCGACATAACCAACAATATGTCACCCAATTCATACCATGTAAAAACTGAGAAACATGCATGAGTTCATGACTTAATAAGTCTACTCTACATTTTCTGTTTGGACGATAAATGCCACACCTTAAATAGATACGATGTTTTAAAACCTCGGCCTTCATATCTTTACGTAGCCAAAACGACACATGCCCATCGATAATTCTGGCTTGCTCTATTACATTTTTTGCAAAATAAGGCTTGAAAATTCACTTTTCTCCGACTGTTAATGGCTCCTCTTTATGAGTCATCACGCTATTCGCCAATCAAGTGCATTGTAATACGCCGTGTCGCGGGCATATGCCGATGCTCAAACAAAAACAAGCCTTGCCATTTACCGAACGCCACTTCCCCCTCAATCATTGGAATAGATAGACTCGTTTGCGTCAAGGCGGTTCGCACATGAGCAGGCATATCATCGGGCCCTTCCACTGTATGCGTAAACAGTGGGTCACCATCGGGCACCAGCCGATTAAAGAAAGCCTCGATATCAACCAACACATCACTATCGTAATTTTCATTGATTAACAAACTAGCAGAGGTGTGCTGAATATAAAGGGTTAACAACCCTGTATTCAAGCCTTGTTGATTTGCCCAACTGAGCACTTGGGGCGTAATATCGTAAAGCTTGCGTCCATTAGCGCTAATCGCTAAGGTTTGCGTAAATTGTTGCATAAAACAATACCAACATTAAATAGCTATTCTATAACAGTGCTTAATTGATTGGGCTTAAAAACTACCAGCCAAATGGACCTCCATAAGATAAACCCCGACCAAATCTTGGGCCTCTTAAAACCGACTTGCTGGACCAATAGGAATGTGATTTTGATAGTATCTATATGGCCGCCAGAATGGGTGATAGTAGCGATTCATTTGCAGCAAACGCTCATTATTTAATGCTTTTAATGCTTTTTCTTTTTCGTGCTCTCTTTTATTAATTTCTTCGGCAAGGTAGTTCTGCTTAGCCAATGCATTACTTTCCTGCATGTAATCCAACACTTCAACATCAACGCCCTGCTGGTTCAACCTCAACACGTCACTTACTTTCAAATCATAAAGTGATTCACTCGATTTTAATTTTGCAATTATCTCACCTGATGTTTTGCCGCTTTTAGCATCTGTGACAATTGCTTCTAACGTGTAGGTTGCCTCAGGCTGCAGCATAAGCTTTGCCAACTCATCTGGTGTGATACGCTTAACTTCTGATTGCGTCATGCCTGCGCCAGTTGCGCAAGCACTAAGGAAAAAAGCTATGATTACGACTAAAGCAGTCCGGTTCATTTTTACCTTATATTTTTAAGCATAGGTGATGCATGCGTAATATTTTCATCGTACCCATGGCGCTTTAATTGGCACAAAATAAGCACTTTTTTCACATATGCCTGTGTTTCTTTATATGATGGTATACCATCATATTTATCCACTGCACGCTCTCCTGCATTATAAGCAGCAATAGCCAGTATGACATCACCTCTAAAATAAGACAGGAACTAACGTAAATACGCGACGCCGCCTTTAATATTCTGACTGGCACTATAAGCATTTTTCACATTCAAACGCTCTGCTGTCGCAGGAATCAACTGCATAAACCCATGTGCTTATTTTTAGGACATCGCAGAAACTTTAAAGTTTGATTCTGAAGTAATAATAGACAGCACCAACTTCTCATCCACGTTGTACCAATCAGCAATCGTGCCGACTAAATTAACAACCCACCGTTTATTTTTCGGAAAATTATCAACATAACGATCAATGGCAGGCGTCCCTTTGTAATCCCCATAGTACAAATCTAGTGCTCGCTTCGGCTCAACTTCAGCCAATACACACGGCGGCGTATCTAAGGTGCGGATTTGAATGATTTCCAACATCTTTTGCGCTTCAAAGTGGCATTGCATGGCCGCTAGGCTAAATAAGTTTGCCGCGTAATTTTACTCTTTTTGACATCATTACTAAAAGCATACAACATGCACAAACGACACATACCTTCAGCACTACCATAGCGTGATGCTTTACAGTATAAATTAGCCGCTTTCCAAGTAGATTTATTATCATATTCATCACGGTCTAGCGCGCTTGCTTCTAACAGTACCCCTTTAATAATAGGCGCTTCTTGGCTAAACGTTTCGTCCTCAGTTGTGTTTTTTAAGGCGTAGACAGGTATGCTCAATACCGCGAATAACATAATACCTACGCTATTAACCCACTTTTTCATATTTTTGTTGCTATTAAACCCTTATTTTTCAAGCTTTATCCATTTAAAGCTTAGCTTTTATTAAACACGATTTTACCCGCTTCCACATCGGCTATAATGGTATCTTTTGCCACGAAGTTGCCAGCCAAAATCTCCTTCGATAATGGATTTTCAATTTCACTTTGTATTGCACGTTTCAGTTGCCTTGCTCCATAAATCGGATCAAAACCCGCACTAGCAATTTCTGCCACGGCTGCATCCGTGAGCTTGAGTGTCATTTCCATACGTTGCAAACGTTGTGCTAAATATTGCAACTGTATGCTGGCAATGTCACGAATATTACCTTCAGCCAGCGCATGGAACACCACCACTTCATCAATACGATTAACGAACTCTGGCCTAAAGTGTGTTTTTACTTCACCCATCACCGTCAACTTCACAACTTGATAATCTTGGTCACTCATACTTTGTATCATCTGGCTACCAAGGTTACTGGTCATAATAATCACTGTGTTCTTAAAGTCGACTGTGCGCCCTTGCCCATCAGTCAATCGCCCATCATCCAAGACCTGCAACAATACATTAAACACATCTGGATGCGCTTTTTCCACCTCATCCAACAAGATAACTGAGTATGGTTTACGGCGTACAGCTTCGGTTAAGGTTCCACCTTCTTCATAACCCACATAACCTGGAGGCGCGCCAATCATACGAGAGACTGAGTGTTTTTCCATGAACTCACTCATGTCAATACGGATTAAATGATCTTCAGAATCAAACAAGAAGCTAGCTAAAGATTTACATAACTCTGTTTTACCTACACCTGTAGGGCCTAAGAATAGGAAACTACCGTAAGGTCGATTCGGATCACTTAACCCAGACCGTGAACGGCGAATAGCATCCGCAACTAAGCGCACTGCTTCATTTTGTCCCACCACACGCTCATGCAACTTACCTTCCATTGCGAGTAATTTATCACGCTCACCTGTCATCATTTTACTCACAGGAATACCAGTTGCACGGCTCACCACCTCTGCAATTTCTTCCGTACCAACTTCAGTACGTAACATGCTAGGTTTAACGTAAGTGTTTTTACTTTCTGAAGTTGCTGCCTGTTTTAATTGTGCTTCCAGTTGCGGTAACTTTCCATATTGCAGCTCAGAGACTTGCTGCCAATCACCTTTTCGAGTGGCCTCTTCCATCTCATGCTTTACTTTTTCGACCGCCTCTTTAATATACGCAGAGCCTTGTACTTGCGCCTTTTCCGCTTTCCAAACCTCTTCTAAATCAGCAAACTCTTTTTCTAGGCTACCAATCTCATTCTCAATTAATTCAAAGCGCTTTTTACTGCCTTCATCTTTTTCACGACGCACCGCCTCGCGCTCAATTTTCAATTGAATTAAGCGACGCTCTAATTTATCCATTACTTCTGGTTTAGAATCGATTTCCATTTTGATCCGACTAGCCGCCTCATCAATCAAATCAATCGCTTTATCTGGCAAAAACCGATCCGTAATATAGCGATGTGATAACTCTGCCGCTGCAATAATCGCAGGGTCAGTAATCTCTACGCCATGATGCAATTCATACTTCTCTTGCAGCCCACGCAATATAGCAATCGTCGCTTCAACACTCGGCTCATCAACGATGACTTTTTGAAAACGGCGTTCTAAAGCCGCATCTTTTTCAACATACTTGCGATACTCATTGAGTGTCGTAGCGCCTACACAGTGTAGCTCTCCGCGCGCTAAAGCTGGCTTAAGCATATTGCCAGCATCCATCGCACCATCTGAGCCGCCTGCGCCAACCATGGTGTGAATCTCATCAATAAAGACGATGGTTTGGCCTTCATCTTTTGTCAACTCTTTCAACACTGACTTTAGGCGCTCTTCAAACTCTCCACGGTATTTAGCACCCGCTAATAAAGCCGCCATATCAAGCGACAATACTTTTTTGTTTTTCAGTGAATCTGGCACCTCACCATCCACGATGCGTTGCGCCAACCCTTCGACTATGGCGGTCTTACCGACACCAGGTTCACCAATCAACACAGGGTTATTTTTTGTACGTCGCCCGAGAATTTGAATCGCACGACGAATCTCATCATCGCGGCCAATCACAGGATCTAACTTACCCGCTCGCGCTCGCTCTGTTAAATCCATGGTATATTTTTTCAATGCTTCACGTTGGCCTTCAGCACGTGGATCATCTACATTATCATTACCGCGTACGGCCATCACAGCAGCTTCAAGTGCTTTTTTCGTCAAGCCATTCTTTTTAAGCAGCTTGCCTGTCTCGCCTTTATCGTCAGCCAAAGCTAGTAGAAACATTTCGCTTGCAATGTAAGTATCATCTCTTTTTTGCGCGAGCTTATCCGTCACATTAAGTAAGTTACTCAAATCACGCGATATCGCTATTTCTCCGTTAGTTTCAGCTGGCTTGGGAAAAGCATCAACCGCATTGGTTAATGCCATTTTAAGTGCATTTAATTGCATACCCGCACGGGCAAGCAAAGAAGCCGTGCTACTCTCTTCTTGATTTAATAAAGCGAGCAATAAATGTTGCGGCTCTATTGTTGCGTTGTCCGCACCTAACGCGATGCTTTGTGCATCAGTTAGTGCCTGCTGGAATTTGGTTGTGAGCTTATCAAACCGCATGTAATATCTCCTTTAATAATACATATTGTGTTATCACTTATATGCGGGTGACTTGATGATTTTCAATAGTGATGCTAACAATGTGGTTATTGTCAGAAGCTGGTAGCTGCCTAAGCGCAAGCGAGTGTTTCACCTTATATTGTTTTAAGCTAAGTCATTTGCAGCACTTGTGCATCGGCACTTCCTCGATGGCGGTGAATTTGCAGCTCGTTTAAGATGGATTATTTGGTTTTATGCCAAGCGGATTGTTGATAAGGCGTAAGTACAGTCCGCAAATCTTCAAGTTTAAAATGTGGCGCAGATTCAGCCATTTCAAACAGACAATTTAGCCCTGTAAAGTCTTGCAATCAGCCATCTGTGTAAATGACTAGATTGTGAAAAGCCTTGTTTAGCTGTGTTGTCACCGTTTCAATACTTTTGCCATGTGCCAGCAGCGTATCGCGAGAGATATGATGTAGCCGTTCAGCAACTAAGTTCCAATGCTACCCATCATCACAGGGGGGTAATCAGAGAGCACCAACGCTTTCCATGATGAGTCACATAGCCAACCTCAATCGGATAACTTCCCACCCCAAAACCAGAAGTCTCTATATCAATAATACTAGGTGGCATCATTATCTGCTCACATCCATCTTTCGACACTACAGCTTAGGTTAAATCAGGTTCCAACCTCATGACATTAACCTACATCACAAAATCAAGGCTTAACTAAGGTTACTTTTAGCCCCTTGTTAGTATTAACGACTAGATAAGCCTTATCTTTAAGTTGAAGTAACTGCGGATGGTCAGCTTTACCTTCAATACTTAATAATAATTCTGCATCTGACCACGTTCTTCCACCATCGTTAGATGACATGCCCATCACTGCTTTCGTATGGTTGGGACTCGTTTCTAACCAAGCAAGCCATACATTATTATCAACACTCAACAAAGCAGGATGCCTTGCTTGCTTGGCATTATCGCCAAACTTTTTAGCAGGGAATCCCACCCAAGCCTCACCATCCATACGGCTATAATAAAGTCCGGGCTTCTTTTCTTTACCGTCAAAATAAGCAAAGTGGTAACCCCACCAGTCAGCGCCTTCACCACCACGTGCAAGCGCAGCTCCTTGGTGTGGGCAGCCATCTAGCTTCCAATGGCCAAATGTTGTGCGATGCAGTTGAACAGCTTCCCCAGCCCTAGGTATCTCAGCCATCATATGGTCGCGCTCACCGCCCTCAAACACATGCCGCCACAATACTGCCACGGTTCCATCTGGCTTAGTTGTTGTCGCAATGCGGCAACACTCACATGAGTAGTCTGCTAACTTTTGTTCTGAAGAAAAGCTTTCGCCTTTATTGCTGGAAGTGGTGTAATAAATCGAACTGCTATTGCGGCTCTTACCTGCCGCTTTATCCGCCTCTAAATCTCGTGCATCCAGCCAAGCGATGGTTAATTCTCCATTAGGTGAAACGGAGAGCTCTTCAAAAGCATGTTCGATTTCAGCGCGGTCTTGATGAACGATATGTGGCTTTTCAAAACTTTTTCCACTATCGGTAGAGCGTGAAAACCAAATGTAGCCTGTGATGTGTTTAGACAAGTTTTGCATCCAGGTGACATAGATTTCACCATTGCTACCGATGGCTATATCAGGACGCATTTCACCTCGTGCGGTAATACCTTGCTTTTCTACATTGACGCGTACAGCCTTGGAAAAGGTCTGCCCAATATCATCACTAACAGAAACTTCCACAAAACCTTGGTTGATGCCGACACGCCACAACTGTCCCTGCGTATCGGCTGCGATACTGACGGCAAGTTGAGATACATTCCCTTTAGAAGAGACTTCATGACCTGTTGCATGCATTGCCAATAGACAACTTAAAATGATGTAACAATAGCGCACCGCATATCCTTAGAAAAAATCTAAATAGTAAAGAGTCCTTACCCTAAGTCAAGCATTGCATGATTACGCACCCTAATGCCACCTCACCTAAGTTAAGGATGAACTATTTTACATTGTTGTTAAGGTTTTAGCTTCCCCCTTAACGAGGTCTGAACCTATTATTGAACTGCAAACAGGGCGTATTACAAAAACTGGAGTCCTTGCACGCTAATCGCATCCAGAGCTTGGTGAGATTAGTCCAGGGGAGTTTATTCCTGTTGCAGAAGACACCGGGCTCGTTGCAAGCACCGGTGACTGGGTCTTTAAACAAGCGCTAAAACAAGTCAAGCAATGGCAGAAAATTGACCCTAACTTCCAAGTGAGCGTCAACAAGCCCCCGTGCAAATACATAAAGTTGACGAAAAAATAGAAAGCTGGCATCAGGGACTTAAAAAAGTCCAAGCTATCTAGAAATGTCATCGTGGTAGAGATTACGGAAGGCTTACTGTCAGAAAGTAATGCTTTTATTAACAGTAAATTACTAGAGTTCCGCGATGCCGGCATTCAAGTGGCACTAGATGATTTTGGTACTGGCTACTCGTCCTTATCTTACTTGTAAAAGTTTGATATTGATCACATTGAAATCGACCAAACTTTTGTTCGGAATTTAGGGATTACGCATACGAGTAACGCTTTATGTGAAGCGATTATTATGATGGCGCATAAATTAGGCATGGAGGTCATTGCCGGAGGCATTGAAACGGAAATGCAATTGAATATACTCAAAAAAAGGGGGTTGTGACTTTGGTTAAGGCTATATATTTAGCAAACAAGTATGCCCAGAAACATTTTAAAACCACTCGCTAAAAACTAAATTTCATCGTCTTCTGAAAAACGCTGCTCTTCAAATGGGAAGGCATCATTGTGATAGCCGCGCACTTCCCAGAAGCCGCGCTTATCGAACTCGTGCAGCTCGATAGCTTTTAACCATTTAGCGCCTTTCCAAGCATAACGTTTTGGCACCACCATGCGGATAGGGCCGCCATGCTCTTTGGTCAAAGGTTCGCCCAATACAGCATGTGCAAGTAACACACCGTCATCAAGTAAAGCGTTTAGTGGTAAATTCGTCGTGTAGCCATCATAGCCATGCATAGTCACAAACTTGGCGTTTTCCAGTGGCATCGCCATCTCGAGCACATCCCGTACACGCACACCTTGCCAGTCCATATTTAACTGACTCCAACGAGTGACGCAATGAAAGTCAGAGACATCAGTAATATGGTTCAGCGCTTGGAATGCATTCCAATCTAACGTAAGTTCTTTTTCAACCAAGCCAAAAATTTGCAACTGCCAACTTTTTTGCGCAATCTCAGGCTTAATGCCTAAATCTAGCACAGGGAAATTGGTGACTTGCGTTTGCCCTGCAGGCACCCGTTCATTTGCGCCTACCGTACTTTTCTTATTGCCTTTTTTTGCAATTGCAACCTTACCAGCAATGAGTTTTTTCCAATTAGGCATGAATAATAGTCTATCCTTTTTTAGTAATAAAACTATCCAACAATAAAACGCCTACGCCGACGGTAATGGCACTGTCCGCGACATTAAATGCAGGCCAGTAATAGCCATTTACGTGTAAAGATAGGAAATCAACCACATAACCCAAGGTAGCACGATCATATAAATTACCCAGTGCTCCACCTAATACTAGCGCAAGCCCTAAGCTGAACAACTTCTCTGTCGGGTGTTTTTTAAGTAGATATAAAATAAAGATGCTAGCGATCGCTGACACCGCGGTAAAGAACCATTTTTGCCAGCCGCCTGCATCTGCTAAAAAGCTAAATGCAGCGCCTTCATTGTGGTAGCGCACTAAATCAAAAAAGGAGGTCATGGTTAGTTTTTCACCAAGCACAAACGCTTGCTGCGTTAAGTGCTTGGTATACAAATCCACAATAACAATAACTGCGCTAATGCTGAGCCACTTGCTCAGCGGACATTTGCTAAACATCGCCTTAAGCATGTTTTCTAGACTCGGCCCGCCCAAACAGATTGGTTTCGCAACGGCCACAAATCGTTGGATGCTCTGCACTTACGCCTACATCTTCACAATAGTGCCAGCAACGTGCGCACTTCTCATGCTCACTTGGTAATACGCTGACCTTCTGCTCATCTTCGCTCACGGCTTTATACACCGTCGCGCTAGAAGTAATCATCACAAAGCGCAAATCATCACCTAAGCTATTTAATGCATCGTAAGTCTCCCCAGCCACATGGAAGGCTAGTTCTGACTGCAATGATGAACCAATTTGACCAGTACCACGGACCACTTCAATCTCTTTCGCCGCTTCTGCTCTAATTGCACGAATGGCTTTCCATTTGGCTTTTAGGTTTTGTTCATAGTCCGCATATTCAACTGGCGTAATCGCATCATCCGCTTTAGACCAATCATGCAAGATTACGAAGTCATCGGCATCAGGGTTAAGTGTTGCCCAAACCTCTTCGGCCGTATAGCTCAGCACAGGCGCCATTAAACCAGATAAGACTTGTGTGATTTTTAACAATACGGTTTGTGCCGCACGTCGATCATGCGAGTCTTCCGCATTGGTGTACATACGATCTTTTAAAATATCTAAATAGAAAGCACCTAAGTCTTCTGCACAGAAGTGTAGAAGTGATTGTCCGACTTTATGCAGTTCGTAACCATCATAGGCGGCTTTACAAGTCTTAGACATATCGGCCAACACACCGAGTGCATAGCAATCGATTTCTAACAAATCGTCATAAGCAACTGTTTGTGTTACTGGATCAAAGTCATCCACGTTAGCAAGCAAAAAACGTAAGGTGTTACGAATCTTACGATAGCTATCTGAAACACGTTTCAAGATTTCATCGGAAATCGTCAATTCGCCAGAGTAGTCAGTGCTTGCTACCCATAAGCGTAAGATATCTGCGCCATAGGTATCCATCACTTTTTGTGGCGCAACAACGTTGCCCTTAGACTTACTCATCTTTTTGCCTTTGCCATCTACGACAAAACCATGCGTGAGCAAGGCGTCGTATGGCGCGCGGCCACCAATGGCACAGCCAGTGAGCAAACTGGATTGGAACCAGCCTCTGTGTTGATCTGAGCCTTCTAGATATAAGTCCGCCGGATAATTAAGTCCCTCGCGACGCTTTAATACTGAAGCATGCGTCGTACCTGAGTCGAACCAAACGTCTAAGGTGTCGGTTACTTTTTTATACTGGTCCGCACTCTCTGGTGCATGCGAATTTAAGAATGCATCCACGTCTAATGAGAACCAAGCCTCAACGCCCGCATGCTCAACCAATAAACAAGCAGCCTCTAACAACTCGCTAGTCTTAGGATGTAGCTCACCTGTCTCTTTATGTACAAACAGTGGCATCGGCACGCCCCAGCTACGCTGGCGTGAAACACACCAATCTGGACGGGTTTTAATCATACCTTCTAAGCGCGCACTACCCCAGTCAGGAAAGAATTCTGTATTCTCAACCGCTACATCCGCATGTTCGCGTAATGACTTACCATCAACGCCTTGCGCATTCATACCGACAAACCACTGATGGGTTGCCAGTTGCATCAATGGCGTTTTATGGCGCCAGCAATGTGGGAAGCTATGATTCAAGCGCGCACTAGCAATCAGCACGCCGCTTGCTGTCATGTGCTCTAAAATCACTTTGTTCGCTTCTTTACGGCTTAATCCACGAATCGGTGCAAATTCAACCAATTCACTTCCAAAGAAGTGACCATCAGCGCCCATGAGCACACGTGGCTTCTCTTCTGGATAATTGGCACGCATGACCAACCAGTCATCGTTACCATGTGCGGCTGCAGTATGGACTAAACCAGTACCGGCTTCAGCAGTCACGTGGTCACCACAGATGATAGGCACTTGGCGACCATCGAAAGGATGATCTAATAGCAAGCCATTTAATGCTTCGCCTTTGCAAGAACCCAATACTGTCGCGCCCTCTTCTTCATAGCGTGCCAAATTAGCGACTGCCAACTCACGCGCTAGGATCAACAAGCCTTTGCTCGTTTGAATCAAATCATAATCAAACTCAGGATGCACACTGATGGCTTGGTTAGCGGGCAATGTCCAAGGCGTTGTTGTCCAAATAACTGCCAACACATCGCCTGTCACTTCGACACCAAATGCTTTAGCAACCGCCGCATTGTCAGCCGCTTTAAAAGCAACATCAATCGCTGGTGAGTTCACATCTTCGTATTCCACTTCAGCCTCAGCCAGTGCAGAACCACAGTCTGTACACCAATGGACAGGTTTACTGCCTTGGTATAAATAACCATTTTTATGGATATCACCAAGCGCACGCATGATGTCGGCTTCCGTTTGGAAGTCCATGGTGAGGTATGGGTTATCCCAATCACTCAGCACACCTAAACGAACAAAATCTTTCTTTTGCCTTTCGACTTGCTCAGCAGCATATTCGCGGCAAAGCTCACGGAATTGCGCAGGATCGATATTTTTGCCGTGATTTTTTTCAACCACCAACTCAATTGGCAATCCATGACAATCCCAACCCGGTACATAGGGCGCATCAAAGCCGCCCATCGTTTTGGCTTTAACAATGATGTCTTTTAAGATTTTATTAACGGCGTGACCAATATGAATATCGCCATTCGCATACGGCGGCCCATCATGCAGAATAAACTTTTTCGCGCCTTGTCGCGCCGCTCTGATTTTCTGGTAAAGCTTTTTATCTTGCCAGTCTTTTAGCCAGTCAGGCTCGCGCTTAGCCAAGTTACCGCGCATTGGAAATGGCGTCTCTGGCAGGTTGAGTTTATATTTTTGTTTATTGCTGTCGGTCATACTTCGTTTTCTAATCCGTTTTACTTGCTACTGTTAAAAAAAGTTTGCGCGTCGCTTACATCAACGGCAATTTGCGCTTTTAGCGCTTCTAATCCATCAAACTTTATTTCATCGCGAATTTTATGGAAAAACTGCACATGCACATGCGCACCATATAGATCGCCATCAAAATCAAAAACATACACTTCCAGCATCAATTTTGGGATGCCAGCAATGGTTGGCCGCACACCTAAATTGGCCACACCTTCACGCCCGTCTAATTTTACCGCATAAACCCCTGTAAAGGCAGGCCGCTCATGCCGCATATGCACATTGGCCGTTGGGTAACCTAACTGCCGTCCGCGCTTTGCGCCATGCACCACCTTGCCGCTAATGCTATATGAGCGGCCTAGCAGGCGCGCTGCCTGCATCAAATCATCTGCGGCAAGGGCTTTGCGCACCAAGGTGCTAGAAACGCGCTCATGCGCCACTTTGACCTCATGGAAGTCAATCAAGTTAAATCCGGATTCAATCAAATCCTGCACCGTGCCTTTTCGTTTCGCACCGAAACAAAAATCCCCACCAACTAAAATCGTATTAGCCTGCAATGCATCGGTTAACACTTGTTGCATAAAGTCTGGTGCTGTAATCGTCGAAAAGGCTTTGTTGAATCGCATCACAAAGACATCTTCTATACCAGCCTCATGAAAATATTCTAGCTTCTCTCGTATAGAAGACAATCTCGCTGGTGCATTTTGTGGCGTAAAAAATTCACGCGGATGTGGCTCAAAGGTCATCACCGCAGGCTTAATCTGCTGAGATTTTGCAACTGCAACCATTTTAGCTAATAAAGCCTGATGGCCTAAATGCAAACCATCAAAATTACCAATGGCCAATGCACGAGAAATAGTTGCAGCTTGTTTGTCAACTGTCGTTTTAGTCAGGGGGATATGTCTATATATATTCATCATATTTCCATCACGCGACAATGCGGCGCATAAAATCTTTTACGCGAATACCCATTAACCACAACATGGCAAAATAGCTGCCTACGCCAACCAATAACAATCCAACCAAACGCATGATTTTTTCCATCAAACCATAATCAAACCAAAGTGCATCAGCACCTGCTACATAATGCACGATAGCTGCCATCACAACGACGGCAAGGATCAACTTCAATACAAACAAGAACCAACCTGCTTGTGGTTGATAGTGCCCGCGTTTACGCAAATGGTAGAACAATAGGCCTGCATTCAGACAAGCCCCTAAACCAATGGATAATGCCAAGCCCGCATGACGGTACTCTTTAAAATCCAAAACAAAAACAAATAGCACGTTCATGAGCTGTGTCATCACCAAGACGAAGGTGGCGATTTTAACGGGCGTTTTAATGTTCTGCCTTGAATAGAATCCAGGTGCTAACACCTTAACTAGAATCAAACCAATCAGACCTAGGCTATAAGCCATCAAAGGCACTTTGGTCATCATCACATCGTGTGCATTAAACGCCCCGTACATAAACAAGCTGCTGATTAAAGGGACAGTAAGCACGGCAAGTGCAACAGCTGCTGGCAATGCCAGCATAAAGGTTAAACGCAAACCCCAGTCTAACAATTGTGAGTATTCACTATCATTGTTATCTGCCACACTTTTAGAAAGACTAGGCAGCAATATTGTACCCAAAGCAACACCTAACAAACCTGTCGGGAACTCCATTAAACGATCAGCAAAATATAACCATGACACACTGCCGCTAATTAAGAAGGAAGCAATGATGGTGTTAATCAACATGGAAATCTGGGTAACAGAGACACCAAAGATAGCAGGCCCCATTAGTTTCAAGATGCGCCAAACACCTTCATCTTGCAGGTTTAAGCTAAAGCGAGGCATCAGGCCTAACTTAGCCAAATATGGCAGCTGAAAGAGTAGTTGCAAAATGCCGCCAACAAAAACGGCCCATGCCAGCACTCGAATAGAGTTGTCAAAATAAGGTGCAATGAATAACATCGCTGCAATAAATGAAATATTTAACCAAACGGGCGTGAAGGCTGGGGTTGAAAAATTGCCATAAGTGTTTAGCACACCGCCAGCTAGCGATACCAGCGAAACAAATAATATATAAGGGAATGTCACCCGCATCAAGTCAACAGTCAGGTCAAACTTAGTCGCATTTTCAGTAAAGCCAGGCGCTGTTATTTGTACCACCCAAGGCGCAGCTAGCATACCGAAAATCGTGATAATCACCAAGAACAACCCCAACAAGGTTGCCACATGGTTAATTAACGCCTTAGTTTCATTGTGTGTGCGCTGCTGTTTATATTCTGCCAAAATAGGCACAAAGGCTTGACTGAAAGCGCCCTCAGCAGAAATACGGCGCAGTAGATTGGGAATTCTAAAGGCGACAATAAACGCATCCGTAAACATACCTGCACCGAAAATACGTGCCATGAGGGTATCGCGCACGAAGCCTAGTATGCGCGAGACAAAGGTCATACCTCCAACCGTAAAGAGTGTTTTAAGCAAGTTCATGCGGCAATTTCATTGATGATTTAAAGCGTTATTTGTTGATTGTTAAACTGCTAAGATTCTAGCATGTCTACTCTAGAATAATTAGCCTCATCAATTAGCGTCATCAATTAGTTCATACAAATTGACTTTATTGCTTGCAAAACAGCTTAAAACACACTAATATGCTCGGTTTCGTACCTTACATAAAAGCATTAGGACACAGTACACATGGCAAATACAGCACAAGCTCGCAAACGCGCGCGCCAATCAGTTAAAGTTAACTTACACAACGCAGCGCTTCGCTCTACTTTACGTACTGCAATGAAAAAAATCATCAAGGCTATTGAGTCTGGTGACAAAGCGGCAGCGGCAGCTTCATACGCTGAAAACGTTAGCGTGATTGACCGCATTACAGATAAAGGCATCATTCATAAAAACAAAGCAGCTCGTCATAAGAGTCGCATGAGCGCTGCCATTAAAGCAATGAGTGGTGACGCTCCTAAAGTGGTCGCTAAAGCTAAAAAAGCACCTGCTCCAAAAACGGCGGCTAAGAAACCAGCGGCAGCGGCTAAAAAGCCAGCAGCTAAGAAAGCAGCAAAACCTAAAGCAGCTGAGTAATCCGCTAGCCCATCAAGCTCTGCTTACAAAAAAGCCTCGCAATGCAAGGCTTTTTTATTACTTGTCACTTCCAAGTCAGAAAGCCACCTCTCCTACAAGCCAATATTCAGCTCACCGCGCGCGATCAACGCAGCATTCAACGCAGCCTTAGCATCTTTATCAATCACAGTAAAATGGCCCATCTTGCGGCCTTTACGTGCTTCTGGCTTACCATATAGATGTAACTTGAGGTTGTTGTGTGCAAATGCTTTTTGCCAAGCAGGCTCAACGCCATCTACCCAGCTATCACCAAGCACATTCACCATCACCGCTTTACTATGCATTGCCGTGCTACCAACAGGCAAACCAACCAATGCGCGTACTTGCTGCTCAAATTGATTACTCACACAAGCATCAATCGTGTAATGCCCTGAGTTATGCGGGCGTGGTGCAATTTCATTTACCAGAATGTCATTACCCACTAAGAAAAACTCTACCGCGAGTACACCGACATAGTCTAATGCAGTAACCAGCTTCTCAGCCAAGCCTTGTGCACGCGCTTTCATCACGTCAGAACACCTTGCTGGAGCAATAGTAATATCTAAAATGCCGTTTAAATGTTGATTTTCTACCGTTGGGAAGCTCACCACCACCCCTTGAGCATCACGCACTAAAACGACAGATACCTCTAAATCTAATGCTATCATTTGCTCAAGCACACAGTCTTCTTGCTTGAAATCATCAAATGCAGCAATAGCTTCTGTTCGGGTTTTGACGCGCGCTTGCCCTTTGCCGTCGTAACCGAATCGCGCCACTTTCAAAATAGCAGGATAAAGAGGGCTGTCATCGGCTGGCATATCTTCGGCTTTTTCAATCACCGCAAATGGCGCAACAGGCAAGCCCGCCTCTTTAATAAAGTTTTTCTCGAGCACACGATGCTGTGCAATGGAAACACTGGCGGCTGAAGGCCTTACCGTCACAGACTGCGCTAACGTTTCTAACGTTGCAGCAGGTACATTTTCAAATTCGGTTGTAATCGCTGCACAGGTTTTAGCCATTTCAGCCAATGCAGCAGGATCATCATAGTTCGCGCAGATATGAACATCCGCAATCTTGCCTGCCGGACTGTTTGAACCTGGATCTAAAACAGTGACTTGATAACCCATTTCATGGGCTGCAATCACAAAGAAACGGCCTAATTGACCGCCACCCAACATACCCAGCATTGCTGGTGCAGGAATTACTTTCTCTTTCATGGCTTCTCACTCAATTCCATTGCTTCAACTTTTGCAACCTGCTGTTGACGGAATGCCGTCAATTTATCAGCCAGTGCCGCATCTTGGTTTGCCAATAATGCAACCGCAAATAGCGCCGCATTCTCCGCGCCTGCATCACCTATCGCAAAAGTAGCCACTGGAATACCTTTTGGCATTTGCACAATCGATAGCAAGGAATCATGCCCTTGTAAGTGCTTCGATGCCACCGGCACGCCTAACACTGGCAAGATTGTTTTTGCTGCAACCATCCCTGGCAAATGGGCCGCACCTCCAGCGCCAGCAATAATGGCTTGATAGCCTTTACCTACTGCTTCTGCTGCAAACCGCATCATCATATCTGGCGTACGGTGTGCAGAAACAACTTCAGCATCGTAAGCGATGCCAAAATCTGCCAGCACTTGTGCCGCATGTTTCATTGTAGGCCAATCACTATTAGAACCCATAATAATGGCGACTAATGGTTGTTTTTTATCCATATCACTTCCTAATCATTCTTTTATATTAAAACCAAGTTGTCTCGATGAATCAACTCTGGCTCATCAACATAACCTAATATTTCCACGATGTTCTGGCTCGCGTGACCCTTAATCCGATTTGCTTCTTGTGCATTATAATTAACAATGCCCCGTGCTAACTCGTTGCCTGCAAGGTCTATGCAAGCCACCACATCCCCACGCTCAAAGCTACCTAACACTTCTTTCACACCAATCGCCAGTAAACTTTTTCCATCGGATTGTAATGCATTTGTCGCACCAGGATCCAACACCAGCTTACCATCTGTACGTAGATGGTCTGCTAGCCATTGCTTCTTTGCTACCATTTTAGTTTTGGTTGATTGCAGGTGTGTACCAATGGCCTCACCCGCACTTAAACGTAACAATACATCCTTTTCCAAACCAGATGCAATGATGGTATGCACGCCCGCATGTGCCGCACGTTTTGCCGCTAAAATTTTGGTGAGCATGCCACCTGTTCCGATACTAGAGCCTGCGCCTGACGCCATTTTTTCCAGTGCTGGATTGCCTGCTGTCTCAAAGTTAATAAATGCCGCATTTGAATCTTTACGTGGATCCGCAGTAAATAAACCCTGCTGATCCGTTAACAAGACTAAAACATCAACTTCCATCAAATTAGCAACTAATGCGGCCAATGTGTCGTTATCTCCGAATTTAATCTCATCAGTCACAACGGTATCATTTTCATTGATAATTGGAATGACTTTTAAATCTAGCAACGTTTTAAGCGTAATTTTCGCGTTTAAATAGCGTTTTCGATCGACTAAATCTTCATGGGTCAGCAATACTTGTGCCGTATGTAGTCCGTGCTCAGCAAAGCAACGTTCATAGGTTTGTATCAAGCCCATTTGACCAACAGCAGCGGCGGCTTGCAGTTCATGCACTTCGACAGGCCGCTTATCCCAACCTAAGCGTTGCATCCCTTCAGCAACTGCTCCACTAGAAACCAATATAATCTGTTGCCCTTGTTTCACCAAGGTGCTAATTTGCGCAGCCCATGCCTTAATCGCAGCATGATCCAGCCCCTCACCATCCTTGGTGACCAAGCTAGACCCCACCTTCACGACAAAAGCTTTGCTATTCTGGAGTAGTGACTGGCTCATTTTGTTTTTGTGCTTCCTCTTCCTGTAATTTGATTGCATCCATATGCTCCATGATGGCATAGGTGAGTTGCTTACACCCATTTCCATTAATGGCAGAAATGGTAAATACAGGCCCATCCCAATCAAATGCTTTAACAAACTCTGCTGCGACTGCTTCAGCATCTTCCACCATATCGACTTTATTTAACACCAGCCAACGTGGTTTTGCATAAAGGGTCTCATCATGCTTCTTCAGTTCATTTGCAATCGCTCTTGCTTCTGCAACAGGGTCAGTAACACCATCTAGTGGCGCAAGGTCAACCAAGTGCAGCAATAAAGATGTTCTAGCCAAATGCTTTAGAAAGCGCACACCAAGACCAGCACCATCAGCAGCGCCTTCAATCAAGCCTGGTACATCTGCAATCACAAAGCTGCGGTTAGCATCGACGCGCACAACACCTAAGTTAGGTTGCAATGTTGTAAAAGGATAATCAGCCACTTTAGGTCTTGCAGCAGAAACCGAACGGATAAAGGTTGATTTACCCGCATTTGGCATACCCAGCAAGCCAACGTCAGCCAATACTTTAAGCTCTAAAAACAGCTCGAAGGACTCACCCTCTTGCCCCATTGTACATTTACGCGGTGCGCGGTTCACACTAGATTTAAAGTGCACATTACCCAAACCATTGGCACCACCCTTGGCTAGTAAGACTTGCTTACCATCGTCGGCCAAATCAGCAATAGTCTGACCTGTGGCTTTGTCTGAAATAACGGTGCCTACTGGCATCCGTAACAACAAATCTTCTCCGCCAGCACCATACTGCTCTGCTTTGCGGCCATTTTCACCACGTTGTGCGCGTAGGGCTCGCGTATAACGAAAATCGACTAAGGTATTGATATTACGGTCAGCAACTGCATACACAGAGCCGCCTTTACCTCCATCACCGCCACTTGGGCCGCCCATTGGCTCATACTTTTCACGACGAAATGTCGCAATGCCATTACCACCATCGCCTGCGTACACCTTGACGGTCGCTTCATCTATGAATTTCATATTACCCTCAGTGCCTCAAATTGCCCAATATCGTTAAATATTGCTCAAGAGGCTAACAGACCACACTACTGCAAACTGCAGGAGCATTAAAACAAAAAAGCCCCACCTACAGGCAGGGCTTTCTATTTAAGCACAATTTTTAAACTGCGACTATATTCACCATATGACGCTTAAGTGGACCTTTTGTAGAAAAGGTTACTTTACCGTCAATTTTAGCAAATAAAGTATGATCTTTACCCATACCTACATTGTTACCTGCATGCATTTTTGTACCGCGCTGACGGACAATGATGCTACCTGCAGAAACCACTTGCTCACCAAAGGCTTTGACACCTAGTCGTTTGGACTCGGAGTCGCGTCCGTTTCGTGAACTACCACCTGCTTTTTTATGTGCCATGATTTATTCCTTATCTGCTGATTTTGCTTTTGTTGCAGCTGATTTCTTAGCTGCAGGCTTTTCAGCCGCTGGTTTAGCTGCAGGCTTTTCAGCTGCTTCTTTTTTTGCCGCCGAAGGTTTGGCAGCAGCTTTTTTAGCAGCCCCTTTACCATTGATGTCGTCAATCTGAATTTCAGTATAGCTTTGACGATGGCCTTGTGTTTTACGATAGTGCTTACGGCGACTGAATTTAAAAATCATCACCTTATCGCCTTTGCCGTGTGAAAGCACGGTTGCATTGACTTTAGCTCCGTCAACTAATGGTGAGCCGATTGTTACATCATCACCGTCAGCTAACATTAGGATTTTATCAATCACTACTTTGCTACCTACGTCACCATCTAATTTTTCTACTTTTAAGTAGTCACCAGCAGCAACTTTATATTGTTTGCCACCTGTTTTAATAACTGCGTACATGTTGGTTTGCCTTGTTTCACACGTTCAAATGAATCGCGCATTATACTAAATTTACGAAATATTGCAAACAATAAATGATTCTTTAGTTCACAAATTCTATTCCACATTTCATCCGCATCTCTATGATAAAATGCTTTCCATTATTATAGTTCATTCCAAACAAATTTAATCCTGTGTCTTTAAAACAAATTCAATCTCCAATTGCAGCAGATATGCAAGTCGTCAATACGGTGATTCGTAACTCTCTTCACTCGGAAGTGTCTCTTATCAACACGATAGGCGAGCACATTATCGGCAATGCTGGCAAACGCTTACGGCCAGCACTTGTACTATTGTCCAGCGGCTTATTAGGCTCAGTTAGCAACCAGCAGCATCAGATAGCAGCGATTATCGAATTCATCCACACAGCGACCTTATTGCATGATGATGTCGTTGACGAGTCAGAGCTACGTCGCGGTAAAAGTACAGCCAACCATATCTTTGGCAATGCAGCGAGTGTATTAGTAGGAGACTTTTTATATTCGCGCGCGTTTCAAATGATGGTTGAGATTAAAAATATGCGCGTCATGGATATTTTATCGGAAGCAACGAATATCATTGCAGAAGGTGAAGTTTTACAACTTCTCAACCTACACAATGCAGATGTGTCAGAAGCAGCATACCTAAAAGTCATTCACTACAAAACGGCTAAACTATTTGAAGCGGCTGCTAGGCTAGGCGCTGTTATTAGTGGGGGCAATAATTCCTCTGATGAAGAGAATCTTGCGCTTTATGGTATGCACTTAGGTACGGCTTTTCAATTGGTAGATGATGTATTAGACATTAATGGCGATGCTGAAAAGACTGGTAAGAATTTAGGCGATGACTTAGCCGAAGGCAAGCCAACATTGCCCATTTTATACGCGATGCACCAAAGCGATGCAAAACAAGCCGCCGTTATTCGCCAAGCGATTGAGCAAGGTGGCGACAACGATATCCCTGCCGTACTAGCTGCCGTTGTGGCAACCAATGCTTGTGAATACGTACTGAGTATTGCGAAAAAAGAGGCGGATGCCGCTTGCGCAGCCATTGAGGGTTTCGCCGATTCAGAATACAAAACAGCCATGATTCAGTTGACTGAATTTTCTGTCAGCCGCCAGTTCTAAACGCTTACAGCTCTAAAACTCACATTTACCATCATTAATTCAAAGTAACAGGCTCACCACTGTCCGCATGGTAGTAACTCAAATGTGCGCAATCACTAGTGCCAGAAGTTAGCGTCCCGTCAAATAAAGCTTGCCCATCAACATCCACGACAGCATACCCATTGCGATACAACGTTACTTCTGCTGTTTTTGCTGTTTTCGATTTTTTGGTTACTGACTGGGCCAGCTTCTCCCGCAAATTAAAACTAATGTAGGCTTCATCTTCATCTTCGGCATACACTTCCCACTCATTACCCCCAGCTAACTGCGTTAGCCAGCCCGGCAAATCAACTTCTACTCGGCAAATGATGGCTTTATCCCACCCACTGGCATTGTCATCATCTGTCAGACTTTCTAATTCTGCCAACAAGTCATCTTGGTCAATCATGATGGTTTCCTTCACTATCTTAAATGAGCATCTTTATTTACATGAGGTCATGCTTCATTAATTTCAAGCACTTTGCATGCCATTCTCACATCATTGCATAGTTTAATTAACGGTGAGATGATACGGAAAGTTTACATGACCAGAGAATCTTATGCTTGAGAATCTATCCGCCTTTTCTAATACGCTCAGTACAACGCCTGCTATTTTCATCGCCCTATCCTCCATTTTAGGTTTGCTGATTGGTAGCTTCCTTAATGTCGTCATTTATAGAGTGCCTAAAATGATGGAACGGGAATGGCATAAAAACTGCCTTGAGCTACAAGGAAAAGAAGCGCCAGCGCAAACCAAGCTATCTTTAGCTAAACCACATTCAGCTTGCCCTAAATGCCAACATCAAATCACAGCACTTGAAAACATACCTGTCATTAGCTACCTACTTTTGGGTGGCAAGTGCAAATCTTGCAAAACAAAAATTAGCATGCGCTACCCTTTAGTTGAATTACTGACTGGCGCTTTGCTAGGCTTCATCGCCTACCAATTTGGCTATACCTATATAACACTTTTTGCATGGCTGTTCACGCTAGCACTCATTACACTAACCTTCATAGATTTTGACACGCAGCTATTACCAGACGACATCACCTTGCCCCTATTGTGGCTGGGGCTTTTGTTCAACCTCAATAGCGGCTTCACTGACTTACAGTCTGCCGTTGTTGGTGCTATCGCGGGCTACTTGACCTTATGGTTTATCTATTGGCTATTTAAATTAGTTACGGGAAAAGAAGGTATGGGTTACGGTGACTTTAAATTATTAGCGGTCATCGGCGCCTGGTTTGGTTGGCAACTTCTACCTGCCGTTATTTTACTGAGCTCAGTACTGGGCTCAGTCATTGGTATTGCCTTAATTCTGATGAAAGGAAAATCTGGCAACACGGCAATTCCTTTCGGTCCCTTTTTGGCCCTTGGCGGCATCTCCGCATTATTCTTTGGGCAACAGCTTACTAGCTTCTATTTAACTTAAGAATACGCTGAATTTAAAGATATGTTTACAATTGCGCTAACAGGCGGCATTGGTTGTGGTAAATCTGAAGTCACCCAAGCTTTTTCCACGCTTGGTGTGCCTATTGTTGATTTAGATGCTATCGCTCACCAGCTAACGGCAGCCAAACAACCACTGATTGACACCATCATTGCCAAATTTGGTCAGTCTTATGTGACAGAGGAAGGCGCATTAGATCGTGACAAAATGCGTGAATTGGTCTTTAACAAAGAGTCCGCACGTCATGAGCTTAATGCTATTTTGCACCCAGCCATTTATCAAGAAGCTGTCAAACAACTACAAATGCATGCGGATGCCCCGTATGCTATTTTGGCCATTCCCTTACTCGACAAAGGCAGCCCCTACATGTCGGCTATTGATCGGATTTTAGTCATCGACTGCGATGAAGAAACACAAATCCAACGTGTTAAACAACGTAGTCAATTAGACAGCATTCAGGTTAAACAAATTATTCAAGCACAAATGCCGAGACAAGCACGATTAGCCATAGCGGATGATTTAATTGAAAATAACGGTAATATTGAAGAATTAAAGCAAAAAATCAAGGTTTTACACCTCAAATACGATAAAATTTGCATAGTTAGAAAAACAATCTCATAATACACATTAACTTCATCAGCTAAAGTTGCAGATTATTACAACATTGCCTAACTACGAATATCCATTTAACGAACGCATACGCGCACTTTTGAGGTTAGAAGATATCTTCAAAAAAGTGCTGTTCCACGTAAATTCTGGCGATCAAAATAACCATCACTGCGCGCTCATCCTATTATTGCAGATGTTAGAATTAATCGAGCGTACAGATATTAAAGTCGACATTATGCATGAGCTGGATAGACAAATCCTTTCCATGCAAAGCTTGATAGGCAATCCCAACATTTCAACCGGAGTATTAAGCCAAACCCTAGAAAACACAAAAAAGAGTGTGGCCACACTGCGTGCCGAGAACAGCAAAATTGGGCAATCAATACGTGACAACAAATGGCTCATGAGCATCAAAAAGCGTGCCAGCATTCCTGGTGGGGCATGCCAGTTTGACCTGCCATCCTATCACTATTGGCTTAACCAAAGCCTAGAAAAGCGGGGCCAAGATTTTGATGTTTGGCTATCTCAACTATTACCGATGTACGAAAGTATTAAAATCATTTTGCATTTACTACGCTCGAGTGGCGTCGAAAATGATTGCATAGCAACCGACGGTAACTACCAAAAATCTATTACCTCACCGAAGCCAACGCAGCTACTTCAAATCAATATAGTCGATAATTGCGGCTGCTTTCCTGAAATTAGTGCGAATAAATATGCCCTTAATGTCCGCTTTCATTCAATGAGCCTTAACGAAAAAGCGCAGGCATGTAATGATGATATACATTTCAAAATGACGCTGTGCAATTTGATGTAGAATATTGAACGTTTATAAACTCAATTGATAGAAGCCGATTTAACAGAAAGCTACTGACAAATAAAGCCATGCAACAAGAAAAACCAGCCTCAAAGATTAAACAAGTTACCTGCCCGAACTGTAAAATCCTGTCAGACTTTACGCCGAAAAATCCCTACCGCCCTTTTTGCTCAGAACGTTGCAAGCTAATGGACTTAGGTGAATGGGCAAGTGAGAGCTACAAAATTCCTGAAAAACCAGCCTCAATAGATGTTGATGACCTGAACTAACCCGATAATCAAAACACTTTTCATACGAGATACTCATGATTAAACTACTAAAGCTTATTTCACTTATTTTATTAATAACGGCTTGCAAATCTCAGGTCAACACTGAGGTGTCTATCTCAGATGCATGGGTAAGAGAAAATATACCCGGCCAAGAAGTCGGTGCCGCTTATATGACGCTAAAAAGCCCAATAAAAAGCACATTAGTGTATGCGGAAGCAATCGATGCCGCCGGCTCAGTAGAGATTCATAGCATGACCATGAATGATGGCGTAATGAAAATGCGCATGCTAGATGAATTGCCGCTAGAGGCCAATAAACCTGTCGAACTGAAGTCAGGCAGCTTTCACCTGATGTTATTTGACTTAAAAGAACCATTTAAAGCAGGTCAAAAAGTAAGCTTTAAACTTTGCTTTGAAGATGCAAGCGGAAAAATCACAGAACAACACATTACCGTGCCAGTGAAAAGCGCCACCTAAACGTTAATACGTCTATTTAGCTTAGTCCTGCCAGTGCCTCTATAATCGGCACGTTAGCTGGCAATACTGGCGCCACATTCACTTGGCTGGGCAGTTGCCAAGACAGCTCTTGCCCTTCTTTCGGTGTTAGCTCTCCTTGCCACCGTGTGACAAAAAAGAAGTGTAGGTGAACGCTTTTAGCTAGTGAATCATGGGTCTCTGGATAATCAAATTGCTTTTGCATCCATGGCTGAAAGTCAGTTGGCACTATATTCACCTCCTCTTCCAACTCTCTAACAAGCGCTTGCTCTGCCGTTTCTCCTACCTCAATTTTCCCCCCAGGAAACTCCCACCAGCCAGCCCAAGGCTTACCTACTGGTCGACTCGACAATAGAAATTCGCCGTTATATTTTTTTAAAATAGCAACAGCAACATGCGTAACTTTATGAACAGCTTTAGTCATCAAGCTTTAACTGCCCTGCATAATCCCGTGCAAATTGGTAGGCCACACGACCACTACGCGCACCTCTTGTATACGTGAACTGTAATGCTGCTTTTTTTGCAGCGCCATCAAAGTCAACCTCATAAACCTTTAGCCAGTGGGCAGCAATGGCTAAATATTCATTTTGATCAAAAGTATAAAAAGAAAGCCACAAACCGAAACGCTCTGCTAAGGCTGATTTTTCTTCAATCGTATCGTTAGTCTGTATTTCACCACTCTCAGTTGTCGTTGCCAAGTTATCGACCATCAGCTCTGGCATGAGGTTTTTACGGTTTGACGTGGCGTAAACCAAGACGTTATCTGAGGTTGATACGATAGACCCGTCAAGTACAACTTTTAATGCTTTATAAGCAATATCATTCGCTTCAAAGGTTAAGTCATCGCAATAAATGATGAATTTTTCAGATCGTTTTCTAATTAAATCAACAATCTCAGGCAGGTGTACCAAATCATGCTTTTCCACTTCAATCAGGCGTAACCCTTTTGCTGAAAACTCGGTTAACAAGGCTTTAATTAAGGATGACTTACCTGTTCCCCGCGCACCAGTTAGCAACACGTTATTTGCAGTAATTCCCTGTAGAAACTGACGCGTATTTCTAATAATCTCTTTTTTTTGTGTATCTACAAACTGTATATTGTCTAAATGTGTTTGATGCGGATGTGTAATGGCTTGCAAGCCACCTTTGCCATTCACGCCAACCCATCGCCAAGCAATCGCATTCCAGTCAACCTCAGGTGCAGTTGATTGTAGTGCGCATTCTAGACGGCTGATTAACTGTTCAGCTCGCGAAATCAGATTATCGAAAGGTTGAGTCATCAACGTTTAACTACGATAGTCAGCGTTAATCTTGACGTAATCATAACTAAAGTCGCAAGTCCAAATAGTCGCGTCAGCCTGTCCGCGGTTTAAGTCAACACGAACCAAAATATCTTCTTCTTGCATCACGGCAACGCCTTGCTCCTCTTGATAACTAGGCGAGATACAGCCATGTTCAGCCACCAACACATCTCCCAAGTAAAGAGACAATACATTGACATCTAAATCGTCAACATCCGCATAACCAATGGCTGCAAGAATCCGGCCTAAATTAGGATCAGAAGCAAAAAAGGCGGTTTTAACCAAGGGTGAGTGCGCAATCGTATAAGCCACTTTTCGACACTCAGCCGCATCTTTACCATGCTCAACTTGAATAGTCATAAATTTAGTCGCTCCCTCGCCATCGCGCACAATGGCTTGTGCCAGCTCAACTCCCACTTCAGTCATCACATCACGCAGTACGACAAAGTCAGCACTGTCTTCTGTAATTTCTGCATTGCCCGCTAGGTTAGTTGCCATGATGATAAAACTATCATTGGTACTGGTATCACCATCTACCGTTATGCAGTTAAATGACTTATTCACGGCATAATCAATAATGACATCTAAAGCTGGCTTGCTGATGGCTGCATCTGTTGCCACATAGCCCAACATAGTCGCCATATTGGGATGAATCATGCCAGAGCCTTTGCTTATACCTGTGATGGTAATGGTCTTGCCGTCAATGGTTAATTGCCGCGATGTTGCTTTAGGCAAGATGTCGGTCGTCATAATTGACTCAGCGGCATTGAGCCAGTTATCTGCTTTTAAATTAACGATGGCTGCTGGCAAAGCATTCACAATTCTATCGACTGGCAACGGCTCCAAAATCACGCCAGTTGAAAACGGCAAAATTTGCTCACTGCTTAAGTTAAGCAGCCCAGCTAAGGCATCACAACTTTGTTTGGCATGTTGCAGCCCCAACTCACCAGTGCCAGCATTAGCATTGCCTGTATTCACGAGTAGCGCGCGAATGTCATTCGTCGCAGCTAAATGTTGCTTACAAACAATGACTGGCGCAGCGCAAAATTTATTTTGCGTAAACACGCCACTCACATGCGTACCTTCAGCTAGCTGCATCACAAGGACATCTTTGCGATTCGCTTTACGCACATTAGCTTCAGCAAAGCCAAGGCTAATACCATTAACTGGCAATAAGGATGACGCAATCGGGGTGGTGAGTTTAACTGGCATAACGGTGCTTTCTAACTAAATCATTTAACAATAGAGCTTATTCTAGCGCATTAAATGAAGAAGCAATCAAAAAGGCTCGCTTAAAATTGCGTCGTTATGCCTTACGCCAAGTCGTGCCTTGCGGCGTGTCTTCCAATGCGATGCCTGCATCGGCTAATTCTTGTCGAATACGGTCAGCTTCCGCATAATTTTTGGCTGCTTTCGCATCTATCCGTGCTTTGATTAAGCCATCAATATCTAATACACTATCTGCCGCTTCACCTTGCATAAACGCATCAGTATCCTGCGCTAACAAACCAATCACACCTGCTAGATTTTTCAGTAAATTAGCAGCTTCAGTCGCTTTGTTTGTATTCACCTCATTCGCCAAATCAAACAACACCGCAATCGCTTCTGGCGTATTAAAGTCATCGTCCATAGCTGCTTTAAATCGCACTGCTTCAGGGTGAGACCAATCAATCGCATCCGATGTGGTTTCTACATCACGCAACGCGTTATAAAGCCTCGTCAGCGCCGCCTTAGCATCGTCTAAATGCTTATCACTATAGTTAAGCGGACTACGGTAATGCGCGCGTAAAATAAAGAAGCGAACAACCTCTGCATCATATTGCCCCAACACCGTTCTAATGGTGAAAAAGTTGCCCAAAGACTTAGACATTTTTTCATCATCAACACGTACAAAACCGTTATGCATCCAATAGTTAGCCATTTGACAATTGTGTGCCGCTTCACTTTGTGCAATCTCGTTTTCATGGTGTGGAAATTGCAAATCTTGTCCGCCACCGTGAATGTCAAAATGTTGACCCAAGTGCTTTGCACTCATGGCTGAGCACTCAATATGCCACCCTGGGCGACCGGCGCCCCAAGGCGAATCCCAATGTGGCTCGTTTGGCTTCACTGACTTCCATAATACAAAGTCTAATGGATCTCTTTTAGACGTATCAACTTCTACCCGTTCACCCGCGCGCAAATCATCCAAACTCTTACCAGAAAGCTTGCCATAGCCATCAAAGCTGCGTACGGCATAAAACACATCGCCATTATCAGCAGCGTAGGCACTCCCCCTTTCAACCAAAGTCTGGATCATTTCAATCATGGCATCAATATGGGCAGTCGCTCGCGGCTCGTTATCAGGGCGAATCACGCCAAGCTTAGCCGCATCTTCGTCCATGGCATCAATAAACCGCTGAGTCAGCTCGGCAATCGTCTCATTATTTTCATTGGCGCGATTAATGATTTTATCGTCAACATCGGTGATATTACGCACATACGTCACTGCATAATCAGAGGTGCGAAACCAGCGTGAAACTAGATCAAAAACGACCATGACACGGGCATGGCCTAAATGACAATAGTCATACACAGTCATGCCGCAGACATACATGCGAACTTGATTGGATTGAATAGGGGTAAATGTTTCTTTGTTACGAGTTAACGTATTATAAATTTTTAGCATTCGTTCGCATTTCTGAGGGTGAATCTAGCAATAAAACAATCTAATAGCCCAATTTAAGAACAATTATTTACCTTGAAAGCCCATAAGTCTATTGGATATTAGCAGTCCTGTTGGTAGAATACGGTATATTACCAACCAAATTTAAGTATATCACAATGACAATCCACAACATTCTACGTAAAAAGTTTGTAGCGCCATTATTGTTAGCGTTAATGTTCTCAGCGACAGTAACTATTGCTGGTGAATTAAAAGATATTTCAACAATGGCAGAGCAAGGCCAACAAGAAGAAGCTTTAACGCGTATTGATGCTTATTTGGATGCAAACCCAAAGGATGCACAAGGCTTGTTTACAAAAGGGATTATTCAAGCAGAAGGTGGTCAACGTGATGCGGCAATCACAACGTTTAACCTATTAACCAAAACCTATCCAAATCTGCCAGAGCCATATAACAACTTAGCCGTTTTATATGCAGATGCTGGAAAATATGACTTGGCAAAAAAATCGCTTGAAACAGCGATAAAAACACATCCTAGCTATGCTACCGCACATGAAAACTTAGGTGACATCTATGCGCGCATGGCTTCGGAAGCCTATGACAAAGCACTAAAACTAGATAATGCAAACTCACGCGCACAGAGCAAATTGTCATTAATTAAAGACTTGTTTAGTGACAACGTGAAAACAGTAGTCGCGACTAACAATTCAACAACACGCCCAATTAGAAAAGCAATGCCTATCACACCACCTGCAACACCTAAAGCAATTCCAGCTCTTAAAAAGCAAGCTGAGACTGTTGTTGACAATACAGGTGAGGTAGAAAGTAACGTTAATGCGGCAGTTGATGCGTGGGCAGCGGCATGGTCAGGTCAAAACATCAACAACTACCTTGCTAGCTATGCTGACAATTTCAAATCAACAAAAGGCAGAAGTCTTAATAGCTGGAAAAAATTACGTGAAACACGTGTAACAAGTCCGTCTGGTATTAGCTTAAACTTAAGTAACCGTAAGATGACTGTTATTGACGAAAACAATGCGGAAATTAGTTTCAAACAGCGTTACCAAGCAAAAGGTCGCTCTGCTATCCATACATTTAAAACACTTTCTTTAAATAAAGATGGTGGCAAATGGTTGATTATAAAGGAAATGGCATCAAACTAAATCGATTTGATGTGGGTTTAAGTGTAGTATAAGCAAGATATGATGAAATTTAAACGAATGAATACTTTCAAGCTCCTTCCGATGAGGATTGTGCAATACCTGCTGGTTGTTTGCTTTATGCTACTCCCTTGGTCTGCAACTGCAGTGAATCAAAGCAAGTTAACTGGACAAGTATTCTCAAGCACCTCAGGTAAAGATTTAGTTGAAGGTTTGTTGGTGAAAAGCCTCATGCAAATTACTGAGGGCAACACTAAGCAAGCAATGCTCACAGTGAATGAGCTTATTCGCACCACACCAAACTTCAAACTGGCCCATTTAATTCGTGGTGACTTACTGAGCGCCCAGAGTCGCGCACTCAACACATTTGGCAACCCTCCACCATCATCTTCTGGCACAGACTCAGAAGAAGTAGAGGGCTTGCGAGAGGAAGCACGAACACGTATCAACCACTATTTTTCTGCTGACAATCAAAATATGGTGCCAGATATCACATTTAAAATGGATGCTAATCAAAAGCATTTAATTTTAATCGACACGGTCAAATCCAGACTGTATCTATATAAAAAATCGAACAATGGTCTGCAGCCTGTTGCAGATTACTATGTTTCTATCGGTAAAAATGGTGCTGATAAAAATGTCGAAGGTGATCAACGTACTCCAGTCGGGCTTTATTTTTCTAACAAAAAAATAACAGCGCCATTAGCTGATCTTTATGGTGATGGTGCATACCCATTAAATTACCCTAATGAGCTAGATACCCACAACAATAAAACAGGTTATGGCATTTGGTTACATGGAACACCCCAAGACACTTACAGCAGACCACCACGTGCTAGTAATGGCTGTGTTGTTCTTAGCAACCCAGACTTAGGAAAATTACAGCCTGTATTAAAAAATGGGGGCGTCCCTGTCATCATTTCTGATACTGTGAAATGGATTGACAGTAGCCGTGTAGAAGAAAAAGCTAAAGAATTAAAAGCACTGAATAAGGCTTTAGAGGGCTGGCGTTCAGATTGGGTGTCACAAAACACCAATCAATATTTAAGCAACTATTCGAACAACTTTTTTTATAATAAAGGAAAGTTACCTGAATGGACTGCACACAAACGTCGCGTGCTATCAAGCAAACCAAACCTTACGGTTAAAGTGAGTAATGTCAGCATGTTCAGCTACCCTACGCATAGCCATACAAAAGGAAAAACACCCATTGGTGACAAAATAATCGTTGTCAACTTCGATCAATACTACCAAAGCCCTTCCTTGAAAAACACAATGCGTAAAAGACAGTATTGGAAAAACGAAAACAATCAATGGAAAATCATTTACGAAGGTGCGGCATCATCATGAAAACCCTGATTATCAAGCGTTTTCTTTTAGCACTGCTGTTAACCACCACAGTAAGCAATAGTTACGCAGCCACGAAAGTTGAATTCAAAACAAATAAGGGTGATTTCATTGTTGAACTCTATCCTAAAAAAGCACCAAAAACAGTTGCTAATTTCTTGCAATATATCAAAGATGACTTTTATAAAAAAACCATCTTTCACCGTGTGATTAATGGCTTTATGATTCAAGGTGGTGGTTTTGAACGTGACTTATTTGAAAAACCAACCCGTGCACCAGTTAAAAACGAAGCTAGCGATGGTCTGAAAAACATCACAGGATCAATCGCCATGGCACGAACTTCCGACCCCGACTCAGCTACGGCTCAATTCTTTATCAATCTTAATGACAACGCTTTCCTAGACCACACAGGCCCTGAACCATCAAAAATTGGGTACTGCGTGTTTGGCCGTGTAATTAGCGGCATGGACGTTGTTAAACAGATTGCCATCACGCCAACTGGCAGCATCTCACGATTTACTGATGTGCCAACAAAAGCCATCAAAATTAAAAGCGCGACACTACTTTCAGAAGTCGCGGCTAAATAACGAACAACCTCACAAAATTTAAGGATTTACCGTGGTAAAACTATTAACCAATTACGGCGAGATTACGATTGAGCTCGATGCCGAAAAAGCACCTATTACTGTTGCTAATTTTTTACAATATGTCGAAAGCGGCTTTTATGATGGTCTTATTTTCCATCGTGTGATTAAAGACTTCATGCTACAAACCGGTGGTTTTAACGCCAAAATGAAACAAAAAGACACTGAAGCAGAAATCAAAAATGAAGCGGATAATGGCTTAAGCAACGATAAGTACACCATTGCAATGGCACGTACATCGATTCCAGACTCAGCAAGTAGCCAGTTTTTCATCAATGCAAATGATAATGACTTTCTCAACCACACCTCACCAACATCTAGCGGCTGGGGCTACTGTGTATTTGGTAAAGTAACAGGAGGTATGGACGTAGTTGATAAAATTGAGGCAGTTGAAACGACAACAGCAGCGGGCCATCAAGATGTGCCTGCTGAGCCTGTTGTCATCGAAAAAGCGACGCTTTGTTAATGGTGTAATATAGCCTTACAAAACGACTCATATGGATCACAGTTTATTTATTTCTGATTTACATTTATGTGAGTCGCGCCCAGTGATCATCAATGCCTTTGTGTCTTTTTTACAAGAGACTGCCATTCATGCAAATGCACTCTATATATTAGGTGATTTATTTGAATACTGGGCGGGTGACGATGCCATAGCCCTAGGCACACACGAGCAGTCTATTCATGCGCTTAATACACTGAGTCAACAAGGTGTTGAACTCTTCTTAATCCATGGCAACCGAGACTTTTTATTCGGCGATACGTTTGCTAAGGCAGCCAACCTCAGAATACTCCCAGATCCCAGCCTTATTTCATTGTATGGCACATCAACATTAATAAGCCATGGCGACATGTTGTGTACTGATGATATTGATTACCAGCACTTTAAAGCTGAAGTGCGTAGCGATGCTTGGGAAGTACAATTTTTAAGCAAACCATTATCAAACCGCATTGATTACATTGAATCAATTCGTAGAAAAAGTGAAGCGGAAAAGTCAGTTAAATCAATGAATATTATGGATGTGAATACAGTTGCAGTAGAGGCGCTTCTCTTACAACATGACTGCCCACCAAGACTGATTCATGGCCACACTCACCGTCCTATGCAGCATCAACACCACATTAAGAATAACACTTGTGTGCGTTGGGTATTAGGCGACTGGTATGAGAAAGGCAGCTATTTAAGAGTAGATAAACACGGTTGCCACGAACACCAGCTTTAATCGCTTAATAATAAAGCGTGGTCTTAATCTAGGCAAAACTCCATTTTTATACCCAGCATTTCAATTTCGCCATGGTCACGTAATGCATGCGTGGGCGCATCAATTTACTTACCATTCACAAGCAAGTCATCATCACCCACAATATGTGAAATAAAGTAGCCTTGACTACGCTTTGTCACTAACGCCAGCTATTTATTAGGTTGCCCAATTTTCAAGATCGCTTTATCAAAGAGTAACATACTCCCCACGTCATCACCATTTGATATGGTCAGCCGTGGCGGCTTTTGTTGTTTCGTCGCTTTTTGAATCAGCTTTTCAGCGGACTTAACAATCGGCTGCTGTATTTTTTCTGGCATTACCTCTGCTTGCACGGGCTGGCTTTCATTCTCATCAGCCTCAGCAGGGCCTGCGACTAAAACGGTACTTTCAAACCCATCATTTTGTGACTAATGAATCGTGTCCCCCTGTAGGTATCTTAATTTATATTTACCTAATCCAATCAAGTCACCATCCACAAATATATGCTTTTTAATTTTCACTTTATTGACGATTGTACCATTCGTGCTATTAAGATCCTCTATGTAGCTGCCATCTGTTGTTGTTACTACCACAGCATGTTCACCACTAATCGACAGGTTATCAATATGCACATCATTCGATGCACGTCTTCCAATACTAATGCGCCCTTTATCGAGCACAGTCTCTTTAACTACATTACCATCCAATAAAAAAACTAGCTTTGCCATACCGTCCTTATGAAACCCATTGCTGCTTAAGTAACTTGTCCTTATTTTCAATATCCACTACATTGAAAATGATGTATTTACCAATGCTAATAAAACTGAAATATTATCCTGCCCACCACCTTCATTTGCAAAGGCTACTAACCTTTTAGCGGCAAGCTGCATATCGCCACACGCGTCAATAAGCGTACTTTTAATTTCGTCGTCACCTACCAAATCTGTTAACCCATCGGAGCATAATAAATATAGGTCCTCAATATGCGTGTCATATGTTTTTAATGTTAGCACCTCATCATGCCCTAAGCGCACGTGCCACTAAATGTGCACCAGATGAGTATCTTGAACCTTCTTGAGTGATTTGTCCTGTATTGATTTTTCTTGCAAAAGAGAGTGGTCTTCCGTTAGTTGCAGCAGCTCATTGCCCATTAGGCGATACATCCTAGAGTCACCAACATGACCAATGACAATCGTATTGTTGATAAAAACACCACCGACAAAAGTAGTTTCCATCCCTCCACAAGCGGCATAATTTTGCGAAGTGTTAATAATCGCCTCATTCGTACGCTGCCTGCTTTTTGCAGAATTTCAGGAATAGATAAGGCCTGACCATCACCTTGCAAATGCTGCAATTTAGTGAATGCTGCAATGGTCACCAGCATCGCCATTTCACTTACAACCTCACCACTCTTATACCCGTCTGACATGATCAGTCCATGCGTTAAATCGCTGGCGACGGCATCTTCATTAAGCGTTTCTAACTAAACCGACATCAGAAACACTCAGCAACACCGATCGCATGACTTACATTCATCAGTGGCTCATTCAACATTTAGCTGAACGAGTTATTTTCTAAACTCTTGTGGTCTAGCTGAAGCGGCAACTTTATCAAGAACGCCATTAATATACTTATGCCCATCAGCGCCGCCAAATATCTTGGCCAACTCAACACCTTCATTAATCGCCACACGGTATGGAATGCTCACATCGTAGATTAGCTCGTAGGATGAAACCCTTAATATCGCATGCTCAATTGGGCTTAGCTCTGCGAGCGTTCTATCAATATAAGTAGCAATCTGTTCATCAAGCGCGGCAAGCTGATCTATCACGCCCTGCAATAACAACTTAAAATACTTTTCATCGGCTTTATTGTAATCAGGATCGTCTTTCATATCTAAAAATACCTGTTTGATATCACCTTCATTCATCATGATGCGGTAAATGGCTTTCAGCGCAATCTCACGCGACTTACGGCGATTGCGACTGCCTTTAGATTTTTTAGTCGTCATCTTTTTATTCACTGTTGTATCGCTCATAGCACACTCACCAAGTTGGCCATTTCAATCGCCACCTGGGCAGCTTCAGCACCTTTAACGTCCATGCGCTCAACAGCCTGAGCATTGCTTTCTGTAGTAAGGATGGCATTGGCAACTGGGATGCCTGTATTAAACTGTACCTCAGTCACACCACGTGCAGACTCATTAGCAACCACTTCAAAGTGATAGGTTTCACCGCGCACAATTGCACCAAGCGCGATTAAGGCATCATATTGCTCACTCATCGCCATATGCTGCAAAGTCAGCGGTGTCTCAAGGGCGCCAGCGACGGTAGCAATACGGATATCTTTCGCAGCGACACCTAGCTTCAACAACTCAGCATGGCAGGCTTTTAATAAGCCATCACCAATATTGCTATTAAAACGAGACAGCACCACACCAATGCGTTTCCCAGTGCCATCTAAATTGATTGCTATTTTGTCCAAAACGTTCTCTCAATTTCGTAAAAGCAGTATTTTACGCTATTTAGCCAGACTGGCTAAACTAAGCGTCTAATTAAATAGCGTTTATTAGACTGCTTTAACTAAATAGCGACCATGCTTTTTGTGCCGTGCTCCATATGCCGTAGATAATTGGCACTAACACCGCAGCCCATGCAAGCAACATCACAACACTATGTTTCTCTGTCACCGCACTAGCGGTCGCATTTTTAGCAACCACTTTCTCATGACCAGCACTACGCACCGCTGCAAGTTCTTTATCGTTCATAAAATCTTTATCAGCAACAGGCTTAATCAACATATTCGCGATAAAGCCAATCACCATCATGCCCGCTAACACCAACATAATCGGCGCATAGATTTGATCATAAGGCACACCAGCCTCCAAGCGCGTGTCATGCATATAGTTCACAATAACGGGCCCCACAAGGCCTGCCGTAGACCATGCCAGCAGAATTCGCCCATGAATCGCACCGACGAATTGCGTACCAAACATATCGGCTAAATATGCAGGAATTGTCGCAAAGCCGCCGCCATACATCGAGGAAATAATACAGAAGCAAGCGACAAATAATGACAATGACTTAAAGCCCGCCACATAAGCAGCTGAACAGTATAAGAACGCGCCTAATACAAAGAAGATATAGTAAGTGCGTTTACGTCCAAGCTTATCTGAAGAGGATGCCCAGCCAATACGTCCAAAAATATTAAAGACGGAAATTAAACCAACAAACCCAGCACCAACTAAAGCCGCTGCAGTCGTCATGGCATGATCATTTTTTACATCAGCAAAGCCAAGTTCAGGTTGACCAATCAAAGCGCCACCAAAGGTTTCTTGCAGCATGGGAGACGCAGCACCCAAGATGCCGATACAAGCCGACACATTCATACAAAGCACTAACCATAACAGCCAAAATTGCGGCGTTTTATGCGCGTTATTCAAATGCACATGTTTAGAAGCAATCATGGCATTTTCTGTCTTGGCAGGTGGATTCCAACCCTCAGGCTTCCAACCCGTTGCTGGAATACGATAGCCGAAAGAACCACTCACCATAAAGATGAAATAAATAATGCCAAGAATGACAAAAGTTTGCCATACGCCCGCACCACCAGCTTCAGAAAAGTGTGCCATCAACTTGGTTGCAATTGGAGATCCAATCATAGCACCTCCACCAAAGCCCATAATCGCCATGCCCGTTGCCATGCCGCGATGGTCAGGAAACCATTTGATGAGCGTCGATACTGGAGAGATATAAGCCAAACCTAACCCAATACCACCAATGACGCCACTACCTAACCATAATAGCCAAAGCTGATGCACATAAATACCATATGCAGAGATGAGTAATCCACCTGCCCATAGAATCGCTGAGACAAAGCCTGTTTTTCTCGGGCCTTCTCTCTCCAACCAACCACCAAAGATAGCGGCAGAACAACCCAACAACACAAAAAAGAGGGTAAACATCCACCCTAAATCAAACTGTGTCCAGTTACAATCAGTCGCAAACAATGCTTTTGCTGTTCCCGCCAACTTATCACCAAAAGTCGCTGCGCCAGCAGAGCAAGAAGCAACAGGATCACCCGCACCATCTTTCAATGCATTCCCTAACGGCTTCCAAAAAACACTAAATCCATAGGCCATGCCAATAGACAAATGTATGGCCAATGCTGCTGGTGGAACTAACCAACGATTAAAGCCTGGGCTTGCAATCGTATTCTCTTTACCTAAAATCCCCGCCATCTAGCTCTCCCAATTTTTATATTTTAACTATTCTGATTAATTTTAACTTACATCTTGTTACATAATGGAGAAAATGGCAATTAAGATTATTAACTAAGCGATTAATCTTTTCCCTATTGTCATAAATTTGAAATATTATAGTCACATAATGATTGCACCTTAATATTTCAAAGTGTGGAAAAAATGCCTGCTAATATATTAGTTGTAGAAGATGAACCTGCCATACAAGAGCTGCTAGCGCTTAACATTACGCAGGCAGGTCACACACCTATGCGTGCTATTAGTGCTGAACATGCGCAAGAGCTTTTACGTAATGCGCTACCCGACTTAATTTTACTCGACTGGATGCTCCCGAAAATGAGTGGCATTGATTTTGCACGAAAGCTCAAGTCAGATAGCGCCACCAAACAAATTCCAATCATTATGCTCACTGCGCGTGGCGATGAATTTGATAAAGTCCGTGGCTTAGAAGTCGGTGCGGATGATTATGTGACCAAGCCTTTTAGCCCAAAAGAGCTAAACGCACGCATTAAAGCGGTATTACGTCGCAGAGCGCCTCAAATGACAGATGATCCAATTGAGATTCAAGGTCTGCACTTAGACCCAGTCACACACCGTGTTAAAAGCAATAATAAGGTTGTCGATTTAGGCCCAACAGAATTCAGGCTCTTACATTACTTTATGGGCAACCCTGAGCGCGTCCACTCACGCAGTCAGTTGCTTGACAAAGTATGGGGCGACCATGTCTTTGTAGAAGACCGTACCGTCGACGTGCATATCCGTCGGCTAAGAAATGCACTCTCCATTTCAGGCCACCAAGATTTAATTCAAACAGTCCGTGGTTCTGGTTACAGGCTTTCTGTGATTACGGCATAAGCAACACGTAAAATTAAATCAAAACATGCTTTATTCTGGCACGTAAAAGACACTATAATATGTCCACGTAATACAGGTTAGGCAGCAGGTAAACAATCTTGTCAGATATTAGGTGGAAAAATTTTTGGCCAGGCTTAGGTCTCTTAGCCGTCGTGCTTGTTATCTGGGCGATCAAAGGCATAGTTCTCGCCTTAGTATTTTTGTGTGTTGCGCTATCACTCTACATTGCGCGGCTGCTTTACTGGTTATACCAATTACAAATTTGGCTTAAAACCCCCAGCTTAAATGAAGTGCCAGAAGGCAAAGGCATCTGGGAAACAGTCTTCTCCAGCTTATTTCAACACCAACGTAAAAACATTCGAGCAGAAGCCGAACTCGTTGCTGCACTTGAAGGCTTTAAGCGCGCAACCAATGCACTCCCCGACGGCATCGTCGTACTCAACCATCGTGATGAAGTGGAATGGTGCAACCCCCCAGCCGAATTATTACTCGGCTTAGACATCAGCAGGGATATCAATCAGCCTGTACAAAATCTCGTTCGCTATGCGGAGTTTATTAACTATCTGCAGAGCAGCCAATATGCTAAACCGGTGATTGTTAAATCGATTCGCAATACAGAAACCACACTGCAAATGCAACTCATTGTATTTGGCACTGCACAAAAATTACTCATCTGCCGCAACATTTCCGCACAAGAAAAAATTGATACCATGCGTCGAGACTTTATTGCCAATGTCTCTCATGAGCTACGCACACCACTCACCGTCGTCGGTGGGTTTTTAGAGACACTGCTCGATACAAAAGATGCTGTTCCTGATAGTTCAAAAGGTTACTTCGACATGATGATTACGCAAACAAGCCGTATGCGCCTCATTATCGAAGACTTGTTAACGCTATCGCGTATTGAAAGTAATAGTGAACCCCCCACCACTTCTGTCATCAACATGTCCACACTATGCAGCATGTTGCAAAATGATGCTAAGGCGCTCAGCAATGGCAAACATAAGATTCACCTAAATGCTGACGAAACACTCAATATCAAAGGCAGCAATGATGAACTACTCAGCGCCTTCACCAATTTAGTCACTAATGCCGTGAGATACACCCCAAAAGGTGGCGATGTCACCATCGGTTGGACGTTAAAAAACAAGCAAGCGGTCTTTAGTGTAAAAGACTCAGGCATTGGTATTGAACCACAACATATCGTCAGGCTGACTGAACGATTCTATCGCGTAGACAATGGTCGCAGCCGCGATACTGGTGGTACCGGTTTAGGGTTAGCCATTGTAAAGCACATAATCAACCGCCATAAAGCGAGATTAGAAATCAAAAGCACCATTGGCGAAGGCAGTACTTTCAGCATTGTTTTTCCGCAGTCTCGAACGGTAATCAAGCCATCCGAAGAAGCCGCATGAGACTCCTCTGCAGCGTATTCCTTTCCATTTTGTTAAGCGCATGTGCAAGTAATAACACGGTCAGCAAACACCCAGTCCCTCAACGGACGGATAGTAGTAGCATTAGCCAGCTAGCCAAATCCGATTTTGATCGCATGGCTGACATGGAGCTTAGAAGTAACACAGCAAGCCTACGTACCTTAATGATTAAGCTATATAAACGCAATCCACGTGAGCTAGCTAAAAATGATAAAGCGTCTGCTGAGCACATGGCAAAATGGGTATTCGAGAATGCACAACAACATCAATGGCAATTTAGCGCCATCGATAACAAGCAAGACACAACAGCTATTTTCCTCGCTTTTGATGCCGACTATCAAGGTGACCGCGTTCTACCCTTTATCGTTGGCTTACAAACCATGATAGCCAAAGCGCATAACAATAACACCGAATTTTATATGACGGATAGTTTAGACCCACAAAAAATCTACAACGTCGCTCGCAATATAGAAATTACTGCATGGAAACTCTCCAATAGTCGTGATGAAAATGGCAACCTATATCTACTCACCAATGAAATCAACGTAACCGATCGCAACCTCAGCTTTGAAAGAGAATTTGGCAAAATGATTGGCAGAACCGATTTCTACGCTATCGCCCTAGCTGAAAAATCACAACGGCTTCTTTCACGGATTGTACAAGGTCTTGCCACAGCCGTATTCCTCCCCTTTTAAGCTTTTTTCTGCTAAATAATATAATTGTTAAATTTCATTATCAAGGTTTTTATTATTCAAAAAACTGTTTTTTAAAGACGTACACCTTTAAATAAAGAAGCATGCATGAACTCAGGTGAAACAACAATCGGTCTAATTATTCAGTTAATTTTAGGCACTGTAGGCGGTAACATTGGTGGAGTATTATTTAAAAATATAAGCTTAGGTGCACTAGGCAACAGTATCGCAGGTATCATTGGTGGTGGTTTAGGCGCACAAGTTTTATTAGCAGCACTTGGCCGGCGTAGCTAATAGTGGTACGGTTGGTAGCGTAGCAAGTAGTAGCATTGGTGGTATCGTTTTGATGGCTGTACTTGGCTTCATCAAGAAAGTAATGGCTAAGTAAGTTTTACTTATTAGTATGCTAAAAAAAGTTGCATTTTATGCGGCTTTTTAATGTACTCCACATATGTTCTAACCTGTCACCATGTCGCTTTTCGTGCGACAGCGACCCTTGTTTCTTTTGCTTATCCAAAAGAAACAAGGGAAAGAAAACGACACCATACAGCACGGCCTTCGGCTTCCCTGCGCTACTCAGCAAACAAGGCGTCTGCGGAACTCGCCCTAACAGACCACACACCCCGTTGGCCTGTCGGAGTGCTCGAACAGGCCCTCGACGAAACCTCATTGTTCACTTCGATTGTTCGGCGCGCCGTCAATGGAATCGAATACCACCTAAAATTGCACCATTGCACCATTGCACTCAGAAAACCCCATTATCAGCTAAGCAGAGTGGGCAGGTTTTGACCACGTGTTTATTTAACTTTCAAACGACCTTGCTTGCAACTTAATGAGTTGAAAGCGGCTAAATATGGTGAATTTAATGTGGACTGTCACTTTGACTTTGATGACATATTTGTTGCAATTGATAGAAAAAACAGACTTTTATATTTTATAGATATACTGAGTCTGACCGGTAAAATGTTTTAGTATTATGCAACATGAATCCCCATTTCACAAAGGACGTGCTATGTTTTCAGAAACAATAAACTATTCAATAGTTGATGAATTTAATAAAAATCAACCATATCCATATCAAAACTTACGACTGACGATTTACAAGAACACACCATAGATGTTTATGACTGGGTTCAGCATGATTACAACTTATTTTTAGAGGCATTCCCAGACAAGTCAAGGCGATACAGAGGAAATGTTGTAAGACTTTTATCAAATAGAGAGTCCCAAAAATATCCTACATACAAAAGAAATATACAAATGCACCTTTAGGCATTGAAAGCGATACATTTATATGCGCTGCCTAAACCCGAAACCCTACCCCAATTCAACCTCAACCAAATTATCCGAGAAGCTAGCCGAATTCCCCATATCCCCGAACTCAGCCAAACTAATTGAATTAACAGTCCCTTTATTCAACTGTCTCCAATAACCCAGTGAAGCCACAATAATCCCAGCATTCACATCATCCGTAATAATCGCTTTACCTTCAAACGCACCACGACTATTAAACACTTTTACCATCGCATCATGCTTAATACCACGCGCATCCGCATCGGCTGCATTCATCATCACAAACTGCTCGCCTTGTGCTTTTTGCTGACTATCCATATTGGCATAGCAAGAGTTTAAGAATGCGTGGCTCTTAGGTGAAATAATGCTGAGTGGGTATTTAGCCGCTAGCTCAGGGTTAGTGTCCGCTGATTCACGTGACTCTAGATAGTCTGGCAATGAATCCAAGTCTTGTCCTGGTTGGAAACCTTCATACATTTGACGGAACGGGCCTGCGACAAAGTTTTTAGCGCCTTCCACCATAAAGTTGCATTTGCCATTCGGTGTTGGGAAGTTACCTTCTGCATGACGGGCACGCGTATCCATATCACCAAAGTCTTTTAAGCGCGCATAGCCATGTTCACGTAGGTAATCTAAGTCAACGCCTTCGCAGGTGGTTGCGTCCCAGTCGACAAAGTTTTCTAAGCACTCGCTATCACTCCATTTCAAGTTCTCATCGTCATAACCCATGCGCGCAGCTAGACGTCTGAATATCTCTCGGTTAGAGATGGCATCACCTGGTGCATCAATACATTGCTCATTGTAGGTGAGGTATAGATGGCCCCATGACAGCACCATGTCTTCCATCTCGGCACCCATCGCGGCTGGCAAAACAATATCGGCATAGGCCGCTGTGTCTGAGATAAAGTGGTCTGCCACGACGGTGAATAAATCTTCACGTTCTAAGCCTTTGGCAATTTTGTCTGTCTCTGGCGCTTGTGTCAGTGGGTTGGTATTCCAAACCATCACTGATTTAATCGGTGTTTTAAGGTCTAACTCACCCAGTAATGCGCGGCCAAATTGCAAGTTATTCACCACTTGCGTACCTTCTGGAATGAGGTCTGGACGGCAGATCACATCATACTTGTATGGGTGTTCCCATACAGGAAATTGTAATGCGCCGCCGCCAACATGACGCCATGCGCCTGTGAGTGCTGGCAAGCAAGTGACTGCACGAATCGCTTGGCTACCGCCGTAGTTTCTTTCTAACGCTACACCTAGGCGAATCGCCGATGGTTGTGTCGTTGCATATTCACGCGCGAATTTTCTGATATCATCAGCTGGGATGCCTGTGATTTCTTCTGCCCATTCTGGCGTGCGTGTTTTGGCTCGCGCGGCGAGTTCAGCATAACCTTCTGTGTAGTTATCAATGTAATCTTGATCTTGTAAGTCTTCGTCGATAATCACATGCATCATAGCCATGGCTAATGCACCATCGGTACCCGGTTTAGGCGCGAGGTGCCAGTCTGCTGCTTTTGCAGTTTTAGAGGCGTAAGAGTCAATCACAACGACTTTGACGCCAGTCTTTTGTGCTTCATGAATGATGTGCCAATGATGTAAGTTAGTGCTCACTGAGTTACATGCCCACACCACAATGTATTTAGCATGCTTAAAGCTTTCAGGTTCTAAGCCAGCTGTTGGACCAACGGTTAACAGCCATGCTGTACATGAGCCTTCACCACAGAAGGTACGCTCAGTCACGGTTGCGCCCATGCGCGCGAAGAAAGCATCGCCACCATTTAAACCATGTACTAAGCCTTGATTACCTAAATAGCTATTCGGCATAATGGCCTGTGAGCCATCTTCATCAATAATGGTTTTCCATTTATCGGTAATCGTAGTCAGTGCTTCATCCCAGCTGATGCGTTCAAACTGCTTAGTTCCTTTAGGACCTACGCGCTTCATTGGGTACAGCAGACGATCTGGATGATAATGACGTTTTTCGTAATCTTTGAGTTTGACGCATAAGCCGCCGCGCGTCATCGGGTGTTTTTTATTACCTGTGACTTTGAGTAACTTGCCATCTTGCACATGGTACTCCATGCTACAAGTGTCAGGACAATCGTGCGGACATCCACCATGGTGAATTTTGATGTCTAAATCAACAGGCTTATTCATGTGCTGCTTCTCCTCAAAAGATCAGATGAAATTTGTTAATATTTTGTAACAACCACTATAGACCAGCCTGTCTATTCTTGCAATTATTTTCATTGCCGTTCAAACAAGACTAGAATATCGACATGAACACGCCATTAACCCTATTGAACGAACTAACGCCTGAAGCATTTTTGACAGAATATTGGCAAAAAAAGCCATTATTGATTCGCCAAGCAGTACCGAACTTCAACGGCTTTTTAACACCTAATGAATTAGCTGGGCTCGCCTGCGAAGAGGACGTGCAATCTAGAATTGTCAAGAAAATTGATGACACTTGGCACTTAACACACGGCCCATTTGATGAAGTGTCACTCACTGCCCTGCCTGAAAAAGATTGGACGCTATTAGTACAAACCGTCAACCATCACCTGCCTGAAGCAGCCGAACTCCTCAGCCAGTTTAACTTTATCCCACATGCGCGTTTAGACGACCTTATGGTAAGTTACGCTATCACTGGCGGCTCTGTTGGACCACATATAGATTCATACGATGTATTTTTATTGCAAGGTAGTGGAAAAAGACGCTGGAAGATTAATGCACAACCTGATTTAACGTTAATAGATGGTTTGCCATTACGCATTCTAAAAAAATTTAAAGCGGAACAAGAGTGGGTACTAGAGGCTGGCGACATGCTTTATTTACCTCCAAATATTGCCCATCATGGCGTATCAGAAGATGATGATTGTATGACTTACTCTATTGGCTTTAGAGTGCCAAAAAAGCAAGAGGTTATTGAAGCTTTTTTGGATCACCTGCAAGATACTATTCAAGCAGATGGCTTGTATGAGGATGCTGATTTACGTTGTCAGCAACACCCTGCCGAAATCAGCGATGTCATGATTGCAAAAGTCGGGGCCATGTTACAAAAAATCACATGGGATAAAAACACCGTACGCGACTTTTTAGGCCGTTCACTGACAGAGCCAAGACCAGATGTGTTTTTTGAGCCTATCGATACTGAAGCTGCTGGAGAAGTGTCTATTGATGATTTTGCTCAACTACTGGCTAAACACATTTTATTCCTGGATTTAAAATCTCAATTACTCTTTTATGGCAGCCATTTTTACATCAATGGCGAACCTTTACTCGTTCCAGAGGATATACAATCATCTGTTCGCGAATTAGCAGATACACGCACTTTAAACACGCAGGTTTTAAATGACACGCAGCGACTTATGTTAGCGAAAACCTTTCATACCGCATTATTAGCAGGCTATATTACAATTCAGTAGGCGCGTTGATGAGATAGATTAGGTGAATGAATCATGAATGAACTTGAATTACCACAGAATACTGTCCTATTAGGTGAGCGTGAATATGCTACGGCGATAGACGTCGTGATTACAGAGGCGCAAGAGCAGTTATTATTTTTTGAACAAGATTGTTCGGTTGGTGATTTTGCCAGTATTAAACGTTTTGATTTACTAACCGCATTTTTAAATAAAAGTGGCCTTACTAAACTCACCATCATCTTGCACCATACCGACTTTTTTACCGCCGCGTGCCCGCGATTATTTTCACTACTGTCAACGTTCTCTCATAAGATGGTTGTTTATCAAACCAACGATCATGCAAAAATAGCAAAAGACTGTTTTATCCTGGCTGATGACAAGGCCTATATTAGTCGATTCCATATCGATCAAGCACGATGCAAATATGCACTAAATGATGTGGAAAAAACTGCTAGCTTAGCAGAACGTTTTGATGAGTTATTACTAGAAACAACACGCACCATTTCTACTACAAAGCTAGGGCTTTAATAATGCGTTATATTAAAAGCTTCTTTTTTATCTGCCTAATGTCACTAAGCTTTTCTGCTCCAGCAGAAGCGGCGCTTCAAGTGATTACCTTACAACATCGCTTTGCTGATGATTTACTCCACACAATCATCCCCATGGTTGGCATCGATGGCACGGAGACTGGCATGCGAAATCAATCGATTTTACGTGTGGCGCCTGACCGTATGCGCGATATCGAGATGGTCATACTGCAATTAGATGTGGCGAGAGTCAATCGTAGAATTACCATCAACACAAGCAGTAACAGTCAAAAACAATTCAATCGTACAGAAGCCAATGGCAAGATAAAAATAGGTAACGTGACAATTTCAAATGATAGGCAAACGACTGCGAATACTGCCAACGTCGAATTTGAACGCCAGCACAGCTGCCAAAATAACAGTAGCAGTCAGCTTCTCAATGTGCTCGATGGTGAACGTGCCTTTATCCGTGTGGTAAAATTGTTCCTTTTACCCAAGAATCGGTCACCATGACTAGGCGTTACATTCAAGTTGACCGTATAATCGATTGGCTGGAAGTGAATACTGGTTTTGCCGTCAGGCCGCGTACGATTGGCAATCAAGTTGAATTAGAAGTGACGCCACGTATAGCCAGCCTGAATAGCCAAGGCTATATTGACTTTGAAGAACTCTCTTTAGTACTCCACGTTTCTCTTGGTGAATGGGTGGATATTGGTGGCTCCATGCAGAATCATGACGATGTGAGCCGTCGAATTTTTGGGCGTCAAAGCAGTAGTTTATCGCAAAGTAGCAATCTGCTGATTAGAGTCGATTAAGCCCTTATTTTTT
>TARA_B110000259_G_scaffold50568_1_pt1 | contig 95403 bp, 108 predicted proteins | sample TARA_B110000259 | Tara Oceans TARA_B110000259 (sample SAMEA4397649) | marine metagenome | biome: Polar Biome; feature: [SRF] surface water layer (ENVO:00010504); material: water (ENVO:00002006), including particulate matter (ENVO:01000060) such as... | depth 5 m | reverse complement strand
GGTACCGTTAACCATTCAACTAAAAAACCTTATGGCCAAAAAGGAACAGGTAATGCGCGTGCTGGTATGACGTCAAGCCCGATCTGGCGTGGAGGTGGTCGTGCATTCCCTGCGAGCCCTAAAGATAACTACACACATAAAGTAAACCGTAAAGCGTACCGTGCTGGTATGCAAACGATTCTTTCTGAATTGGTTCGTCAAGAGCGTATTGCAGTGGTTGAAGACTTTACAGTCGACACGCCAAAAACAAAAGAATTTGTATCTAAAATCAAAAGTCTAGGTTATGAAGATGGCGTTTTATTGCTAACTGAGAACTTTGATGAGAATTTATATTTATCTTCACGTAACCTTATTAACGTAATGGTTGTGGAAGCGCAGCATGCTGATCCTGTTAGCTTGGTCCGTTTCAAGAAAGTGTTGGCAACAGCTGGCGCAGTGAAGAAGCTTGAGGAGATGCTAGCATGAGCGCACTAATTCACACTCAAGATCGTTTGTTTCAAGTAATTGTTGCACCTAAAGTGACTGAGAAAGCTACGTTCGTTGCTGATAAGCATGAGCAGATCGTTTTTCAAGTGCTTAAAAATGCAACTAAGGCTGAAATTAAAGCAGCAGTTGAACTGGTGTTTAAAGTTGAAGTTGAAAAAGTTACTACGGCAAACGTATTAGGAAAAACCAAACGTGCTGGCCGTACTGTAGGCAAGCGTAACGACTGGAAGAAAGCTTATGTAAGCTTGAAGCCGGGTCAAGAAATTAACTTCGCAGCTGGCGAATAAGGAGAGAAGAGATGGCATTAGTTAAAGTCAAACCAACTTCCCCGGGTCGTCGTGGAGTTGTTAAGGTCGTAACACCAGACTTGCACAAAGGTAAGCCTTATGCCCCTTTGTTAGAAAGCCAAAGCAAGAATGCTGGTCGTAATAATAATGGTCGTATTACTGTCCGTCACCAAGGTGGTGGTCATAAGCAACACTATCGTATTGTCGATTTCCGTCGTAATAAAGATGGCATTCCTGCGAAAGTTGAGCATATTGAATATGATCCTAATCGTTCAGCACACATTGCATTACTTTGTTATGCGGATGGCGAGCGTCGTTACATCATTGCGCCAAAAGGTATTTCAGCTGGTGATCAATTGATCAGTGGTTCGGAAGCGCCAATTAGCGCAGGTAATGCGTTGCCGCTACGTAATATTCCAGTTGGTAGCACGATACATTGTATCGAGTTGCAACCAGGTAAAGGTGCTCAAGTGGCACGTTCTGCTGGTACTTCAGTGCAGTTGTTGGCTAGAGAAGGCATTTACGCTCAGCTACGTTTGCGTTCTGGTGAGATTCGTCGTGTGCATGTTGACTGTAAAGCAACAATGGGTGAAGTCGGTAACGGCGAGCATCAATTGCGTTCTATCGGCAAGGCGGGTGCAATGCGCTGGCGTGGTGTGCGTCCAACGGTGCGTGGTGTTGTGATGAACCCAGTTGATCACCCTCACGGCGGTGGTGAAGGTCGTACTGCAGCTGGTATGAATCCAGTTAGTCCTTGGGGTGTTCAAACCAAAGGTTTCCGCACACGTAACAATAAACGTACGGACAATATGCGCATTAGTCGTCGTCCGAGAGGCGTAAGGTAGAAAATATGGCACGTTCAATTAAAAAAGGTCCATTCATTGATGGTCATCTTGCAAAAAAAGTAGAAGTAGCTGCGGCTAATCGCGATCGCAAACCAATTAAGACTTGGTCACGTCGCTCTACTATTTTGCCTGATTTTATTGGTTTAACGATTGCTGTGCATAACGGGAAAGTCCACGTGCCAGTACTCATCTCTGAAAACATGGTCGGTCATAAGCTTGGTGAATTTGCGCAAACGCGTACATTCCGAGGTCATGCTGCTGACAGAAAAGCGAAGAAATAGGAGCCTATGATGGAAGTTACAGCAATCTTGAGAGGTGTACATCTTTCTCCACAAAAAGCGAGATTAGTCGCTGATATGGTTCGCGGCAAGAAGGTAGACCATGCATTAAATGTTTTAGCATTTACACCTAAAAAAGGTGCAGAGTTGATTAAAAAAGTAGTTGAGTCAGCTGTTGCTAACGCAGAACATAACAATGGTGCTGATATTGATGAGTTGAAGATTACTTCAATCTATGTTGATAAAGGTATTGTATTGAAAAGAATTCGCGCTCGTGCCAAAGGTCGTGCTGGGCGTATCCTTAAACCAACCTGCCACATTCATGTGACGGTAGGCGATACAAAAGCGAAGGCATAGTATGGGACAAAAAATACATCCAACCGGTTTCCGTTTAGCGGTTACAAAAAACTGGCAATCAAAGTGGTATGCGAACTCTAAACAGTTTCCTGAAATGTTGCAAAATGACATTAAAGTACGCGACTTTTTAACTAAGAAACTAGTTAACGCAGCTGTTAGTAAGATAATTATCGAGCGTCCAGCTAAGAATGCTAAGATCACTATTCATAGTGCTCGCCCTGGTGTTGTTATTGGTAAAAAAGGCGAAGACATCGAAGCTTTACGTACGACGCTGCAAGGCATGATGAATGTGCCTGTACATTTGAATATCGAAGAAGTGCGTAAGCCTGAGCTTGACGCTACTTTGATCGCTCAAAGTATCGCGCAGCAACTTGAAAAACGTGTGATGTTCCGTCGTGCCATGAAGCGTGCAATGCAAAATGCAATGCGGCTTGGTGCGAAAGGGATCAAAATCATGAGTGCCGGTCGTTTAAACGGTATTGAGATTGCTCGTACTGAATGGTATCGCGAAGGTCGTGTCCCACTGCATACATTACGTGCTGATATTGATTACGGTGTTGCAGAAGCGTTAACAACATACGGTATTATCGGTATTAAGGTATGGGTATTTAAAGGTGAAATTATTTCAGGCAATACACCTACTGGTCAAAAGCCTGAAATGGCTGACGCCGAATCAGAGAAAAAAGTAAGAAAGGCGAGGGTTAAAGATGCTACAGCCGTCTAGACAAAAATTCCGTAAGATGCAAAAAGGCCGTAACAAAGGCATTGCAACGACGGGTAATAAAGTAAGTTTTGGTGATTTTGGATTAAAAGCGATTGGTCGTGGCCGTATTTCAGCCCGCCAAATTGAAGCCGCACGTCGTGTCATGACGCGACATATAAAGCGTGGCGGACGTGTTTGGATTCGCATCTTCCCTGATCAGCCGATTTCTAAAAAACCTGCTGAAGTGCGCATGGGTAAAGGTAAAGGTAGTGTTGAGTTTTACATCGCGCAAATCAAGCCAGGTAAAATGTTATACGAGATGGACGGCGTAAGTGAAGAGCTTGCACGTGAAGCATTTAAATTGGCTGCAGCTAAGCTACCAATTCAAACGGTATTCATGACTCGTCAGCTTGGTGGTTAAGGAAAATATGATGAAAGCTACTGATTTAAGAAGTAAGAATACGGATGAGCTTAATAATGAGTTGATTGAATTGCGTCGTGCACAGTTTTCAATGCGCATGCAGTCAGCCACTCAGCAGCTAAACAAGCCGGACCAAATTTTAAAAACACGACGCAATATTGCGCGTATTAAGACCGTGCTAGCTGAAAAAGCTAAAGCCTAAAAGGATTAATGATGACAGATACACAAGCAGCAAAAGTCGTTCGCTCATTAAGCGGTCGTGTCGTAAGTGACAAAATGGATAAAACAGTCAGTGTTTTAGTGGAGCGTAAAGTTAAGCATCCACTCATTGGTAAAGTGATGTCTAAGACTAAAAAGTTGCATGCACACGACGAGAAGAATGAGTGTAATGAAGGCGATATCGTAACCATTACTGAAGGTCGTCCACTATCTAAGCATAAAACTTGGGTAGTCAGTGAGATTTCAAGAAAAGCTAAGTAATTTCTTGATGTAGTAATAATTTGCATTTACTACTTGCTAGTAGATGCAAATGAAGTATATAATGTTGGACTTTTCGGCGCTCGTGCATTATCAGATAGTCTGGTGATGGACTTAAAGCAAGCGCCCCAATACTGACCGTGGTCAATAGGCCGAACCATTTTTAAAATGGCGGCTGTATTGTTAAATGCGGATTAAGTTGGAGATTATTTCATGATTCAAATGCAATCTAGGCTAGAAGTAGCCGACAACACTGGTGCTCGTTCTGTAATGTGCATTAAAGTGTTAGGTGGCTCTAAGCGTCGCTACGCAAGTGTAGGCGATGTGATAAAAGTGACGATCAAAGATGCGGCTCCTCGTGGGCGCGTTAAAAAAGGCGAGGTATACGATGCTGTAGTAGTTAGAACAGCTAAAGGTGTGCGTCGTGCAGATGGTTCTCTTATTAAGTTTGATGGCAACGCAGCTGTATTGTTGACGCCTAAGCTTGAGCCAATCGGAACTCGTATTTTTGGGCCAGTAACGCGTGAATTGCGTAATGGACGCTTCATGAAAATCGTTTCTTTAGCTCCTGAAGTACTTTAAGAGCTAATCGGAGAATATTAAGAGATGAGTAAAATACTTAAAGGCGATCAAATTATCGTCAGCACAGGCAAGGATAAAGGTAAGCGTGGTGTTGTTTCGCGTGTGCTGGAAAATAACCTTGTTTTAGTTGAAGGTATAAACGTTGCTAAAAAACACGAGAAACCAAACCCTATGAAGGGTATTGCTGGCGGCATCGTTCCTAAAGAAATGCCAATTCAAATTTCTAACATTGCTTTATTTAATGCTGCAACAGAAAAAGCAGATAAAGTGGCTTATAAAGTACTAAAAGACGGTCGCAAGATTCGTGTGTATAAGTCTAATGGCGAAGCTGTTGAAGCTTAAGTAGATAGGATAAATGATGGCACGCTTAAAAGAATATTATAAAGATACAGTTGTTGCAGAGTTAACTAAGAAATTTGGTTACACTTCAGTGATGCAAGTCCCAAGAATCGAAAAAATTACAATAAACATGGGTGTTGGTGAAGCTGTTGCGGATAAAAAAGTAATGGAGCATGCGGTTGGCGATATGGAAAAGATTGCTGGTCAAAAAGCAATCGTTACTAAAGCCAAGAAATCTGTTGCTGCTTTTAAAATCCGTGATGACTATCCAGTAGGTTGTAAAGTAACGTTACGTCGTGAGCGCATGTATGAGTTCTTTGATCGTTTTGTTACAGTTGCAATTCCTCGCGAAAGAGATTTCCGTGGTTTGTCTGCAAAATCATTTGATGGCCGTGGTAACTACAACATGGGCATTAAGGAGCAAATTATCTTTCCTGAAATCGACTACGATAAAATCGATACGATTCGCGGGATGAATATTACGATTACTACAACTGCGAAAACTGACGAAGAAGCTAAAGCATTGCTTTCTGCGTTTAACTTTCCTTTTAGGGGTTAAGACATGGCTAAAACATGTATGACAGAGCGCGAAATTAAACGTCGCGCTACAGTAAAGAAATTCGCTGCAAAACGCGCTGCGTTAACAGCTATTATCAACGATCAAAGCGTTAGTGTTGAAGAGCAACGCGAAGCACGTTTGAAATTACAGGCTTTGCCACGTAATTCAAGCCCTGTGCGTTTACGTAATCGTTGTGCGCTTACTGGCCGTCCTCGTGGCGTGTTTAGTAAATTTGGAATTGGACGTAGTAAATTGCGTGACTTGATGATGTCTGGCAAAGTGCCGGGCGTTACTAAGGCTAGCTGGTAGAAAAGGAACAGATCTATGAGTATGAGTGATCCAATCGCCGACATGTTAACGCGTATTCGCAATGCGCAGAGCGTTAATAAGGTATCGGTAACAATGCCAGCATCTAAAGTAAAGGGTGCTATTGCAAATGTGCTTAAAGACGAGGGCTATATTGAAAACTTTTCAGTAGATGCAAACAATGGTAAGCCATTGTTAAACGTTGTGCTTAAGTATTATGCTGGCCGCCCTGTAATTGAAAAAATTGAACGTGTAAGTAAACCTGGTTTACGTGTTTACAACAGCGGGCAAAATATACCTAAAGTAATGAATGGCCTTGGTGTGACAATTGTGTCTACATCTAAGGGTGTAATGACAGATCGTAAAGCCCAAGCTGCCGGTATCGGTGGCGAGCTTTTATGTGTAGTGGCTTAAGGAGAAGCAAATGTCAAGAATTGCTAAAAATCCAGTAGTCATTCCAGCTAAAGTAGAAGTTGATTTGACAGCTGACAGTATTAATATCAGCGGTCCTTTAGGTAAGATGAGCCAAGCGCTCACTAAAGGTGTTGAGTTGAAGCGTGAAGGTGAAACAATTACTTTTACCGCTACTAGTAAAGAGGCGCATGTCCGTGCAATGTCAGGAACGTTACGTTCTTTAGTGGCTAATATGGTGCAAGGTGTTTCAGTTGGTTTTACTAAGAAATTAACTTTAGTTGGTGTTGGTTATAAAGCACAAGCGCAAGGCGCGATGCTTAACCTTGAGTTGGGCTATTCACACCCGATTAACCATAAAATGCCAGAAGGTATCACGGTTAAGACGGCTACACCTACTGAAGTAGAAATCACAGGCGCGGATAAACAAGTGGTGGGTCAAATCGCTGCACAAATTCGTGCTTACCGTGCTCCAGAGCCTTATAAAGGCAAGGGCGTTCGTTACTCTGATGAAGTTGTTCAGATTAAAGAATCTAAGAAAAAATAGTAGTAATTTAGGAAAATAGGGCTAAAACATGACTACAGTAAATAATCGTTCGCGCCGTGCACGTAAAACCCGTGCCGTTATTGCCGGACAATCTGTAACACGCTTAACTGTGCATCGTACTAATTTGCATATTTATGCGCAAATCATTGACGCTGCTGGTGAGAAGGTGTTGGCAAGTGCTTCTACAGTTGAGGCTGAAGTGCGCAAAGCTGTTAAAAATGGCGGTAACGTCGAAGCAGCTACTCTTGTGGGTAAGCGCATTGCAGAAAAAGCTAAAAAAGCAGGTGTTACTACAGTAGCCTTTGATCGCTCAGGTAACAAATATCACGGTCGTATTCAGGCGTTGGCAACAGCTGCGCGTGAAAATGGTCTGTCATTTTAAAAAGCGAGAGTAGATTATGGCTAAAGGTTTTGAGCAACAATCACAGCAAACTGATGGTTTGCGTGAAAAGATGATTTCAGTTAACCGTGTAAGTAAAACGGTTAAAGGTGGTCGTATCATGAGTTTTGCTGCACTAAGTGTTGTCGGCGACGGCGACGGCGGTGTTGGTATGGGTAAAGGTAAGGCACGTGAAGTGCCAACCGCTGTACAAAAAGCAATGGATGAAGCGCGCCGTGAAATGGTTAAAGTGAGTTTGAACAACGGTACGTTGTTTCACACAGTAATTGGTCGTTTTGGTGCCGCTAAAGTGCTAATTCAGCCAGCCCCTGAAGGTACGGGTATTATTGCTGGCGGTGCGATGCGTGCGATTTTTGAAGTGATGGGCGTTACGAATGTAACTGCTAAATGCATCGGTTCAGCAAATCCATACAATGTTGTTCGTGCTACGTTAAATGGTTTAGAAGCAATGAATACGCCTTCGGACGTCGCTGCTAAACGTGGTAAATCAGTTGAAGAGATTAGAGGCTAAATAATGGCTACAGCAAAAAAAGATACTGGCGCTACTGTCAAAGTAACGTTAATTAAAAGTGTTATTGGTAGACTTGAGTCTCACCGTGCCACTGTTAAAGGTTTAGGCTTACGTCGCATGCATCAAACAGTTGAATTGCAAGATACACCTGCAATCCGCGGAATGATCAATAAGATCAACTATCTATTAAAGGTAGAAGGATAATGGAATTAAATACAATTAAGCCTGCTGAAGGCTCTAAAAAAGAATCTCGTCGTGTAGGCCGTGGTATTGGCTCAGGCTTTGGTAAAACAGCTGGTCGTGGTCATAAAGGACAGCATTCTCGTTCTGGCGCAACACACCGTGTTGGTTTTGAGGGCGGTCAAATGCCTATCCAACGCCGCTTACCTAAGCGTGGCTTTAAATCAATGACGAAAGCTGATACAGCACGTATCCGTACAAGCGAGTTGGTTGGTTTGGACGCTAAAGTGATTGATTTATTGGCATTGAAAGAAGCTAAGATTGTTTCTGGGCGCGTTAAAGCAGCAAAAGTATTTTTATCTGGTGAGTTGACTGAAAAAGTTCAAGTCCAAGGTTTGCTTTTGACTAAAGGTGCTCGTGCAGCAATTGAAGCTGCTGGCGGTAAAGTAGTAGAAGCTTAAGAGAATATAATTGGCACAAGATAACCTACTGAAGTCTTTTGGAAAAATGAGCGAGCTGAAAGGCCGCTTGTGGTTTGTACTTGGTGCGCTGGTTGTGTTCCGCTTTGGATCACATGTTCCAGTACCAGGTATTGACCCAACTGTTTTAAAGCAACTTTTTGATTCACAAAGTGGTGGCATATTGGGTATGTTCAATATGTTCTCTGGTGGCTCGCTTGAACGTTTTGCGATATTTGCATTAGGAATCATGCCTTATATTTCTGCCTCTATTATTATGCAGTTGTTAACGGTTGTATCACCTAAGTTAGAGCAGCTTAAAAAAGACGGCGAAGCCGGTAGACGTTTAATTACTAAATACACGCGTTATGGAACGGTGTTGCTAGCAACATTCCAAGCCCTCGGTATTGCGATTGCATTTGAAGGCCAAGCGGGACTGGTGATTGATCCAGGTATGGCATTTAGATTGATTACAGTTGTGACCCTAGTCGGCGGTACAATGTTCTTAATGTGGCTAGGTGAGCAGATTACAGAGCGTGGTATTGGAAACGGTATTTCCATTATCATCTTTGCAGGGATTGTGGCTGGATTGCCAAAAGCGATTGGTAGTACGTTAGAGTTGGCGCGAACAGGTGCTTTCTCAATACCTTTAGTTGTGTTCTTGTTTGTAATGGTTGTATTAGTCACAGCATTGGTGGTGTTTGTAGAGCGCGGTCAACGTAAGATTACGGTTAATTATGCCAAACGCCAAGTGGGTAATAAAGTCATGGGCGGGCAAAGTACGCATTTACCATTGAAATTAAATATGGCTGGTGTGATTCCACCTATTTTTGCTTCAAGTATTATTTTATTCCCTGCTTCTTTAGCAGGCTGGTTTGGTAGTAGTGAAAGTATGTATTGGTTGAAAGATTTGTCTGGCGCAGTATCACCAGGTCAGCCAATTTACATTTTGTTATTTGCATCAGCGATTTTGTTCTTCTGTTTCTTCTATACGGCGTTGGTATTCAACCCAAAAGAAACAGCAGATAATTTAAAGAAAAGTGGTGCGTTTATTCCGGGTATTAGACCAGGAGAGCAGACTGCTAAGTACATTGATAAGATTATGGGTAGATTGACATTGATTGGGGCGATTTATATTACCTTGGTTTGCTTATTACCTGAGTTTTTAAGTTTGAAATTTAATACGCCGTTTTACTTTGGTGGTACTTCATTGTTGATTATTGTTGTCGTTACAATGGACTTTATGGCACAGGTGCAATCACACTTAATGTCACACCAATATGACGGTTTGTTGAAAAAAGCAAACTTTAAAGGTGGCGCAACTACGCGTTAGTTTTTGAGTTGTAGCAATATTAGGAAGTGGGCTTGTTCCCACTTGAAGAAGTTAAAGATTAAGTATTTGAAGAGGTTAATTATGAGAGTTCGTGCATCAGTTAAGAAATTATGCCGTCACTGTAAGACAGTGCGTCGTCGTGGTGTTTTGCGTGTTATTTGTACAGATCCACGTCATAAACAACGTCAAGGATAGTATTTAATCGAGTCTTGTTTTGTTTGAAAAACAAAGTGCAAACTGTTAGGATGCAAGACTTTTTTTATTTGGTTGCTATAAATAGTAGCGATTCATTTTGGAGTTAAGAGTATGGCTCGTATTGCTGGGGTAAATGTCCCAAATCATAAACATACAGAAATCGCTTTAACAGCGATTTACGGTATTGGTAAGACTGCTGCAAAAAGCATTTGTGCTGCTGCAGGAGTTGCAATTACTGCAAAAGTTAAAGACCTAAACGACGAAGAAGTTGAAAAGCTTCGTGAAGAAGTTGGTAAATTTACTGTAGAAGGTGATTTGCGTCGTGAAGTATCAATGAATATTAAACGTTTGATGGACTTAGGCTGCTACCGCGGCGTACGCCATCGCCGTGGAATGCCAGTGCGTGGACAACGTACTAAAACAAATGCGCGTACGCGCAAAGGCCCGATTAAGCCAATTAAGCAATCTAAATAGATCATTAAGTTTATTTATTTTTTAAAAATTATTTGTAAGGACAGTACAACATGGCAAAAGCTAATGTACGCGTGAAGAAGAAGGTTAAAAAGAATATTGCAGAGGGCGTAGCCCATGTGCATGCTTCATTTAACAATACGATTATTACGATTACCGATCGTCAAGGCAATGCTTTGTCATGGGCGACTTCTGGTGGACAAGGTTTTAAAGGTTCACGTAAGAGTACTCCTTTTGCTGCACAGGTTGCTGCTGAAGTGGCTGGTAAATCAGCTCAAGAGAACGGTGTAAAGAATTTAGAAGTGCGCATTAAAGGACCTGGTCCTGGCCGTGAGTCTGCTGTGCGAGCACTGAATGCAGCTGGTTTTAAGATTACCAGCATTACTGATGTTACGCCAGTACCACATAATGGCTGTCGTCCACCTAAAAAACGTCGCATTTAAGCGAAAAAGAATACTGGAGAACTATCTTGGCTAGAAATTTAGATCCTAAATGCCGTCAGTGTCGTCGCGAAGGCGAAAAGCTGTTTTTAAAAGCTGAAAAATGCTTTACTGATAAGTGTGCAATTGAAAAACGTAACTTCCCACCTGGTCAACATGGTCAAAGACGTGCATCACGTTTATCAGACTATGGTGTTCAGTTGCGTGAGAAACAAAAAGTACGTCGTATTTACGGTGTATTAGAGAAGCAATTCCGTAGCTACTATAAGGAAGCTGACCGTCGTAAAGGCGTTACTGGTGAAAACTTATTGCAATTGCTTGAGTGTCGTTTAGATAACGTTACTTACCGCATGGGTTTGGCTGGTTCACGTACTGAAGCGCGACAAGTGGTTAAACACAACGCGATTCTTGTTAATAGTAAACGTGTGAACATTCCTTCATACCAAGTAAGAGCTGGTGATGTTGTTTCTGTTGCAGAAGCATCTAAAAAGCAATTACGTATCAAATCTGCACTAGAGGCTGCTGATGAACGTGGTTTCCCAGAGTGGTTAGAAGTTGATGTGAAAGCATTTACAGGTACATTCAAATCAGCGCCTGTGCGTGACGACTTACCTGCAACTATTAATGAATCATTGGTAGTTGAGTTGTACTCTAAGTAATTAATACTTTAGTACAGTCTTTTATTAACCAATTACGTCAAGGAATTTTATGCAAAGTAATCCTACAGAATATTTAAAACCACGCGTAGTTAACGTGGAAGAAATTACCCCATTAAGAGCTCGTGTTACATTGGAGCCAATGGAGCGTGGTTTTGGCTTTACATTAGGTAATGCAATTCGCCGTGTTTTGTTATCTTCAATTCCTGGTTTTGCTATTACTGAAGTTAAAATTGATGGCGTCGTGCATGAGTACTCAACGATTGAGGGTGTGCAAGAAGATGTTGTTGATATTTTGCTAAACCTAAAAGGTGTAGCATTAAAATTGAATAGCAAAACAGAGACGATATTAACATTAAGGAAGTCTGGCGAAGGTGTTGTGACGGCTGCTGATTTTGACACAGGTCATGATGCAGAGATTGTTAACCCTGATCACGTGATTGCTCACTTAACTAAAGGTGGTAAATTAGACCTTCAAGTTAAAGTTGAAATGGGTCGTGGCTATCAGCCAGTACCTGCAAGAGAAAAAGTGAATCAAGAAGATCGTACACTTGGTTTTATTATGGTTGATGCATCATTCAGTCCAATTAGTAAAGTGAGCTATCAAGTAGAGAGTGCTCGTGTTGAGCAACGTACGGATTTAGATAAGCTGATTATGGATGTTGAAACAAACGGTATCGTTGATTCAGAGCAAGCGATTCGTGATGCGGCGACTATTTTGATGGGACAGCTTTCTGTTTTCGCAAACCTTGAAGGTGCGCCAACAGAAGAGGAAGAAGCTGCTGCTCCACAAGTTGATCCAATTCTATTGCGTCCAGTTGATGATTTAGAGTTAACAGTGCGTTCAGCGAATTGTCTGAAAGCAGAAAATATATTCTACATTGGTGATTTAATTCAGCGTTCTGAAAATGAACTATTGAAAGCGCCTAACTTAGGTCGTAAATCATTAAATGAGATTAAAGATGTACTGGCTTCAAAAGGCTTAACATTAGGCATGAAGTTGGAAAATTGGCCACCAGTTGGTCTTGAAAAAGCTTAAGAGCTAAATTTTAAAAGTTTAAGGAAGTTACTATGCGTCACGGCAATCAACATCGAAAATTAAATCGTACAAGCAGTCATCGTGCAGCTATGTTTCGTAACATGTCAGTATCATTACTTCGTCATGAGGTGATTAGAACAACTCTGCCTAAGGCAAAAGAGTTGCGTAAATATGCAGAGCCTCTTATCACATTAGGTAAAGAGGCATCTTTGGCTAACCGCCGTTTGGCTTTTAACCGTTTACGTGATCGTGATATTGTCACTAAGCTGTTTGGTGAACTTGGTCCTCGTTACTTGGAACGCAAAGGTGGTTACTTACGTATCCTAAAATGCGGCTTCCGTAATGGTGATAATGCACCAATGGCCTTTGTAGAGTTAGTTGATCGTCCAGAAGATGCTGAAGTTGTAGAAGCAGATTAAGTATTGATGACACAGTAAAAAAGCCAGCATAATGCTGGCTTTTTTGTTTTATAGATTTATAAATGCAACCAAGTCATCTCTAGTAAAGGGCCAGTTAAGCTCTGAACAGTTATCTGACCTTTGTAACACTGGAATACGCTCGCCATACTGCATTAATAAATTGTCATCATTGGATATTTCGACTAAAACCAATGGTTTGGTCAGATTTATTTCGGCAATAAGTTCGACTGCTTGTTCACATAAGTGACAATGTGATGTTGTAAATAATGTTAATGTAAGCATTGTATTTTGTAAAAGTTAAAAAACCATCATAATAACGATTGTCGTAGTAATGTTATAACACAAGGCCGTTGCATGTCAGAAAAGCACGAAACAAAAGATAGTTTAGGCGAAACGCTAGGGCAGGTCATCTCTTTATTAGAGAAGCACCAGCTAGTAGAAAATCTTGTTCAGAAGCAAGAGATGCCTAAGCACGAACTTGTAGAGTCACTTGTTCATCGGCAGAATCAAATGGAGCTACAAAACCTCCTCAATGCATTACACCCAGCTGATGTCGCTCATATATTAGAAGCCTTACCTCTTGACGATCGCTTATACCTTTGGGATTTAGTCAAGGTTGACCGTGATGGGAATATCTTACTAGAGGTTTCAGATGCTGTTAGACAGACGCTAATCGCTGATATGGACAGTGTGGAGCTGCTAGCTGCTGCTGAGCAACTCGATACCGATGAGCTGGCTGACCTAGCACCAGATTTACCAAAAGACGTCCTACAAGAACTAATGGACAGTCTTGATGCGCTTAATCGTGAACGTTTACAATCTGCGCTTTCTTATCCTGAAGACACCGTTGGTGCATTGATGGACTTTGATATTGTCACCGTACGTGAAGATGTTACGATTGAGGTGGCACTGCGATATCTACGCAGATTAGATGAACTACCAGACCATACCGATAAAATATTCGTTGTAGATCGCCATTACAAGATTAAAGGTGTTTTACCTTTATCTAACATGTTGGTTAATGAACTTGATAATAAAATTAAGAATGTCATGGCTGCCGACGTTGTGTCGTTCCATCCAGACGATTTAGCAGATGAAGCTGCAAAAGCCTTTGAGCGGTATGACTTGGTGAGTGCTCCAGTCGTGGATGCGCAGAATAAATTGGTTGGACGTTTAACGGTGGATGAAGTCATGGATTATATTCGTGAAGAATCTGATGCAGATAAATTTTCCATGGCGGGTTTGCGAGAGGAAGAGGATTTCTTTTCTAGCGTATGGGCATCAGTTCAAAACAGATGGGCATGGCTGGCCATTAACTTAGTAACCGCGCTTGTTGCATCGCGTGTTATTGGGATATTTGAACATTCAATTGGGCAAATTGTTGCTTTGGCAGCATTAATGCCAATCGTAGCTGGTATCGGTGGCAACTCGGGCAATCAAACAACAACAATGATTGTACGTGGTTTAGCCTTAGGCCAGATATCTGGCAGCAATATGCAGTCTCAGGTGACTAAGGAGCTGGGTGTGGCTCTGGTTAATGGCTTAATATGGGGCGGTGTATTGGGCGGTATTACTTATGCGCTGTATGGCGACTATCGACTAAGCATGGTGATGACTGCAGCCATTACGCTTAATTTATTGTTGGCAGCATTGATGGGCGTGGTGATTCCATTAGTGATGAACCGGTTTGGTAAAGATCCTGCCGTTGGATCTAGTGTGCTGATTACCGCTATGACAGATAGTGGTGGGTTCTTTATCTTTCTCGGCTTGGCGACTATATTCTTATTGTAGCAAGCTTGGATAAGCTTAATATCAGCATTAAGTCTTGTACATACGTAAAAAACCCGCAGTAACGGGTTTTTTTATTAAACAAAATCAAAAATAAACTATTTTATTTTATTTTCTTTATACATCACGTGTTTACGAATAACAGGATCAAACTTTTTGATCTCCATTTTTTCTGGCATTGTACGTTTGTTTTTCGTAGTGGTATAGAAATGACCTGTACCGGCACTTGATTCTAATTTAATTTTTTCGCGCATAATAATGCTCCTTATATTTTTTCGCCAGCAGCACGCATTTTAGCTAATACTACGTCAATACCATTTTTATCAATTGTGCGTAATGCAGCGTTAGTAATACGCATGCTTACCCAACGATTCTCGCTCTCAACCCAGAATTTACGTTTTTGTAAATTCGGCAAGAAACGACGTCTTGTTTTGTTATGTGCGTGAGAAACATTGTTACCCACCATTGGCTTTTTGCCTGTTACCTGACATACACGTGCCATGGTTATCTCCAAATACTATTGTCTATTTCAGAAAGAGGGCAATTATAGACAAAACGCTGTTCCTTTTCAACCTAAATCATCGCTTTATGCTAAATAATTTAGTGTTTTAGTGTTTTCCGGTGCTGCCGAAGCCACCTTCACCGCGTTCTGTTTCTATAAATTCATCCACGATATGGAAATCAGCCTGTACAACAGGGACGATAACCAATTGGGCAATGCGCTCCATTGGGTTGAGAATAAAGCTTTCTTTACTACGATTCCAGATGGAAACGAAAAGCTGGCCTTGATAATCAGAGTCGATTAATCCAACAAGGTTGCCAAGTACGATACCGTGCTTATGGCCTAGCCCCGAGCGCGGTAAAATAAGCGCTGCGTGGTAGGAGTTATCAATATGGATGGCGATGCCAGTAGGGATCATTACCGTTTCACCAGGTTTGATCGTTTGCGTATGTTCAGTACAAGCCCGCAAATCTAAACCAGCAGACCCCTTTGTTGCATAGGTAGGCATCATGTTACGGATGCGGGGATCTAAAATTTTCAAATCAACATTAATAGACATAGAAGTATCTTATATTAAACTCAATGTGTTATTAAACACTAAATAGTGTGAAAACTAAATGGTATCAAGAGGAGAAGTAAAAAAGCCAGCAATATAATGGCTTTTTTGGTTCGGTTACAAACTAGAGTTTGTAGTTAGCACTCAAACCGATTAGATAAGTTTTATCTGCAGCAGGTCCAAAGAAGCGACCTCGGCTGTCGTTGATGCAAATGGAGCTGATATATTCTTTATCAAACATATTTAGGACTCTGATAACTTCTTTGAAGTCCCAGCGGGCTGTGTTTTGTTCAAAGCCAGCACGTAGGTTGAAGATAGTATAAGACGGAGCTGCATCAGAATTGACGTCATCGACATACACTTTGCTTTGGTGGTTACCTTTAAAAGCAGTGCTGAAGCCCCATGGGGTGTATTTCCAAGCCACTTCGTCGTAGAGCTGTGTTTTGTAAGTGCCCAGAATACAGTTTTCTGACTCAATCAACCCTAAGTTGCGAGTAAAGGCGTTGTCGAATTTGGCATTTAGCATCATGTAAGAGAAGAATGTTGAAATGTAATGACGAACTGTGATTCGATTGATAGCTCTGCACCTGTACGCTTAGTGTCATTTGCATTGGTATAAACAGACCGGCCAAAGGCGCTATCTTTTACGACAAGCTCATTTTCGGTTGTGATTCTGAACAAGTTTAAGTTGACTTGGATATCATCTCCGATAAATGCCTTCGTACCAATTTAAATATCTTTACTTTCACTCGGCTTTAATGCGAGCTTTAGTTTAGTACTGCTTCTTGTGGAATCAAATGCCGCTTCGAAAAGCGTTGGTGTTTCAAAGCCTTGTTCGTAATTAGCATAAAGATTTACAGATCGTGTTGCTTTCAAAATAGCGACGATAACAGGTGTTGTTTTTTGATATTCTACATCACTACTATTGTCAGGGTTCGTACCAGTGAATAGATTAACCCTAACCTCAAGCTTTACTTTGGTATGACGTAAGCCAGCATGAATATCAACATTGTCTAAAGTAGATAATTTACCTTGAATGTATTGGTCAAAGGTATCAACATCAACATTTTTATTAGCTGTATTGGTTGGAACAAAGTTAGTTAACACATTCGTATCTGTTCTGGCATCGGTAGATTTATCATGATTAAGGCCGAAGCTAATCGTATAGTCTTTGTCAAATACTTTTCCAGTGCTACCCCAGTGTACATCAACGCCATAAAACTCTCTTGAAATACTACTATTTTTCGCATGTGAGCCATTATCTCTAGTCGCGATGATAGTTTCGTTCTCGCGGGTACAAACATAAGTTGTAACATTTAAGCTATTGTTTTAATTTAATTTATTGGCCAAGTTAAAACCAATTTACGCATGCATTCTACCGACCTTTGTGTCGGGGTATGTCATGGCAATACCAGCAGCTTTAGGGTCGTCAACAGGAATGGTGCAGTTGTATCAGCAACAGGCGGTAGACTATTTAGGCCTTGTGCTTTTTGATCTATACAATTCACTAACGTTGTGAGTTTTGTATCATCACTATTTTTGATGTCAAACTTAGCCGTGGCTTGTTATTATTATCCTCTACCGTGGTCGCGATAACCATCGGTATCATAGTTCGAAATATTCAGTAAGTAGTCAATATTTTCTATGGTTCCACCTGCATTCAGTATTTAACGTTTGGTGTTGTTTGAACTGTACATCACTGTACAGCCGACTTCTGCTGCTTTTGGTGCATCTTCTGTAAATGGTTGGATCACGCCACCAGAGGAGTTGCCATAAAGCGATGAAAATGGACCTCCCCTCACCAGCGAAATGCCATCAGCATATAAACGTATACCACACATGCCAAAGCTAGCACGAGAGCCAAAACAACGGCCTGAAATTTTAGGCGCTTGTGCCTCATTGTTGCGGTTTTGTACTATAGTGGCTGGGATGCGAGTCAGGCTTTCTGACAATTGCATTTGCAGCAAACCATCTTGAATATCTTTTTTAGACATCACATCAATCGCAACAGGTGAATTAAAAATATTTTATTGGGTACGCGTCGCGGTAGATACAATAGGTGCCAGTTTAATATTAGCTTCTGTTGCGGCTTCTGCAAAGCCGTTTGCGGTAGGCTGCAGGAAAAATCGCTAGTGAAAGCGGCCTTAATTTAAATGCATGATGTGGCATATGAATAACTTTAGATATAAGGGAAGGCACGATTTTACTGAATAATCAGTGGGGATAACAACATCATTTTCATTAAACAACCCTACTATAGCTCTGGCTACCTGCTAGAGTAATTTATTAATGTGCTCTAAAAGGATTGTTGCAACGTTCACTTTTGAAGTGCGCTGAAATGAATGGTTGCCGTTATCATCGATGAGTGTGACTTGATTTTCATCGCTACCCATCGCGGAGATAACTTCGTTTGCTACAATTAAAGCCAGTTTTTTTGCAATGCGTTTTTGTGTGGCATATTCAATCACATTTTCACTTTCCGCTGCAAAGCCAACACAAAAAGGCGGGTTTGGACGGTTAGCAATTTCAGCCAAAATATCCTTATTACGCTTTAGCTGTATTGTTAACAATTCAGCATTTTTTTTAATTTTTTGATTCGCCACTTCATTAGGCGCGTAATCAGAAACGGCGGCAACTCCAATAAAAATATCTTGGTCTGCTATGTTGTCCATCACCGTGTTGTACATCATTTCTGCACTCGAAGCATATTTAATGGAGACATTAATGGGTGCGGGTAAATGACTAACGCCGCTAACTAACGTCACCTTCGCGCCCATATCAGCGGCTACTTGAGCCAGTGCATAACCCATTTTTCCACTACTTAAATTGGTGATGCCACGCACAGGGTCTATCATTTCTAATGTAGCACCTGCGGTAATTAACAACTTTTTATTCGCCAATATTTTTGGTGTGAAGTGCGCTTGCACATGCGCTAGCAACTCAGTTGCTTCCAGCATGCGGCCATCGCCTGTTTCGCCACAAGCTTGTTCGCCATTGCCTGGGCCGAAAATACTGATATTGTCAGCTGCTAATTGGGTAAAGTTGCGCTGCGTAGCAGGATTCTCCCACATTTGTTTGTTCATGGCCGGGGCGACTAATAGCGGACAATCACGCGCTAAACATAAGGTTGATAATAAATCATCGGCACGGCCATGTAATAGCTTAGCGACAAATTCTGCGGTGCACGGTGCAATTAAAATAGCGTCAGCATAGCGACTTAATTCGATATGCGGCATGCCGTTATCAATACCTTCATCCCACATGCCGACAAATACAGGTTTGCCTGAAAGTGCTTGCATCGTCATTGGCGTAATAAACTTTGTGGCGGATTCTGTCATCACCACTTGCACATCAATATTTGACTTGATGAGGAGGCGCACAAGTTCAGCAGTTTTATAAGCTGCGATGCCGCCAGTAATGCCTAATACTAAGGATTTGTTTTTTTGCATAATGTTTTATATGAACAAGTGACTATTTTATGGACATATATTTTTATGGTCGTTTATGTAATGCTTACATTTTAATATGAAATGCAGCAGAACGGCTTAAAACCATGTGGAAACTCTTAAGAATCAGTATTTTATTGCTTGTATTGGCCGTTGTCATACAGCAAGTGCTTTTTGAAAGTTCAGATTTAGATTAGCAAAAAAATTTCTATGTAGCACTTTACCCAGTTAATGCGGATGATAGTGATCGCGTGAATCGCTATATCAAGACATTAAAAAAGCGAGATTTTGAAGGGGCAGAGTCATTCTTTACTGAAGAAACTGAGCGTTATGAATTAGGTATGCGGCGACCAATTACTATTCAGTTAGGTAGCGAGGTTAACGAAGTGCCGCCTAGGCCACCGAGTAATGGCAATGTGCTGCAAACGATGTTGTGGAGTTTGCAATTTCGCTGGTTTGCTTGGAATAACAGCCCAACAGTACCGGTGCCGCCAGATGTTCGCCTTTATTTGTTATTTTACGATGCGGATCAAAATAAAGAGCTCTCGCATTCTACCGCGCTGAATAAAGGACGTATTGGGCGTGTTAATTTATTTGGTGACCGCGCACATGCAAAACAAAATTTAGTGATTGCAGTCCACGAACTGTTGCATGCATTAACGGCAGCAGATAAATATGACTTACATATAGGCTTACCTATTTATCTAGATGGTTATGCTGACCCAGACAAACAGCCTCGATATCCTCAACACTATGCGGAGCTGATGTGTGGTTATGTGCCGATTAGTCCAAGTGCGAAAGAAATTCCAGCGAGCCTTAATCAAACATTAATCGGGTTTAAAACAGCAAAGGAGATTGGCTGGATAAAATAGAGGGAAGTGCAAAAAAATAATGATAAAAAAGACAAATTAATAACAATAACAATAACAATAACAATAACATTAACATTAACATTAACTATAAGAAAGAAGAATAAAAATGGCGATTACAGATTGGCCTGCCAGTGAGCGGCCGCGAGAGAGGTTAACAGCGTGCGGCGCGCGAGCGCTATAAGATGCGGAGTAGTTAGCGATATTTTTACGCATTGGGGTGGTAGGCAACAGTGCAGTTGATTTAGCCCGCGATTTATTGTTACAGATTGGGAGTCTGAATGGCGTGTATGCGGCTAGTGAAAAAGAAATTAGCTTGGTGCATGGTATTGGCGCGAGTAAGTATGTGCAGCTACAGACTATTTCGAAATGAGTCAGCGGGCATTAAGTGAGCAAATACAAGAACGCGATATATTAAGTTCGCCACAACAAGTGCGAGACTATCTAAAGCTTAAACTTTTTAACCAGCTAAAAGAAGTTTTTGTCGTTTTTTTTAGATGCACAAAATCGCTTGGTGGCGACAGAGGAGATGTTTGCAGGGACATTAACGCAAACCAGTGTTTATTCTCGTGAAGTGGTGAGGCGTGCTTTGTACTTTAATGCCGCTGCTGTGATGTTCGCGTGTTGGGTCACTTTATCGTGGCGGGCAATGAAACATTGTCTTTTGTCGAGGCTGGTTTATTGTAAATATTCAGTCTAGAATAGGTCTGTTTTAAGAGGCCTTCTGTTCGGGGCTACATCGATTATTTAATGAGTAGAATGCAATAATATTATGCCGAAATTTTTAAAGTCAGTTGCTTGGTTTGCTGTCGCTATGCTAGGTGCTTATGCACTTTCTGGTATTGCACTCAACCGTGGTGAGAGTATTAATGCCATTTGGATGGTCACTGCTGCTGTTTGTATTTATGCCATCGCCTATCGCTTTTATGCCTCATGGATTGCCGCAAAAGTACTAACTGTCGATGAAACGAGAGCGACACCAGCTGAACGGTTAGATAATGGCAGAGACTTTGTGCCAACCAATAAATGGATTGTGTTTGGGCACCACTTTGCAGCTATCTCTGGCCCCGGGCCTTTGATTGGGCCAACACTAGCCGCACAGTTTGGTTATTTGCCTGGCACCTTATGGATACTCATTGGTGTGGTATTAGGTGGCGCGGTACAAGATATGGTGACCTTGTTCTTCTCTACACGTCGTAATGGACGTAGTTTGGGGCAAATGGCGCGTGATGAAATTGGTTCGATTGGCGGTACTGCTGCACTAATCGGCACTTTTATGATAATGATTATTCTGATTGCTGTATTGGGACTGGTGGTTGTTAACGCCATGAAACATAGCCCTTGGGCAACATCAACGATTGCTGCAACCATTCCTATAGCCATGATTGTTGGACTTTATATGCGTCATATTCGCCCTGGCCGTGTGTTGGAAGCTTCGGCGATTGGTGTCGCCTTATTGCTACTTTCGGTATTGGCAGGCGGATGGATTGATCATAGTGCCACTTTGCGAGTACTATTCGACCATGAAGGTTTGCCGTTAGCCTATGCGATTATTCTGTATGGTTTTGCCGCAGCAGTGTTGCCAGTGTGGTTATTGCTAGCACCGCGAGATTACCTGTCAACGTTCATGAAGTTAGGTACGATATTCTTATTAGCCATCGCGATTGTGGTCTTGCAACCAGAAATACACATGCCAGCTGTCACTCAGTTTATTGATGGCACAGGCCCTATCTTTGGCGGCAAGCTATTTCCCTTTGTTTTTATCACCATTGCTTGTGGTGCAGTATCTGGTTTTCATGCCCTAATTGCTTCTGGCACTACACCAAAACTCATCACTAACGAGCGTGATATCCGCATGATTGGTTATGGCGGCATGCTGCTAGAAAGTTTTGTTGCCATGATGGCAATGATCGCAGCGACAGTATTGGAGCCTGGGGTATTCTTTGCGATCAATAGTCCAGCAGGCGTGGTTGGTCAAACAGCTGTTGAGGCCGTTGCGACTATTAATAGTTGGGGCTTTCCCGTGACAGTTGAGCAAATGGAACAATTAGCAAAAGACATGGGTGAGTCCAGTTTATTTGCACGCACAGGCGGCGCGCCTAGTTTGGCTGTTGGTATGGCTAGTATTTTTGCCAGTGCTTTTGGTAAGAGCTTGTTAGCGCTGTGGTACCACTTTGCGATTATGTTTGAGGCGCTGTTCATCTTGACCACACTTGATGCTGGTACACGCGTTGGGCGCTTTATGTTGCAAGATATTTTGGGCAACTTTAATCAAAAACTTGGTGAAACTTCTTATATGCCCTCTGTTATTTTAACCAGTGGTTTAGTTGTCGCAGGCTGGGGTTACTTTTTATATATCGGCGTGATTGACCCGAATGGTGGCGTTAATATCTTGTGGCCATTGTTTGGTATTGCAAATCAAATGTTAGCGGCGATTGCTTTGTGTGTGGCCACTAGTATCATCGTTAAATCAGGTAAAGCGCGGTATGCTTGGGTCACTGGGCTACCGCTTACGTGGTTAGTTGTTATTACCAGCACGGCGGCTTATGAAAAAATCTTTAGCGATGATATTCGTGTTGGCTTCTTTGCAGCGGCTAATCATCTGAGTGCACAATTGTTATCAGGGGTATTAAGTGTTGAGAAAGCGGCTGTTGCACCACGATTGATATTCAATCAACATTTAGATGCTTATCTCACGATGTTCTTTGTGTTCGTATTATGGATTGTCGTGATTGATATGATTAATATTTCACGCCGTCATTTGCAAGGAAAAAAAGTGCTAGCTTCTAGCGAAGAACCATATGTGAAAACGGCATTGGAGTAGTTGATGTTTAACAAGATTAAACATATATGGCACGTTATACGTCGCCTTTCTGGCGACGATGCCTATGAGCGATACTTAACCCACCATGCGCAATTTCACGCGACCATGGTTGATGCGCCAGAACCATTATCACGCAAAGCCTTCTTTAAGCTGTGGCAGGATAAGAAGTGGACGGGTATTAACCGTTGCTGCTGAGCGGCTGTTGTTAGTTAATGCTCAAAGCGCTGTTGATAAGCAGCGCGTAGCATCCAAATGCCAATCAGCAGCATAGGCAAGCTTAACCATTGCCCCATGGATAAGCCTAGTTCTAATAAGCCTAAAAAGTCGTCGGGCTGGCGGGTGAATTCAACCAAATACCTGAAGCTTCCATAACCAATCAAAAACAATGCAGAAATCGCACCAGTTGGTCTTTGTTTGTTTGAGAACCACCACAATAGGATAAACAAAACGATACCTTCTAATGAAAATTCATAAAGCTGTGATGGATGGCGAACAAGGTTGTCTGATGCTTGTGGGAAAATCATCCCCAAAGGACTGTCGGTTACACGTCCCCATAATTCACCATTAATAAAGTTACCCATGCGCCCAGCACCTAGACCAATAGGCACTAATGGCGCAACAAAATCCATGGTTTTCAACCAAGGTTGCGGATATTTCTTATTAAATAAGAACATGGCAACCAGCACGCCCAAGAAGCCACCATGAAAGCTCATGCCACCTTGCCAAACGGCCAATATCTCAAGTGGATTATGAATAAAGTGACTGGCTTGGTAAAACACGACGTAACCTAATCGGCCGCCCAAAATAACGCCCATAGCACCATAAAACAAAGCATCATCAAGCATGGCTTTAGACCAGCTGAACCATAGCTTATGTTTGACTTGGTGTCTGCCTAGTAATAAAAAACCTAAAAATCCAGTTAAATACATTAAGCCATACCAGTGGATGCCAAATGACCCAAGGTGTACTGCTATAGGGTCAAATTGAGGGTGCGTGAAAATCATGGTCTTCCTTATCGTTCGAGCTGAATATTTGAGCTGATTATACGTGCTACTCGCTATCGTGAACATAGCGATGATGCCTGCCTATTTGTATTGGAAGGTATTAGCTGGTGGTGTGGCCGCTATATTGGTTTAATCTAGCAAGAAGCTAGCCCGCTAAACTCTTCATCAGTTAGAATAACACTTTATTCAGTTTAGTTGGATTTAGCTATGCCTCAATATCGTTCTCGTACCACTACTCATGGCCGTAATATGGCTGGCGCACGTGCATTATGGCGTGCTACTGGCATGAAAGACGGTGATTTTGATAAGCCAATTATCGCTATTTCAAACTCATTTACACAATTTGTTCCGGGTCACGTACATTTAAAAGACATGGGCCAATTAGTAGCGCGTCAAATTGAAAAAGCGGGCGGTGTGGCAAAAGAGTTTAATACCATTGCTGTCGATGATGGAATTGCGATGGGCCATAGTGGTATGTTGTATAGCTTACCAAGTCGTGATTTGATTGCTGATAGTGTTGAGTATATGGTGAATGCACATTGCGCTGATGCACTGGTGTGTATTTCTAATTGTGACAAAATTACCCCAGGCATGCTGATGGCAGCCTTGCGATTGAATATTCCTGTCATCTTTGTTTCAGGCGGCCCAATGGAAGCGGGTAAAGTCAATTGGAGTAATGGGACGACACAAAAGCTGGACTTGGTCGATGCCATGGTCGCAGCCGCAGACATTAAAGTGACAGACGCTGAATTAGAAGAGATTGAACGCTCTGCCTGTCCAACCTGTGGGTCATGTTCTGGTATGTTTACGGCCAACTCAATGAATTGTTTAACGGAAGCTTTAGGCTTAAGTTTACCAGGTAATGGCTCTCTACTAGCTACGCATGGGGCACGAAAAGAATTGTTTTTACAGGCTGGCCGTACCATTGTCGACTTAGCAAAACGACATTATGAGCAAGATGATTATAGTGTGTTGCCACGCAATATTGCGAATATGAAAGCATTTGAAAATGCGATGACATTAGATGTGTCGATGGGCGGATCAACCAATACCGTCCTACATTTGTTGGCAGCTGCGCATGAAGCTGAGCTTGATTTTAAAATGGCCGATATTGATAAAATCTCGCGTAAAGTCCCTTGCTTAAGTAAGGTGGCGCCAGCGACGGCTAAATATCATATGGAAGATGTGCATCGCGCAGGCGGTGTGATGGGTATTTTAGGCGAGCTAGATCGCGCAGGAGTGATTCATCGTGATACACCAACAGTGCACAGTGCAACCATGGGCGATGCGCTCGATAAATGGGATATTCAAATCACACAAGATGAAGACGTGAAAAAATTCTACCGTGCGGCACCAGGCGGCATTAGAACAACGATTGCTTTCTCACAGAGCATGCTTTACCCAACCTTGGATGATGACCGTGCTAACGGTTGTATTCGCGATTTGGAGCATGCTTATTCACTGGATGGTGGGTTGGCTGTGTTGTTCGGTAATATTGCATTAGATGGCTGTATCGTTAAAACAGCAGGTGTTGATGACAGTATTTTAAAATTTACTGGACGTGCGCGTATCTTTGAGTCACAAGATGCTTCAGTTGAAGCAATTCTTGCCGATAAGGTGGTAGCGGGAGATGTGGTCATCATCCGCTATGAAGGGCCGCGAGGCGGGCCAGGTATGCAAGAGATGTTGTATCCAACTTCTTACTTGAAGTCTCAAGGGTTAGGCAAAGAATGTGCTCTGCTGACGGATGGGCGCTTTTCAGGCGGAACATCTGGTTTAAGTATTGGACATGCTTCGCCAGAAGCGGCAGAAGGCGGTGCCATTGGGCTTGTGGAAGAAGGCGATACGATTGAAATTGACATCCCTAACAGGTCGATTAATTTGAAAATAAGCGATGCTGATTTAGCAACACGACGTATTGAAATGGATGCAAAAGGAAAGAATGCATGGAAGCCAGTTGATCGAGACCGTCAGGTTTCACCTGCTTTGCGTGCTTATGCGGCGATGAGTACAAGTGCTGCCTTTGGTGCAGTACGTGATGTCTCGCAAATTGAAAAAGGATAAGGATGAATACAGAGGCAGCAATGTTAGACAATATGCCAGTTACAAAAAAACGACTTAAATTACATCCGCATGTTAACCAGGCGCAAGACGACTCTGGTCTACAGTACTTAGAAATTGATAACCCGTTAGCGACGGCTAAAATTGCGTTGCAAGGTGCGCACGTTATGGCTTGGCAGCCGAAGTTTTTGTCAGCACCTGTGTTGTGGACGTCTAGTAATGCAAGGTTTACCAAAGGCCGCTCTATCCGTGGCGGTGTACCTATTTGTTGGCCTTGGTTTGGTAACCACCCAACCGATAGTACTTTTTGTCCACATGGTTTTGCGCGCGTGATTCCATGGCGTGTAATGGATGTTGGTGCCACTCCAACCGGTGCAACACGGATTACTCTAATCATGCAGGTGACTGATGAGGCTAAGCGTCAACTGTCATATCCTTACGAGCTTAGCTTGGTGATTACCATCGGACGCCGTTTGCGGGTTGAGTTGGCGACGACTAACCTTGCAGAACATCCATTTGTGATTAGTGAGGCCTTACATACTTACTTTAATGTGAGTGATATTGGTAATATTGAAATTACAGGTTTGCAAGATTATGTGTACGCAGATAAACGGCTTAAGTATGAGCGCAATGTAGAACACAATGCGCTCACGTTTGATGGTGGAGAGTATGATCGAGTGTATATTGACCATAGTAGCGATTGCGCCATTCATGATAAAGGCTACAATCGTATTATTCATGTTTCAAAATCAGGTAGTTCTACGACTGTTGTTTGGAATCCAGGTGAAGAAAAAGTGGCACAAATGAGTGATATGGGCACAGGGGATGAATGGCGTAAAAGCATTTGTGTTGAAACCACGAATGCTTTAGATAATATGGTGGTTATCAATCCTGGCCGTAAGCATGTGTTAAGTGCTGAGTATTCTGTTGAAACGATGTAATTGACACGTAATTAAAAAAGATTGATGTTCGTCAACTTTTTAATACGATGCGGCTTTACACTATTAATTACAGGTGTACATTGTTGAAGGTTTTTTAATTGTAGGTATCATAGAATCTTTAGGTCCGTGATTCTTTCAAACGTTTAAGGAGATGAAATGAAAGCATTTTTACTAGTAGTATTAGCAACTGGTGCTTTAATGATGGCAGGGCAAGCATCAGCAAGTGAAGCACTGGCAAAGAAAAGCGGATGTTTAGCTTGTCATGGTGTGGATAAAAAAGTATTAGGTCCTGGTCTTAAGGATGTTGCAGCAAAATATAAAGGTGATGCTTCAGCTGAAGCAAAGCTAGTTGCTAAAGTTAAAGCAGGTGGTAGTGGTGTTTGGGGTCCTATCCCAATGCCAGCAAACAGTCCACAAGTTAAAGACGCAGATATTAAATCTATCGTTAAGTGGGTATTGTCATTGTAACTTAAGTGATTTGAATAAAAAGCCAGCGTATAAGTGGCTTTTTTATGTCTAGTATTTATTGCTGTTAACTAGTTAGCAGCAATATGAAGACAGCAATGATAGCAATTGGCGCGATGAAGCTATTAGCAAGCCGCCATAATTGATAACTGCTCTTTTTAAGGTTGAGTTCTTGTTGTGAATACTGCTTCTGCATAAAGTGTCCTGCAAATATAGCCATCAGTAATCCACCAAGTGGCAACATAATTGTGCTGGTGAGTTTATCCAGTGTATCGAATATACCTAAACCAAATACCACTTTCACATCTTGCCATATGTTAAATGAGAGCAGCACTGCAACACCAACGGCCCATATTAAAAGACCTAGCCCTGTAGAAGCTAGTTTGCGGCTAACCTTGGTATTTTCAACAATCCAAGCAATGGTCGGCTCGACTAAAGACATGGCGGATGTAGCCGCTGCAAATGCCACTAGAATAAAGAATAAGGTGCCAAAGAAATTACCCCATGGCATATGACCAAATGCGATAGGCAATGTTTGGAAGATAAGGCCAGGACCCGCCCCCGGTTCTAGTTGGTTGGCAAACACCAATGCGTAGATGGCTAATCCAGCAAATAAACCTAATAAGCTGTCAGCGATTGCGATATAAATAGACGTGCGGGCAATAGAGGCATCACGCTGTAAGTAAGATCCATAAACCATAATGGAACCCATGCCGATACTCAGTGAGAAAAAGGCATGGCCTAGCGCATTTAAAGCCGCAGTGGCTGTGATTTTTGAGAAGTCAGGGGTGAACATAAAGGTTGCTGATGCTGCCATATCTCCGACTGACATACTATAACCAAGTAATACCAACAAAATGGCAAACAGAGAAGGGATTAAAAAATTATTCGCTTTTTCTAAACCAGCAGTCACACCTCTAGCGACGATAGTCATTGTGATCATCATAAAAATCGTATGCCAAAAAAGTAAAGTGAGTGGTGAGGCTAACAGCGCATCAAAGTGAGTGCTAGACTCAGTCCCTGTGATATTGGTGAAGCTGCTTTGTGCTGCTTGGCTAACATAACTCAACACCCATCCACCAACGACACTATAAAAGCATAAAATCAGTACGCCGGTCAGCATGCCCATTGCGCCAATATAGCGCCAAGCAGGGGATGTATTAGATTCTTTTGCTAAATCGCGCATTGCATCCATCGGATTTTTTTGCATCCGTCTACCTAGCATGACCTCTGTCATTAGTAAGGGAATGCCAACCAATAGAATGCTGAGTATATAAATCAAGACAAAGGCGCTGCCACCATTCACTCCGATCATGTAAGGTAATTTCCAAATATTACCTAAGCCAATGGCGGAACCGGTTGTAGCCAAAATAAATGTCCAACGGTTTGCCCATTTTCCCCGACCTGCCATGTTAATCATCTTTTCTTTTCCTAGTTACTTTTTAAGCCCAGTAAAGTAACGGTCTGTTTCTTGTTTAATGATTTTAGAGAGTAATAGTAAGCCAATTAAGTTGGGGATTGCCATCAGTCCATTCATTAAGTCCGAGAAGTGCCAAACAAATTCTAGGCTTGTTATCGCGCCGACCATGACAGCAGCTGTGAAAAATACGCGGTAAACTTTAATGGCTTTTCCACCAAACAAGAACTCGATAGATTTTTCACCGTAATAACTCCAGCCAATGAGTGTAGAGAATGCAAAGAATGCCGTGGCAACAGCAACGAAAATACTACCAGGAACACCAAGCGTTTCTGCAATACTTGCGCTAGTCAGTTCACCAGCACTAACCCCTTGCGTCCAGCTGCTAGCCGTTAAAATCACTAAAGCAGTCATCGTGCAAACGAGTAAAGTGTCAATAAAGGTTTGTGTCATGCTCACTAATGCCTGTTTAACTGGGTCATTGGTTCGAGCGGCCGCGGCAGCAATGGGGGCAGATCCTAGGCCAGATTCGTTAGAAAAGACACCGCGTGCAATACCGTAGCGCATCGCTGCAGCAATGGTAGCGCCGATAAAGCCACCACTTGCTGCAGAGGGATTGAAGGCGTGGTGGAAAATTAAACCAAATGCCGCTGGGATTTCATTGATGTGTAAGGCAAGCACCCATAAGGAACAGCCAACATAGCACACAATCATCAATGGCACGAGAACGGAGGTGAATTTTCCAATCGCTTTAATCCCACCAAGAATCACTAAGCCCGTCAGTAAGGTCAGTACAACGCCAGTGATTTCTGTGGGGATTTGGAAGGTCGTTTCAAATATTTTTGCGGTGGCATTGGACTGAGTCATATTGCCAATACCAAAGGCCGCGCAAGCAGTAAAGATGGCAAATAAAGTGCCTAACCAAGGTAACCCAGCTCCCTTGCTTAAGTAATACATTGGGCCGCCGCGCATGCCATGCTCCCCTTTTTCACGGTATTTAACGGCTAACACAGCCTCACTATATTTAGTGGCCATGCCGACCAATCCAGTGATCCACATCCAGAATACAGCGCCAGGCCCGCCAAACGTAATCGCTGTAGCCACGCCGACGATGTTACCAATACCTACAGTAGCGGCTAATGCCGTCATCAACGCGGCAAATTGGCTAATATCGCCTTCATCATCTTTATTGCTGCTGAAGATTAAGCGGATGGCATGCGGTAATACTCTAAACTGCATGCCTTTGAGCAATATGCTGAGATATAAACCAGTGCCGACTAGTAAAGTGAGCATGATTGGTCCCCATACGATGCCTGATAACGTTGCGACTAGCTCTTCTATGGCTTGCATTGTGACTTAATTCCCCTTTTAATCATGATTATAGCGAAAAATGACTGATTTAAGCTAGACTGGCTATTAATGCTTAAGAGTTGAAGTGATGCTTTAGAACAGAAATCATATACCCGTGATCTAACACGCCTGCACTCTCACGGATACTATGCATGGCCCACATAGGGTTGCCGACATCGACAGTTGGCATGCCTAGCTGTGCTGAAATAATAGGCCCAATGGTACTGCCGCAGCCTAGGTCGGTGCGGTGGGCGTATTTTTGGTAGGGGACTTTGGCTTGTTTACAGAGCTGAATAAAACGGGCAGCGGTATCAGCGTTAGTGCTGTAGCGCTGGTTGGCGTTGGTTTTAATCACTGGGCCTTGGTTAATCGTTGCATGGTGCTCAGGCTCGTAGGCGGTTGGATGGTTCGGATGATAAGCATGAGCCATGTCTGCACTGATAAAGAAGCTATTGGCAAAGCTGCGTAAGCGCTCTTCTTCATTGGCTTTGTAGAAAGCACAGATGCGTTGAATGGTGTCGCTCATGAAGCTACCACCTGCGCCAGTTGCACTTTCGCTTCCGACTTCTTCATGGTCGAAGAAGGCACAGATGCTAGTTGCATCAGGACTTTTTGCAGCAATCAGCGCTTGTAATGCTGCATGGCAAGAGGCTAAGTTGTCTAGCTGACTATCCGCAATAAACGTTTGATCTTGTCCCCATAGACTGCCTTTTTGTGTGTCATAAATGGTTAAGTCCCAAGTGACAATATCGGCTGGGTTAATTGCTAAGTGTGCTGCAATGGTTTGGTCTAGTTGTTTTTTAGCTTCAGCACTATCAGCGGCGTAGCCAAAAATCAGCGGCAATTGTGTTTGTTTGTTGAGTAATAAACCTTTTTCGTTTACATCACGGTTCATGTGGATGGCTAGGTTAGGTAAGCGCACAATGGACTCTGTGAAATGTAATAAGTGCGTGGTGAAGCAGTCTCCATCGCGGACATTGACGCGACCAGCAATACTCAAATCTCGGTCTGTAAAGGTAGCTAATATTGGGCCGCCATATACTTCAACCCCAAGTTGTGTAACACCCTTATTTGCATATGCTGCTTTTGGTTTTAAACGCAAACCTGGTGAGTCAGTGTGAGCGCCTACTATTCTGAACCCAGCTTCTGCTATTAATTTTGAACCTAATGTGAACGCAATAATAGATGCGCCATCACGGGTGACGTAATAGCGACCATTTTCCTTGAGTTGCCATGGTTGGTTTTCAGTCAGCGGCTCAAAGCCATTTTCTGCTAATTGTTTAATCGACCTGTCAACCGCATGCCATGGACTAGGGCTAGCATCAATATAGTCGAGTAAATCTTGTGCTTGTTTGCTTGCCGCTACGGTTGTCATAGGTGCGATTAAATCCAGTTTTTATCGATTAAAAAGTCAGTATACAGCTTCGCTTCTGGGCTGCCCGTTTTTGGTTTCCAGTCATAGCGCCATTTCACAATCGGCGGCATGGAAAGCAGGATGGACTCAGTTCGCCCGTTCGATTGCAAGCCAAATAGCGTGCCGCGATCAAACACCAAGTTAAACTCGACGTAACGTCCACGGCGGTAAGCTTGGAAGTCACGCTCATGTTCACCATAGGGGGTGTCTTTGCGACGTTGTACAATCGGTAAGTAAGCTTGGGTGAATGCATCACCCACAGCACGCAGCATGGCGAAGCTTTGTTCAAAGCCTAGCTCGTTAAAGTCATCAAAGAACACGCCACCAATGCCGCGTGGTTCTTGACGGTGTTTTAAATAGAAGTATTCGTCACAGTCTTTCTTGAAGCGTGGGTATAAATCCTCACCAAACGACGCTAAGGCCTCTTTGTTGGTGCGATGGAAGTGTGCACAATCTTCTTCAAAGCCATAGTAAGGTGTTAAATCCATACCGCCACCAAACCACCAAATATCTTGTTCGGTTTCGTTTGATGCTTTCGCTACAAAGAAGCGGACATTCATATGGACAGTCGGCAGCATTGGATTGCGCGGATGAAACACGAGTGATACGCCCATGGCTTCCCAAGTGCGGCCAGCCGCTTCTGGACGCGCAACACTGGCAGCAGGCGGCAGTTTGTTGCCTAATACGTGGGAGAAGCCAATACCTGCACGTTCAAAGACATTGCCTTCTTCTAACATGCAAGAGTTGCCACCACCACCTTCAGGTCGTTGCCAGCCATCGTGTAGGAATGTTTTGCCGTCGACGAGTTCGACTGACTCGATAATGCGGGCTTGAAGCCCTTGTAAATAATCATAGACGGCTTGTGAATTAATTGAGCTCATCGGATTAACCTTTGACTGCACGGTAGCCAATATCGGTGCGATGCTGTGCACCATCAAACTCAATATCTGCAAGCATTTTATACGCTTGTTGTTGTGCAAACTTAACTGTTTCACCTAAAGCGGTGACGCAGAGTACACGGCCGCCACTGGTGACCACTTTGCCATTAACTAATTTAGTTCCCGCATGGAAGACATAAGCGCCTTCTAATTGCTTGTCTAAACCTGTGATTTCGTCGCCAAGCTTTGGTGTGGTTGGATAGTTGGCACTGGCCATCACTACGCCTAGGGCAAAGCGCCTATCCCACTCTGTTTCTGCTTGGTCTAATGTGCCATTCATCGCATGTAGCACTAACGTTAATAGGTCGGACTTTAAACGCATGAAAATAGGCTGTGTTTCTGGGTCGCCCATTCGGCAGTTGAATTCTAATGTTTTGATATCGCCATCAGGGCTAATCATCAAACCTGCGTATAAAAAGCCTGTGAACGGAATACCATCTTTCGCCATACCTTCGACGGTTGGTCTGATGATTTCGCGCATGGCTTTTGCGTGAATTTCTGGTGTGACAACTGGCGCAGGGGAGTAAGCGCCCATGCCGCCAGTGTTAGGCCCTTGGTCGCCATCTAATAAGCGTTTATGGTCTTGGCTGGTGGCTAGCGGCAGAATGTTCGTGCCATCGACCATCACCATAAAACTGGCTTCTTCACCGGTTAAAAATTCTTCAATCACAACGCGCGCACCTGCATCGCCAAATTTATTGCCACCTAACATCATGTCAACGGCGTCATGGGCTTCTTGATTGGTCATTGCCACGACAACGCCTTTACCTGCGGCTAAACCATCAGCTTTAATAACAATGGGTACGCCTTGCTGGTCAATATAATCGTGAGCAGGCTTAGCGTCAGAAAACGTTTCATAGGCTGCAGTGGGAATGTGGTGGCGAATCATAAAGGCTTTAGAAAAATCTTTAGATGACTCTAGTTGTGCTGCTGCTTGTGTTGGACCAAATATTTTCAGGCCAGCTGCTTGAAATTTATCTACTATGCCTTGGCTAAGCGGTGCTTCTGGACCAACGATGGTTACGTCTATATTTTCATCTTTAGCAAACTGTACCAGTCCATCAATATCAGTAATAGCGACATTGGTCATGTTTGGGTTAGTTGCAGTGCCAGCATTACCTGGCGCTACGTAGATGCGACTGACTTCTTTATTTTCTGTGATTTTCCAAGCAAGCGCATGTTCACGCCCACCAGAACCAATGACCAAAACTTTCATGCGATTACTTCCTTATTGCTGTTGATTAATGTCTAAAATGACGAACGCCAGTCATGATCATGGCTAAGCCACGTTCATCAGCTGCTGCAATGACTTCGTCATCACGCATGCTTCCACCTGGTTGAATCACACAAATCGCCCCTGCGTCTGCTAGTACATCGACACCATCACGGAATGGGAAGAATGCATCAGAAGCAACAACAGAACCTTCCAAGCTCAAACCTGCATGCTCTGCTTTAATCGCAGCAATTTTTGTACTATCAACACGGCTCATTTGGCCAGCACCTACGCCTAGTGTCATGCCATCACCACAGAATACGATGGCATTTGATTTAACGTATTTCGCCACATTCCATGCGAACAAACAATCTTTCATTTGTGCTGGTGTCGGCTGTTTTTTAGTTACGACTGTTAAGTCAGTCATTGTTAACTCGTGGATGTCCGATGTTTGTACCAATAGGCCTGAACCAACGCGTTTTGTATCGTGTGAATTGTGACCTTGTTCCCAAGGTGTGTCACCACCAGTTGGCAAAGCAATTTTTAATACACGCACATTCTTTTTAGCGCTGAAGATTGCTAATGCTTCTTCGGTATATTCTGGTGCAATTAACACTTCTAAGAACTGCTGTGAAATTGCTTCGGCGGCGGCTTTGTCCACTGGCATATTGAAAGCGAGGATGCCACCAAATGCACTGGTTGAATCTGTTTTCAATGCTTTGCTATAAGCCTCTAATGCAGTATCTGCTAATGCCACACCACATGGGTTCGCATGCTTCACAATCACACAGGCATTGCTGTCGAAAGATTTGACCGCTTCCCATGCTGCATCGGCGTCATTGATGTTGTTAAAACTGAGCTCTTTACCTTGCAATTGCTCTGCTGTCACCAATGTACCTGGTGCAGGGCATTGGTCTTGGTAGAAAGCCGCACTTTGATGTGGGTTTTCACCATAGCGTAGTTCTTGCACTTTCGTAAAGCGCGTATTCATTTGGCCTGGATAGGCATTACGTGTACCGTCTTCGTTAAAGCTAGACAGATAATCACTAATCGCACCGTCGTAGTTGCTGACACGGTTGAATGCCGCTACTGACAGTGCGAATGTTGTTTTCTCAGCCAGTTGGCTATTGTTTGCATTGAGTTCAGCAATCACTGCTGTGTATTGGCCTGCATCGGTCATCACGGCAACGTCTTTCCAATTTTTTGCGGCTGAACGTAACATAGCTGGGCCGCCAATATCAATATTCTCAATCGCGTCTTCTAGTTTGCAATCAGGCTTCGCTACTGTTGCTTCGAATGGGTAGAGGTTAACCACTAACATGTCGATGTTTGGAATGTCTGATTCTTGCATGGTTTTCACATGAGCCGGCAAATCGCGACGGCCTAACAAACCACCATGCACTTTAGGGTGCAACGTTTTGACGCGACCATCTAACATTTCAGGGAACCCAGTATAGTCACTGACTTCAATCACAGAAATGTCGTTTTCACGGAATAGTTTGGCGGTGCCGCCAGTTGAAAGAATTTCGATGCCTAGTGCATGTAGACTTTGCGCCAGTTCAACAACACCTGTTTTGTCTGAAACGCTGATGAGTGCTCTTCTGATGTTTGCCATAGTTTTACTTTAAATAGCTTTGCTTTAAATAGTTGTAATTTAATGAATATGGTTGGCGAGTGTTAAGCAGTGAGGCTGCATAACTGACTGCCTTATTTGTGATTATTGACGGCAGATCGTTATTAGCTAAAAGCTTAATCTATATTGTGCGTCGCCATTTTTTTTCGTAATGTGTTTCGGTTGATGCCTAATATTTTAGCGGCTTTACTTTGGTTGCCTCCGACTTTATTTAGGATATATTCCAACATCGGCTTTTCAACGCAAGCTAGCACCATATCGTAAATTGCATGAGGCTGTTCGCCTTCTAAGTATGTGAAGTAATCCTCTAGTGATTCTTTAACGCTTTCGCCTAGCTTGGATGATCCGCCCATTATGCCGCTTTCGGTTCTTTGGTTGTTTTGGTGTCAGCGTCTTCGTAGACAAGTCGCTCACTTCGTGATTGTAGCTCTAAGAAGAAATCACTAATAGATTGCAATTGTAGTTCTGTTGTTTGCAAGGTGTTCATATGGTGACGGAAAGCGGCTGAACCAACTAAACCTTTTGTGTACCAAGAAATGTGCTTACGTGCAACTCGCATGCCAGATAACTCACCATAAAATGCATATAAATCATGCAGATGTTCTAGCATGACCGTATGAATTTCTTCTACCGTTGGTGGTAGTAGGTGTGTGCCTGTTTCTAAAAAATGTTGTATTTCACGGAAAATCCAAGGCCGTCCTTGTGCAGCGCGACCAATCATCACAGCATCTGCACCCGTGTAATCTAAAACATATTTGGCTTTTTCTGGCGTGGTGATATCACCATTGGCAATCAGTGGAATATTAATCGCGTCTTTAACTGCCGCAATCGTATCGTATTCCGCATCACCCTTGTAAGCACAAGCGCGCGTGCGGCCATGCATGGCAAGTGCTTGTACGCCAATGTCTTCTGCCATTTTGGCAATGGCTATCGCATTGCGATTGTCTTTATCCCAGCCAGTACGAATCTTGAGAGTAACAGGCACATTCACTGCATTAACCACGGCTTTTAAAATTTGTGAAACAAGTGGCTCATCTTTGAGTAATGCAGAACCTGCCATGACATTACAGATTTTCTTCGCTGGGCAACCCATATTGATATCAATGATTTGCGCGCCATTATCTACATTATGTTTCGCAGCTTCAGCCATCATCGCTGGATCTGCACCAGCAATTTGTACGGAAATAGGATCAACTTCGCCTTCGTGGTTGGCGCGACGTCGCGTTTTTTCACTACCATAAAGTAATGAATTTGATGTCACCATTTCAGAAACAGCAAGGCCAGCACCCATTTTTTTACACAATTGGCGAAAAGGTCTATCCGTGACGCCAGCCATAGGGGCGACGACCAAATTGTTTTTTAGCGTAATGTGACCAATTTTCATAGTTAATAATGTGCAACGAAAAGGTTGACCATTTTATACGCAATTTGGCGTGTAGGGAATCAAAATCTTTATGATTTTTAGTGAATATTTCTGCTGAGAGTTGCAGGTTAAAGCTGTGGAGAATGACGATACTTGTTCATTTATCTCTTACGCAAATTAATGTGTGTCTTAACCAGTGCTTCTGCTTGGTTTCTAAATCGTTTTCCTTCGATGTCTTTTACCCACATATGCAAGAGACCGCCAAAGAATAAATGGGTATCCATTGCAAGGTCTGCTGGGGAATGATTGGGGTTAATGAGGTGTTGGCGGTGCGCATCTTGATAGACTTGTTCAATCTTTTCGACAATGTCAGAGCAGTTGATCAGAATTTGTTGTAATACGTCGGCAAGCTCATCAACATACTCACATTTAATCATGAGTACTTCGTACGTTTGACGTGTGGCTTGGTCTTCGTTAAGTGTGTGTATGGTGGCTAACAAGAAGTTTTCGATGCGCTTTAACGGACTTTTCTCACTGGTGCTAGCCAATAGCGTGTCATCAATGCGGTCAATGAAGGGGAGGAATACTTGTTCACGCATAATGTGGAATAGCGCTGTTTTATTCTCAAAGTGCCAATACACTGCACCACGAGTGACGCCGGCATGTTTGGCGATTTTTTCTAAACTAGTTTTGCTAACCCCGTTTTGTGAGAATAGCTCACGAGCCGCCTTAATAATGCGCTGACGAGTAATCTCTGCACCTTCTTTTGTCTTGCGAACCATATTTTCCGTGAACCTTTTATGAATCTTTCAGAATCTTGCCGTAAAAACTATTTACATACATTCATGTTTGTATATAATATACATTCAATCTTGTATGTTTGCAAGTTTAACGTTATTTGAACAATATTAATATAGAGGCGGCAATGATTAACCTTATTCATAAAACACATCACGCGATGCTCACTATTGGCGCTACACTTTTATTGGTGGCATGTGGGCAACAAGGCCCAGATTCTCAGCAACCAGCTGCAATGCCGGCAATGCCGGTGAGCGTGCTAGAAGTTCAACCAACGACTGTACCGATTCAAGCAGAAGCTGTTGCGCAAACAGAGGGTGCCAAAGAAGTTGAAATAAGACCGCGTGTCGGTGGCATTATATTGAAGAAGTTATTTGAAGAAGGTGCTGAGATTAAAGCAGGGCAGCCGATGTTCTTAATTGATCCTGTGCCTTATAAAATTAAAGCGACACAAGCGCGTGCGCATCTTGCACAGAAAAATGCACGTGTGCAACAAACTAAGCGAGAAGCTGAACGGTTAAAAACGCTTTTAGATACCAAGTCGATTAGCCAGCGGGAATATGATAATGCTGTATCTGATCATGCGATGGCAGATGCCAGCGTTCAAGAGTTTAGAGCCATGTTGCATGAGGCTGAATTGAATTTATCTTATGCAACAGTAAAAGCGCCTGAGAGCGGTATGGCAGGTCGTTTTCAGTATTCAGAAGGTGCGCTGGTGAATGCCAATACGAGTTTGTTAACGACGATTGTGCAAACCTCACCAATCTGGGTGCGCTTTAGTTTGTCTGATTCTGAATTAACACAATTAGGCGGCATGCTGACAAGTGAGTCGGTAGAAGGTATTGATTTAATCTTACCTGACGGCACTCAATATCCAGAGACAGGTAAATTAAACTTTTCAGCCAGCAGTATCGACCCTGCATTAGGCACACAGCAGCTACGCGCAGAGTTTAAAAATGCAGATAAAAAATTGATTCCTGGTCAGTTTGTTCGCATCCGTGTGACGGCAGGTAGTAATGAAGGCGTGTTCTTAGTACCGCAAGCGGCTGTGCTCTCTAGTGAGCAAGGTAAATTTGTATTCGTCGCAGAAATCGATGGTAAAGGGAATACTGTTGCTGCTGTTAGGCCAGTACAAGCGGGTAGTTGGAGTGGTCAAGACTGGGTAATATTAGGAGGTTTAAAACAAGGCGATAAAGTGATTGTTGATAACTTGATTAAAGTTCGACCTGGCGCACCTGTAGTACCTAAGCAGCCCGCACCACCAATCAATAATACGGCTGATGCACCAAAAAATCCTGACGATAAAAAGTAATGTAAAGAATAGATAAATAGATTATGACTAAGTTTTTTATTACTAGGCCGATATTTGCCTCAGTATTGTCCATCATTATTGTACTATCAGGTTTAGCTGCTGCTTTTCAGTTGCCGATTGCACAATATCCTGAAATCGCACCGCCGACGGTTCAAATTACTGCCAGCTATCCTGGTGCAAGTGCCGATACGCTTTCTAAAACCGTGGCTGCGCCGATTGAAGAGCAATTGAGCGGCGTTGATAATCTACTGTACTTTAGTTCTAGTGCAGATTCTAGTGGCGTCTTAGTAATGACGGCTACGTTTGATATTGGTACGGACATTGATCAAGCAACCTTTAATGTTAGTAACCGTGTGAATATTGCAACGCCGCGACTACCAGCTGAAGTACGTCGAAATGGTTTAATCGTACAGAAAAAATCGAATGATATTTTAATGGCGGCGATGTTGACATCGACCAATGAAAAACATGATCGTTTATACCTAAGTAACTACGCCACGCTAAATGTATTGGATGAGATGAAACGCACCAAAGGCGTGGGGGATGCGACCATTGTCGGTGGGCAAGATTATTCAATGCGGGTTTGGTTGCGACCAGACCGCATGGCTCAATTAGGCATTAGCACAACAGATGTCGCTAATGCGATTAGTGCACAAAATAACCAGTATGCGGCAGGTAAAATTGGTGCAAATCCTGCACCAGCTAGCCAACAATTAATCTATACCGTGACGGCAAAAGGCCGTTTATTAGAGCCAGAAGAATTCGGCAATATCATTGTGCGAGCTGACGGCCCCAATGGCATTTTGTATCTGAAAGATGTTGCCCGTATTGAGCTGGGTGCGCAAAGTTATAACACCTCATCAACCTTAAACGGTGAGACGGGTGTGGCGATTCTCGTGTTCTTGCAAAGTGGTGCTAACGCATTGGATACGGCTGGCGCAATTAAAACGAAACTAGCCGAATTGCAAGAAGGCTTTCCTGAAGGCATGACCTATGCTATTCCTTATGACACCAGTGATTTCGTTGCTTCGACGATTCGTGAGGTATTACATACGTTTGTTGAAGCCTTAGTATTGGTTGTCTTAGTGGTGTTCCTATTCTTGCAGAATTGGCGCGCAACACTTATTCCCGTTATTGCGGTGCCTATTTCACTCATCGGTACATTTGCTGGACTTTATATTTTTGGCTTCTCAATCAACTTATTGACATTATTCGCCATGATTCTGAGCGTCGGTATTGTGGTCGATGATGCGATTGTGGTACTAGAAAATACTGAAAGACTAATGGCGGAAGAGGGGTTGAACCCATTTCAAGCAGCCGCTAAATCAATCAGCCAAGTATCTGGGGCTGTAATTGCGATGACCTTAGTGGTTTGCGCGGTATTTGTACCAGTTGCTTTCCAAGGTGGTATCGCAGGACAACTCTATCGGCAATTTGCAATTACCATCGCGATTGCGGTGGTGATTTCAGGTGTAGTGGCATTGACGTTAACCCCTGCATTGTGTGCCATGATTCTAAAAAATACGCATGGAAATGAAAATGCTTTTTTTAGAAAATTCAATAGCGGCTTTAAATGGTTATCTCATTTATATACCAATACGGTTAACTTAACCTTGCACCATAAAATCATTGGTGGTGTTGCATTTGGTGGCTTTATTATCGGGATGTTAGTGCTTTTTCGCGCGGTGCCAGGCAGTCTTGTGCCAGCAGAAGACCAAGGCTATATTATCTCGGCCATTGTGATGCCAGATAATGCGACTTTAAGTAGAACAAGTAAAACCACTGAAAACATTCGTGCTGAGATTGCACAAGATGAAGCTGCGGCAGCTCAGTTTGTGATTAACGGATTTGAGTTGTTCACTGGTAGTAATAAAACCAATGCGGCCACCATGTTTGTCAGGTTAACTGACTGGGATGAAAGAAGCAAAACTGCAGATGACATGGTGGGTAAATTAACCGGTATCGGAATGATGCAGCCAGATGGTTTGGGCTTTGCGGTGAATCCACCTGCCATTCGTGGTCTGGGTTCAGCAGGTGGCTTTGAAGTGTATGTGCAAAGTCAGCGTGATTCCGATCCCATTAAACTCGCACAAGTGATGAACAATTTGATGGGCGCGATGCGTGCAGAACCAAGCTTAACTGGGTTGAATAGCTTTTTCCGTCCAACGGTACCGCAGTTGAAAATAGAAGTGGATGAAGCAAAAGCAATTTCGCTTAATGTGAATATTGCTGATATTTACGCAACATTACAAAGCACTATGGGGCAATATTATGTTAATGATTTCAATAAAAATGGCCGCACTTATCGCGTGCAATTACAAGCTGAAGCAGGCTTTAGAATGCAGCCTAAAGACTTAGGTAAAATCTATGTGCGTAGCCAACCAACTCAAGCGAACCCCAAAGGAAATATGATTCCATTGTCAGCGATTAGTAAGGTCCACAATGTAATTGGTGCAGAGCAGCTGGAACGCTATAACGGTTTATTGTCAGCCAAAATATTCGGTAGTGGCGCCCCTAGTGTGAGTTCTGGTGATGCCATTAATACGGTAGAGCGACTTGCGAAAGCCAGTTTGCCAGATGGCTATAAAATTGCATGGACAGGGCAAGCTTACCAAGAGAAACGCACAGGCAATGCAGCGATGCTCGCCTTTGGCTTTGCCATTATTATGGTGTTCTTGATTTTGGCCGCGCAATTTGAAACGTGGGCATTACCACTGGCTGTGATTATGGCCGTGCCATTTGCATTAACGGGTGCGCTATTAGCCGTGCTATTCCGCGGCATGCCGAATGATATTTACTTTCAAATTGGCTTGATTACTTTGATTGGCTTGGCGACAAAGAATGCCATTTTGATTGTGGAATTTGCTAGCCAGAAAATGGAAGAAGGTATGCCTGTCGCGCAAGCTGCATTAGAAGCGGCAAGGCTGCGGTTTAGACCGATTATCATGACATCAATGGCCTTTGTTTTAGGCGTTGTACCATTAGTGATTGCGACTGGTGCTGGCGCAGCAGCTAGGCAATCAATGGGGACGGGGGTCTTTGGCGGTATGATTTTAGCCACCTTTGTTGCCACCATATTTATTCCATTATTCTTTACTTGGTTAACGAATGAAAACCAAGTGAGACATCATGTGCATGTAGAAGCTGAAATAGAGGATGTAAAATGAATCCAGCAATCAATAAGCTTGGCATCATCCTAGCATTGACGGTGTTACCAGGTTGCACGACTTTGGGTTTAGATTACTTCCGCCCATCAATCCCATTACCAGAAACGTTTGGTGATCTTGCATTATCATCGATAAAAGAGATTCCTACTCAATGGTGGACGTTGTATCAAGACCCAACATTAAACATGTTGGTTGAAAAAGCTTACAAAAGTAATACCGATATTAAAACGGCGGTGGCCCGGGTTGAAGAGGCTGATGCGCAAATGCGAGAGGTAGGGTCTTACTTATTTCCAACAGTCGATTTGGGCGGTAATGGACAACGTAACCGAGTAACAGAGGCAGGTGCATTTCCAGCATTTGGCCAAAATCCACGTGACTCTTTTGATTTAAGCCTACGCTCATCGATTGAGTTAGATTTTTGGGGTAAATTAACACGTGCAAAAGAAAGTGCACGTGCCAACTATCTATCGACAGTCTATGCAAAAGAAACCGTTGAGCTCACCATTGAAAGTCTGGTTGTGAGTAGCTACTTGCAGATTCGCAGTATCGATTCGAAAATCAAAGACACCGCCAAAAATTTAACTGTTGCTGAAGACGCACTTGCGCTTGCTAAGCGTCGTGAGAAAGGTGGTATTATCTCTATGTTAGATGTACACCAATCAGCACTCGTCAGAGATGATTTGTTGATACAGACACAAGAGTTTAAGCGGCAAAGAAGGTTGGCTGAACATGTGCTCATTACCTTGACGTTAGAAGAGTTAACCGTTGCTGAAGATGACTTAATGCATTTGCCTTTGCCACCGATGCCACCTGTGGGTTTGCCATCTGCTTTATTAGAACGACGACCAGATATCATGCAAGCTGAACAAGATTTGATTGCGGCTAATGCTAATATCGGCTCAGCAAAAGCCGCTTTGTATCCTAGCATTTCACTAACAGGTAACTATGGAGGTGAAAGTTTAGAGCTGGTTGATCTGTTGAAAAAAGCTTCACGTGTTTGGTCTCTTGGCTTGAGTTTGGACTTGCCGATTTTTAACGCAGGACGGCTAGATGCTAAAGTGGATCAAGCTACAGCCAAACAAAAGCAAGCTTTACAGGCTTATATCAGTGCGGTAGCAAAAGCGTTTAGAGAAGTGAATGATGCCTTGGTTAATTTACGACAATATAAAGCGATTGAAACGGTTGCAGCTTCTAAAAAAGCAACGACACAATCGATGCTTGATATCACACAAAACCGTTATAAAGCGGGCTATTCTGCATACTTAGATGTATTGGATGCAAAACGCAGCTATATTCAAGCATCACAAGCTTTTGTGCAAAATCGTCAGAATACACTGAATGCATCAGTGGATTTATTCAAAGCGTTAGGCGGTGGCTGGCAACCTAAAAAGGCAGTCAAGGATGCCGAGTCTGCATTAAATAAACCTTTAAAAATGTCCGATACGCTTTTATCATTAGAGGATGAAAAAAGCATCGACTAGTCAGATCGCCTTCGCCAGCTTTATCGGCACAACCATTGAGTTTTATGATTTTTATATCTACGCGATGGCGTCTGCCCTAGTCATTGGGCAAGTCTTCTTTCCTGCTAGTGACCCAGCTGTTCAAACTTTAAATGCCTTTCTCACCTTTGGTCTTGCCTTTATCGCAAGGCCATTCGGTGCCATCTTGTTTGGTCATTTTGGCGATAAGGTTGGACGTAAAACAACCCTTGCAGCTTCTTTGCTGGTGATGGGTATTTCTACCCTACTCATCGGCTTATTACCAGGTTATGACACCTTAGGTTTTTGGGCGCCATTATTACTCTGTGTTTTGCGTTTTGGGCAAGGCATAGGCTTAGGTGGTGAGTGGGGCGGCGCTGCTTTATTGGCGACCGAGCATGCACCGAAGGGCAAGCGAGGATGGTATGGTATGTTTCCACAACTCGGCCCATCAGTCGGCTTCCTATTAGCAACACTTAGTTTTCTCGGCTTAAGTTTCTTCTTAAGTGATGCGCAATTCAAATCATGGGGTTGGCGCTTGCCTTTTATCCTGAGTGCGTTGTTAGTCGGTGTTGGTTTGTATGTACGCTTTAAATTGACAGAAACTCCTGCTTTCGCAAAAGCATTAGCAAATCAAGCAATCCATGTTATGCCTGTTAAGGCGCTCTTAAAAACACACTTAAAACCTGTGTTATTAGGCGCAATGGCAATGGTGGTGTGTTACAACTTATTTTATACCGCCGCCGTTTTTTGCTTAAGCTACGGCACTAAACAGCTGGGTATGGCAAGGCAAGATTTATTGCTTATGCTTTGTGTCGCAGTCGTATTTATGGCGGTAGCAACACCGATATCCGCATGGCTGTCAGATCGATATGGACGTCGCCCTGTTTTACTCATCAGTGGTTTATTGGCCGTGATGCTAGGTTTTGCTATGAGTCCATTAATGGGCAGCACCTCTATTGTGACGGTTACTGTATTTCTTTCATTGGCCTTATTCCTAATGGGTGCAACATTCGCGCCGATGGGCGCTTATTTGCCAGAGCAATTTCCGGTTGCGGTGCGTTATACCGGCGCTGGTTTAGCTTATCAACTTGGCGGCATACTTGGTGCATCCTTTGCGCCGAGTGTTTCACAATGGTTAGCCATCACAGGTGGCTTGTCGTGGGTGGGTTATTACGTATCAGCTATGGCGGCAATTAGTGTTCTTGCGGTGTTTGTGATGCGTGAAACAGCACATACTTAATTGCTTAGTTAGCGATATCTATCCAAGGAAAGCCTAAAGCGGAGACTTCCTTTTTAAGCATTTTCATCGCGGCTTGCACTGGCTCACTTTCGCCTTTCATCCCTAGCTCAGTCGTGCGATGCTGATTAGACTTTGGCAGACTAAATATTTTAAGCGCTGGATATTTGATTAACATCGCATTCATTAAATCAATCAAATCACTTTCACCTGCTTCAGTGACTAAAATAGAAGATTCAATATAATCAGTTTGATGAAATAAATGCGTGTAATACGTTTCTAACACCCATTCCACCATCGGGTGGCCCATTTCAGGAAAGCCGGGTACAAAGTAATGCTCTTTAATACTAAAGCCTGCCACGCGATTCACTGGGTTAGGAATTAAATCAGCACTTTGTGGAAAGTCAGCCATCAATACCCGCTTGGGGTAAGCCCTTTCACCATATTGCGCTTCAATTTCTGCCACCGCACCACCATGGCGCTCAATCGGCAGACCTGCTGCATCAGCAGCACATTGTCGCGTGAAGTCATCAGGTGTGGCACCAATACCACCAAAGCTAAATACAATATCACCACGAGCCATACTGGCTTTCAGTAAGCTAGTGATTTGTTCAGGGGTATCACCTAAGAAATGCGCCCAATTCAACTGTAAACCACGCGCCGCAAGTAACTCAATCACTTTGCATAAATGCGCATCTTTGCGCTTGCCTGAAAGAATTTCATCACCGATTATATAAAGGCCAAAGCTTTGCATTTTGTTAAGTATCAACTAATCCAACTAAAGAGTACGACTATTATAGTCGAGCGAGCACCATGTGCACTCTTATGTTGATTTTTACAACATAAATATAAATCACCTGATGATTGAGTGTAAGTCTTATCGCAGAGAATAAACACCAAATGGCCGTGCAAGAAGAGCAATTGGCACAACTTCTTGCTTTTAATACAAAGACCACAATTTCTAATTTATTTTAGCAATGTTACTTGATTATGTGCAGGCGAGTGTTTTGCTCATCCAGGTTGCTGAACGGCTACAGAAAAGCATGCATATAAGTGATGCCGTATAAAGGTTCGGTGGAGATGAGTTTGTGATTGTGCTGAAAACTTGAATAAAAATGCTCAAGAGGCTTTAGAGGCGGTAGATCAAATCACCAAGCTAATACTGGCGAACCTTAATGAACTGTACCATTTAGGAGACGTTGATTATAAGCGTACGGCAAGTATTGGCATTGTACTATTCAGCTTACATGGTAGCACGTAACAAGAGCTGTTCAAGTATGCTGATATTGCCATGTATCATGCTAAAAAACCTGAATGCAACAGGGCCACTGTATGCGATGAAAGTATGCAAAAAGATACAAATATTGAATAGTGGGCTTGTCTTATTCTTTAGGCTTGAGTAACCTCTTTTTTTAAGGCATCATGAGCTGAAGTATGATGTCAATAATGATGCTGATTATTATCTAAGCTAGGAAAGCCAAACTTTATGTTGCTCGTTATTTCACCCGCTAAAAACTTAGACTTTGAAACACCATCTGTCACGCAGTCTGCGAGTCAGCCACGTTATTTAGCACAATCTGCCCTCTTAGTACAGCAGTTGCAAGCGTTCTCTGTGCAAGATGTTGCAAGTTTAATGAAGCTTAGTGATAAGTTGGCGGGACTCAATTTAAGCCGTTTTCAATCATGGTCACCACCTTTTGATGCAGAAAATGCCAAGCAAGCTATTTTGGCTTTTAATGGTGATGTTTATACGGGGCTTGATGCAGCTACGTTAGATAAAGCTGGTTTTGACTTTGCGCAAAAACATTTACGTATTTTGTCTGGTTTATATGGCGTATTGAAGCCGCTTGATTATATACAGCCTTATCGATTAGAAATGGGGACAAGATTATCGAATGCTAGCGGTGGCAATTTATATGATTTTTGGGGCGAGCAGCTCAAAGTTTCATTAGAAGATGAGCCTGCATTAGCCGATAAAGTGCTGATTAACTTGGCGTCTAATGAATATTTTAAAGCGGTTAAAGCCAAACAACTGGACGCACGCATTATTACGCCAGTGTTTAAAGATGAAAAAAATGGGCAATATAAAATTATTAGCTTCTACGCCAAAAAAGCCCGTGGATTAATGAGCCGTTACATCATTGACCATAAAATTGAACAGCCTGAACAGATTAAAGCTTTTGATGCTAATGGTTATCAGTTTAGTGAGACGCAATCAACAGATGACGAATGGGTGTTTTTGCGAAATGAGGAGTCTTCTGTGAGATGACATTTGTTATTTTTAAGTGCGAAAACACTTCTTATGACCCTCCTCCCAAACCTTAACATTAGGCATCTCAGCTAAACAGTCAGCAATAAATCGGAGCCTATTAATGGCCCAACCTTGATAGTAATCAAAATTAACAATAAAGATTATTACATATGGCAACTTCACAAGTGAATGCTTACTATTCAGCATTTCATCGTGTACCAAAATAATATTTAACAAATGCGGATGCCTAGAAATAGAGATATAAACTATATATCTAGATGAACAATAAATGGCAAAGTTCAGCAGGGAACGTGGAAAACACTGATTACAGTGCTTCAATATTACTCAGGTGCTTAACCATCATCAATGTTGGAACGTTTTATGTGTCGTTTTGTCTTATCTCAAATTTAAATTTATAGAAAGTATTAAATGATGAGAATTAGTATTATTTTATTAATATTGTTTAATGTTAATGCTGTATTTGCTGGATGTTTGTCAGAAAATCAGTTAATGCAACTAACCAATAAAGAAATAAGTTACTTGAGCAAAAAAATTCCCCCAGCCTTTAAGCACGCGCTAGCTGATAAAGTGGCTAAGGTTGGGATTGAAATTGCCGAGGGTCAGGGCTGCCTTGCAAAATTAGTACTAACCTTACCGCAGGCAGATATTAATGAAGCTAATGTCGTACTAGACGCACAGCCTGCCAAAAAGATTATGCTCGGTGCTCAAGGATACCAATTACCACAAAACGCTCATAACGAGGCCGACTTTACAGTGAATGCATCTACCTTAGCCGTTCCGAATGCGGATATTTTACAAACAGCACCGCTAGGTAAGTTAAGAGCAAGTGTTGAGCTTATGTATTCTTTCATCACTCAAAAACGTTCAACAGTTGATGAGGCACAGACCAATGCTGCACTATGGCCAGAAGTATTGACAGCCCAAGTGGTTAGCAACTGTAGTACTAAAAAAACGACTGTAGTGTGTGGTTGTATCGCAGAAAAATATAGTTTAATAATCCCAGCCAGACAAATGGAGTACATTCTGTCAAACGAAGAGAACCCTTACGCAATGGCAGCAGGAGCAAACCAAGGTTTTGAGGCCATAAAAAAATCAACAGCGTGGGTGTGTGAAGACTAAATAACCTTTAATACTTACTTAAAAAGACCATATGAAGCAAAAGATCATAGATGATAAATCATTTAGAATTAAACCCACCAATCAAAAGGTAGTTAGGGTAAAAAGTCCAGTTGAAATAGATACTGTACTCATTAATTGCGATCAATCTAGAATTATTGAAATGGCATGGGAAGACAAAACTACTTTTGACGATATTGAGCGTCTTTATGGTTTGAATGAAGATGCTTTAATGAAATTGATGAAAACTTGGTTAACTTTTGGCAGCTATAAACTTTGGCGCAAGCGCGTTAGAAATATATCGTGTAAACACATGGCATTAAGGAAAGGTAACATCACTCGTCCTTTCAGCCCTACGCAATACAAACTTCGTAATTAAATTAATACTCTTAGCATGATCAAAAAAAGGAACTTTCCTGTGAAGGTATGTGCTACTTGCCAGCGTGAATTTAACTGGCGGAAAAAGTGGGCGACAGTATGGGGTGAAGTCAAATATTGCTCTAATGCCTGCCGGCATGCCAGAAAGTCGAATATAAAATGAAGCAATTAAGGTTGATATTAGGTGATCAGTTAAATTCTGACCATACCTGGTTTGATACTGTAGATGACAATACGCTGTATGTCATGATGGAAATTAAACAAGAAACGTGTTATGTCTTACATCATGCGCAAAAACTGATTGCTATCTTTGCTGCAATGCGTGCTTTCAAAGATGCACTTTTAGCGCAAGCCCATCAGGTAATTTACCTATCTATTGCTGACCCTAGCAATACCCATGATTTTGAGCAGAACCTCAACAAGCTTATTAAGCAAAATAAAGTTGAAAGGTTTGCATACCAAGCACCTGATGAGTATCGGGTAGACGAGTTAATGAGTGCATTTGTTAATAGTCTTAATATTCCGCATGAAATGTTTTCGACAGAACATTTTTTAACTAAGCGAGATGAAGCTAGTAATTTCTTTGCAGGTAAGAAATGGGTAATGGAGAGATTTTATCGACACATGAGAACCAAACATAAAATCCTATTGGATGAGAAACAAAAGCCAGTAGGTGGCCAGTGGAATTACGATAAAGAAAACCGAAAAAAATGGAGCGGCAAGCCAGCTGCACAGGAAGACACTAGGCCACTGCATGACCATAGCGAGTTATGGTCTGAAATAACCTCACAAAATATTGGTACGATGGGTAACCCAAGTGCCGAGGCATTTAGATGGCCAGTTAACCGGACTGAGTCATTAGCTGTATTAGATTATTTTATTAATTATAACCTCGTTAATTTTGGTGCTTATCAGGATGCTATGCACACGGGTAACTTTCGTTTATTCCACTCGCTAATTTCATTTTCACTTAACGTTAAAATGCTTTCTCCTGCTGAGGTGATTGCAAAAGCAGAGCAAGCCTATGTTGACAAAGGTTATCCATTGCCCGCAGTTGAAGGGTTTATTCGTCAAATTTTAGGGTGGCGTGAGTTTGTTCGAGGATTTTATTGGTCGCATATGCCTGAAATGGGAGAAGCCAATTACTTTGATCAGGATAAGCCATTGCCCAGCTGGTTTTGGGATGGTGATACTAAAATGAATTGTTTAAAGCACTCCATCAAACAGTCTTTAGATCATGCGTATGCGCATCACATACAACGCTTAATGGTGATTGGCAACTTCGCCTTATTAATGGGTGTTAACCCGCATGCAGTCCATCAGTGGTACTTAGGTATTTATATTGATGCCTTCGAATGGGTAGAAATGCCGAACACCCTCAGTATGAGCCAGTATGTAGACGGTGGGCTATTAGCAACTAAGCCTTATGTATCATCAGCTTCTTATATTAATAAAATGAGTAATTATTGTGGTGACTGTAGCTATTCATCTAAAACTAGAGTTGGCAAGAATGCTTGTCCATTCAACAGCTTATACTGGAATTTTTTTCAGAAACAGAAAGAAAAGTTAACGAATAATCCAAGGTTAGGTATTGTGAATATGCAGCTTGAGAAAATGTCTGACGAAGATAAAGAAGCAATAAGGTATCAAGCTAGTTTATACATCAGTGATGCCGAAAACCTTTGATTGATTTAAGTGCAGGATGATTAATTTTAAGATAAAAATAGCGGTAGTCCGTCCGGGGATTGCAGGTTTAACGTTATAACGAATGTATTCCTCGTAACAAATTTGATCAAAAAGCGGTTCTAAATTCAGTCCCACTCCATGGCAGCTATAATTTATAATTTGCTAGGCCTTCTGAAAACCTAATGGGTTGATGCTCGCTGGGCGACTCACCTGCAATTCTACTTACTTATGTACTTTTATTAAAACACCTTAATTGGTATGTTTTTATAAAACACTTAAGATATTAATGTTACCTCATAAGCGGTACTCAAAAAAATTTAAATAAATAGCCCTATAGTTATTTATTTTTCGCTACTATCGACTCAACATTCAAAGTTTTTTCTTTTGTCGTTACAATAATAATTGTTTCATTTTTTGTTAATACAAACTGACATTGATCTCTCTCCATTGAAATACAGTTTACAACCTCCTTGTACCTTTCGTTGAAAATATCTTGCGCATAGAGGCTCGTGTCTTGAATTTGTTGATTGGGTACTGTTTTCCAGCCGTCATTGATCAAACTGTCCCTTACTGATGAATATGGTGCATTAATATATTGATCAAAACCAATCTCTTTAGCACTGGCAGGCAAAATAAATACTGCATTCCATAGGGTAAATATTAATAGTAGATTCATTTGATAATGCTTTCTATAAAAACTAGAGTCAAAAACTATGAGTTATCGCATGCAGAAAAGTTGCAAACTGGTATTTTCCACTTAAATACTTAACATCATCTTAATAAGAAAATCGCTTTTTTATAATATCATTACTGTTGACAATAACTACTTAATTTGCTCCTGATAGGTAAACCTTTCTAGTTGGAGGTTGTCGTATTTAAATATTTTTGCAATTAATAGAAGTCTAAAGGGAAGTTATTTATATGAATGATCGTATTGTGATGTTATTAGGGTGTTTACTTTACGCACCCATTATTTTGGCTAGGCCCACTTTTGCTGAGACATTGGCATTGAGCCACTCTGTGGTGATGATTACAACAGAGTTGCCAGACGGGCGTAATGGGCGTGGGTCTGGAGTGGTAGTGAGCAAAGAGTATGTAGCGACTAACTGCCATGTGATTGCAAATGCAGACGGCGCTAATGTTGCTAAGTTTCGTCAAGGCTATAAGCCTGTCGCAATCAAAGCAGATTGGAAGCGAGACTTATGCCTACTTAAATTTGATGATTTACCATTCAAGCCTGTTTCCTTGCGCGACAGCGCAACATTGCAGTATGAAGAGCCTGTTTTTAGCTTAAGCTTCCCGGGCGGCCAAAATGTTCCCCAACCTTCTTATGGCAATATTAAGGCGACATACGCCTATGATGATAGCTTCATTGTTCGCTCTAGTGCTCCGTTTAACTTGGGCTCTAGTGGTGGCGCACTTTTTGATGAACAACTCAATTTGATTGGAATTTCGACATTTAAAAGCCCGGGGAAGGGGTATTACTACCACTTGCCTGCGGAATGGATAAAGGAGTTGATGGATGCGCCGGAAACTCATAGTTTAGCCACCAATGTCATTCCATTTTGGGCGCTACCTTTAGCACAAAGGCCTGCCTTTATGCGCGTAGTGATTCCATATAAAAATAAAAACTGGAGTACACTTGAAGCTATTTCAAAACAATGGGTACAAGATGAGCCAACATCAGCAGACGCATTTTATTATTTAGGGGTTGCAGAAGAGGGTAATGGTAACCTTACAGAAGCTAAAAAACACTTAAGTAAAGCCGTTGTGCTAAATGCACGTGACCTGGATGCGATGGTCGCCCTTACTCGGGTGGCTTATGCACAAAAAGATATTAATGCACTTGAATCATTGGAAGCGCCAATCCGATTACTTGATAGTGATGCGGCTGATGTAGTTGTTATTCACATTAAAGCCTTGTATTAATCTAATTACTATAAAAAGGAAAATAAAAGGCAATGAAGCTAAAAAGATATGCGGAACTAAGCTCACTAGAGCAAATGGTAGCGAATACATGTTTTTGTAAACTACGTGAGCGTTGTGAAGATAAAAATAGCAGTGAGTGTATGCGCCATCGTAATATTGTCGCAGAATTTATGACTAAGAAATCTAATAAGCTAGATAAGTAAGCACTGGGAGCTACGTTTGGGAAATGAAGAAAAAGTTCAGCAGCTACTTGAGACTAATAATGCGAAGCTGAGTGAAATCAACACTAATATGCAGAAAGTATTTTGGATAGTAGCTATATTTGCATTGTTATATTTTGGATTATTGATTTACTTATTTTTAATCAAGTAATGTTTCCAGTTTAGCTATGTGATTTAACCTTAACCTTCTAGGTATTAATTATAGCAACCATAGAATTTATAAAATATGGTGCTAAATATACTGCAGCCTCAGATGTATAAAACCCATATAGATCTTATCTATATACACTAGGAAATTAAATGGAGCGCATTGCATTAATTATTATTATTGTATTTTTTTCTGAATTCGTAATGGCAGTTGAAGAGCCAAAATATGTTGTATTAGAAAAATCAGAGTCCTTTGAGTTGCGCGCTTATAACCCAAGGATTATTGCAGAAACTTGGATCTCTGGAAACCTAAATGATGCTTCAAGGGCAGGTTTTAGACTAATTGCAGATTATATTTTTGGAAATAATACGGTAGCTACATTAGGTAATCAAGAGATTAGTTTAACTGCGCCAGTAACAACAGAGGTGGAGCAAAGATCAGAGAAGGTAAGTATGACAGCTCCTGTAATAATGGAGGAGACTGAAGGAAAGTGGCGAATGCATTTTGTTATGCCTCGCGAATATACAATGGAAATCTTACCAAAACCAAACAACCCTGCTGTGACCTTAAGAGAACTGCCAAGCGAAAATTATGCAGTGATTCGATTTTCTTGGCTTACTGGTGAAGAGAGAGTCACTAAAAAAACGGCTGAATTAATTGCTTGGTTGGCAACTAAAAATATTATCCCAACAGGCAACCCTGAGCTAGCGCGCTACAATCCGCCATGGACACCGCCTTTTTGGCGACGAAATGAAGTGATGGTTCGTTACTAGGAGTTACGATACAACCAACTAATTTTAATTAACCAGAGTTTAAGAGTGCAATATTAACCCGCTGTAAAGCTTCAGAAATCACTTGTTTTGGTGCGGCAATACGTATGCGCATAAAGCTGCTGCCAGCTTCACCAAATAGACTTTCTGGGCTTAATCCGAGACCAGCTTGATGGTCGAAAAAGTTTTTAAGCGTAGCATCAGACATGCCTAACTCTCTGCAGTCTAAACATAATAAATAGATTTATGTTTCTTTTATTTATACTTACCCCCAAAAGTACATCAATAAACTCCATGTTTAGAAGCAGTCGATTCAATTAAGTACTGGTGATTTTTTCAGTCCTTCTTCATGTGTGCAGAAGAATCGTTTCGATATGTTTTATTAACATGTTGACATTAAGGCAGCTTATGAATAAGATAAATTACGATAAATTTTTTTAATAGGAGTTTAACCATGCATACAGTTACTCAGGCATTAATTCAATACTCTCGTACATACCTCTTCGCAGTGATGATGGGGACAGCGTCATTCGGCGTCTCGGCGGCCGAGATGAATGTCACCCTCGACGGCAAACAGGAGGTGCCATCTGTTACAACCATGGCTTCTGGCACAGCAAATTTCATTTTGAAAGATGACATGTCTCTGTCGGGCAGTGTCATAACAAAAGGTATTAAAGCAACCATGGCACACATTCACGCAGGCATTGTGGGGATTAATGGATCCGTCGCCGTCCCGCTCACGATGCAAGGAGACAGCGAATGGATTGTGCCGGCTGGTACTATATTAACGGCTGAGCAAATTACTATCCTCAAGGCGGGCGGTATGTATGTCAATGTACATAGCGATGCACATAAAGGCGGGGAAATTCGCGGCCAACTTAAGTAACTGCGAGCGACGCGACCAGACCTGTCGCGTCGCTTCCAGTACAACTTTACCCTAATCAGGCGGTAGTTTGAAATCAAACTCACATGAATTGCTCGAATGTTCTATGTAAAAAATTGAACCTATTATGGGATTTAATATTTGAACTAAGGGACTTCCAGTCGTTCCTCTTTTATGCATTAGGTGGTATTTGTCTGAGCCTAGTGGCACGACTCCATTCTTGCCTGATGTCGCACAGCTTGTTAGTGCCGAAAATAATCGTTAATCTATTAAATAATAAAGAATTTATATAACCTACCTATCCAATGTAAAGGGTTACGATTTATTGGGTTGTCGAAAATCAGGTAGAAAGCTTCTCACCGTTAAGATAAGCACTACCACTTACCTTCATATTCCGTAGCAACATATCTAACACTGGACATTGACTTTCTACGGCAGTAACAAGTGCTTTTAATTGACTCTTATCCGCTGAACTTTTTATCTGAGTTTCATATGAAATTTCAGTAAAGCCAGGTGGTATTCCAGTATCTGCGCCCATACCAAGTAATCCTCGCACATCAAGATCACCAATTAGCGTTACTTTGCATTCCTCTAAGGGTATATCCATGACAGAAGCTAATGCTGAGTACATGATTTCCTGACATGTTCCTAAAGCCGCTAAGATTATCTCAACAGGACTAGGGCCAGTATCTCCTCCTCCAAAAGCAGCAGGTTCATCAATCATGAGTGCTGAGAAGTTTCTGATATTTGCCGAACACAAAACATCACCTTCCCATTGAGTATTTACTCTGTATTTGATTTGTCCATTTTTAGGTTCGGTAGCTACTGCTTCAATAAGTTTTACTACCGCTTTTTTAATATCTGCTTGAGCCATCTCTTCTCTTCTCTCATTAGTTTTAGTGATTATTAGAAATATATAAACGTTAAATTCTAGTCTTTTTTATTTTCATTTACGAGGGTACGCGATTAATAAACACAGTAGATATTTACTTTAAAATATTGTTCTAACGAGCTACTCTCACACACCTACGCATAAACTCTTTAGAGACTAATATATTAATATTAATTATACGCAACCTATTGAATATCCTTAACTTTACATAACTGACCTATTAATCTACTTTAGATACTAACAAATTAATAATGTTAGGTTAACTACTGTTTTAAATGTTAACTTTCTTCTGTCCATTATTCATCAGTAAAAAAGAAACAATTCACAAGATACATACTGTTGTCAGAGTTATTGTCGTGATTTATCATATTGCTCTAATTCATCAATATCATTTATTCATCAATATCATTTATTAAGTGTCGACCCTCTAATGGCTCTTTAATAAGCAAACTATCACCTCTGATTGCGCACACGCTTGCGAAGAACTGATACTATCCTCGCTCAGAGTAAGCTTTAGTCTTTGTAGCGTTGCAATATCCTCTGGTAATTCATGATTTCGATGCGAATTATGGATACGAATTAATGCAACTTTTAATAATGTATTTTGATCATTTTTAAAATCAAAATAATCATCCAACCATCAAGTGATAACCTCAAGCGCATTGCTAAAATTTTTTACCAGGCCACAACGAATGGCTGAACAAGCAAGTAAAACAATGCATAGGCAACGAAGTACAAACGTTACTTTAGGAATCATATACCCCAGCCTGTTTTGTAAAACAGTGAGCTTTAAACACATGCATTCAAGCCATAAGTCAAATGATGTATGTTGTTTAGTGGTTGCTAGCCTGTTCCGATGACTGTGTCACACGCCAAATCTTGTTACCAACATCATCGGCTACAAGCAATCCACCATTATGATCAACCAATACACCAACAGGTCTGCCTTGCGCCTGACCCTTATCATTTAAAAATCCTGTTAAAACGTCTAAAGGCAAACCAGAAGGTTTGCCTTCTTTAAATGGAACAAAAATAACTTTATAACCGCTAAAAGGTTTTCTGTTCCATGATCCATGTTGGCCTATAAACATACCATTTCTGAATAACCCATTCAGATGAACTTCATTAGAATAAGCTAAACCTAATGATGCGGTATGCGGCCCAAGCGCATAATCTGGGTGAACGGCACGCGCCACTAGTTCTGGATTTTGTGGCTTAACACGTTGGTCAACATGCTGGCTAAAGTAGCTGTACGGCCACCCATAAAAACCACCGTCCTTTACTGATGTTAAATAATCGGGCACCAAGTCGCTTCCGATCTGATCTCGCTCATTCACAACAACCCAGAGCGAATTAGTCAGTGGCTCCCATGCCATACCATTTGGGTTGCGTAGACCTGAAGCAAAAACACGGTGCTTACCTGAAGCAATATCCAGTTCCCATATAGCTGCTCTGCCAACTTCATTATCCATGCCTTTCTCACCAATATTACTGTTAGAGCCAACGGTTATGTATAACTTAGAGCCATCTTGGCTAGCAATCATATTTTTAGTCCAATGATAATTAATCGATCCAGCAGGCAAATCAAGGACTTTAGTACCTTTATCAGTGATTTTAGTTTCACCGGCACTATATGTATATCGAATTACCGCATCCGTATTGGCAACATAAAAATCGTCCCCAATTAGCGACATACCAATTGGTGAATTTAAGTCTTGAAGAAAAACTTTTTGTTCGTCGACCACACCATCTTTATTCAGATCACGCAATAATATGATGCGATTAGCACTTGCAACACCAGCACCTGCTTTTGCCATGAATTTACTTGTAATCCAACTACGAAAACCACTTTCTTTATTAGGATTTGCAGGTGCATTTGATTCCGCCACCAACACATCACCATTTGGCAAAGCATACAACCAGCGAGGATGTTGAAGGTTATCTGCATAAAGGTCGATGGTTAATCCTTCAGCAACTTGGGGCTTAACTCCACTTGGCCAACCAACTGCTGTTGCGATATGAACAGTCGGAATAATAGATTCTTTGGGTGAGGGTAGTAGTGGGTTAGGCCCCATGCCATCAGTGACTGAAAGTTTCGCTGAACGGCCACAAGCACTGAGAATGATTGCAAAAACACAAATTAGTACAAAGCTAAATAAGCGCATGACTCTCTCTAAAATTTATAATCTTTGAATAAAGACATATATTAATATGGAAATGATTAACATCACAGAATTATCACGCTCTGACGAGACTTAACGTGCGTGGGCGTCAATCCAACATGACCTATAACCAACTATTATTAAACAATAATTTTAATTTAATAATTAGTTGTTATACATAAATTCAAGAACTAACTAGCCAACAAAAAACTACAATGGTGTTACACGTATATTTGTTTAATGTAGCAGTTAACAGTGTGTGAATATATGCAATATCAAGAATAAAACACAGACTAGATATCTCCATTGGGGACAAAGTGGACCGGCGACTTCTAAGACTTAACTAATGCTACCCTTAACAGTCATTCGGTATTAGAGATTTTAGACCCGCCGCATTTCCGCCAGACACTAGCAAGCCAGTGCTGCTGTACAGGTGGCAGCCCTAGTGGACGATAGTAGTACTCCAACTCAGAGAATGCTGCAGCTTCAAGAAACGTACGCCATGATTTGAGGTCATGATATGCCCCATATCGACCTAGATTCCAGCCCTCTTCATTATGGCCTCTTGGGTTTGAAGTGAATAGAACGCCATTGGGTTTAAGTGCTGCATGCAGTTCGCTCAATACGCGTGGGAGTTCTTGGCATGGTATGTGGAACATTGAAGCATTGGCGAAAATGCCATCGAAGCGGCAGGATGGTAGATTCAGTGCAAGAAAATCCTGCTCCCATACCTCGCAACCACTATGCTCATGAGCCATAGTGACGAACGGAGAGGAGCCGTCTAAACCAATCGGCTCGTGGCCTAAGGCTCGAAATGTTAGCAAGTCACGCCCAGGACCACATCCGAAATCGAGAATAGAAAGCGGCGGAACACCACTGATGTGCCGTAGAAGTGCGGTGATATTTTGTTTCACATCATGGTCACGCGTACCATCCCAAAACTCGTCAGCACGCTCGTTATAGTGTTCTAGCGTCTTTGTAGCAATAAATGTCATATCATTCATGGCTTGTTTCATCGTGATATTTTGATTCCTAGGAAAGCGCTAATGTTTGAATCTCGTTATGAACTCCACTTGAATAACGGGATAGAGTGTATATTGCTACTCAAGGTAGTGTGCCAGTTAGAAGCCTTACAATTACCCAAGTCCAAATTGCTATCCAAATAAAACCAAATACTTTTATTTGAGATAATCGTACTTGAGAATTAAAGCCTTTGGGAACCATCTTTAATTTCCGCATGAGTTCAAACTGAAAGTTCAGAAAGCCCTGAAACCCCCTCGGCTTCACTACGAGCCATAAGCCGAAAAGAAAGGGAATAACTAATGGAATGTGGTTAGTGAAATTATTGTTCATTGGGCCCTAACAGTTGATATAGAAATGCTACATTGAAGTTTTATTGTAATAGAAGAACACGATTGATGGGAAAGATATTGTCTTTATTAAAAAAAGGTACACAATAGGTACACATGGTTTGTGTGGCGCTAAATGTGTCGAATCAAAATAATTAAATAAAAACAAACTGTTACATGTTTTTAATGTGACGTTTAGTGTTGGCGTTCGACTCCAGAAAACGGCCAACTTAATTATCTCGGTAATGATTGGATTTGCGAAAAAGGCTATTACAAATCAGGTAAAGAATGCAACTTAGTGGTGAGGTAATGCCCCATGTTTTATTTTCTACAATATGCCAGTAGACTAATGCGCACCTTCCCAATTATTACTAACCCCAACTTCAGCCAGTAATGGTACGTCTAAAGTCGCCACATTTTGCATGAACTCAGGCAACATCTGCTTAACCAATTCCAACTCCCCATCAGGCACTTCCAACACCAATTCATCATGTACCTGCATAATCAGTTTCGTTTGTAAGCCTTCACTATCCAACCACTTTTGTACGGCAATCATGGCGAGTTTAATCAAATCAGCAGCTGTGCCTTGCATAGGTGCATTAATAGCGGCGCGTTCTGCGCCTGCACGACGTGTACCGTTCGAGCTGTTGATTTCTGGCACCCATAAGCGGCGGCCAAAGTAAGTTTCTACATAGCTATTTTCTTTGGCTGATTCACGTGTGTCATCCATGTATTGGCGGACACCTGGATAGCGAGCGAAGTAGCGTTCGATGTAGCTCGCTGCGGCGCTACGTTCGATATTGAGGTTTTGCGCTAGGCCGAAGGCACTCATGCCGTAAATGAGGCCGAAGTTAATGACTTTGGCAAAGCGGCGTTGTTCGCTTTCTACTTTATCCTTCTCTACGCCAAACACTTCAGCGGCAGTGGCACGGTGAATATCTTCGTTATTGGCGAAGGCTTTTAGCATGCCTTCATCTTTGGATAAGTGCGCCATGATACGTAGCTCAATTTGTGAGTAATCGGCAGAGACGATATGCGAACCTTCAGGCGCAATAAACGCTTCACGAATACGGCGACCTTCTGCAGTGCGCACAGGAATGTTTTGTAAGTTAGGATCTGAGCTAGCGAGTCTGCCTGTAATCGCTACCGCTTGATTGTAACTGGTGTGTACGCGGCCTGTTTCTTGGTTAATCATTTTTGGTAGCTTGTCGGTGTACGTTGACTTGAGCTTCGCTAAACCGCGATACTCTAATAGTACTTTTGGTAGCGGGTGATCTAAGGCTAGTTCTTGCAACACGTCTTCATTGGTACTCGGTTTGCCTGATGGTGTTTTCTTCAGAGGCTTAATACCGAGCTTATCAAATAAGATTTCTTGTAGCTGGTTAGGTGAGGCAAGGTTGAATTTTTGGTCTGCTAATTCATACGCTTTATTCTCTAGCTCGACTAAACGCATACCAATTTCGTTGCTTTGTTTATTGAGCATGTTGGCATCGATTAATACGCCGTTGCGTTCGATGGTGTATAGCACCTCCATCGATGGCATTTCGATTTCGCTGTAGATGTAATTTAGCTTTTCATCTTTAGTGATATGCGGCAATAAGGTTTGATGTAGTTGTAGTGTGATATCAGCATCTTCTGCGGCATAGTCGCTAGCTGTTTCTACTGTTACTTGATTAAAGGGTACTTGCTTGGCGCCTTTACCTGCCACGTCTTCAAAATGGATAGTCTCTAAACCTAAGTGGCGCATGGCGAGGTCATCCATATTATGTGTACGATGACTTTCTAATACGTAGGATTGCAACATCGTATCGTGGGCGATGCCGTTTAGTTGTATGCCATGATTTTCTAATATATGTTTGTCGTATTTTAAGTTCTGGCCGACTTTTTTAATATCAGGGTTTTCTAATATTGGTTTCAGTGTGGCGAGCGTTGCTTTCAAGTCCAATTGTTCTGGCGCATCAAAATAATCGTGCGTGAGTGGTAAGTAGGCGGCTTCACCTGCTTTAACTGAAAGCGACAGACCCACAATTTTTGAAACTAATGGATCTAGTCCTGTGGTTTCCGTATCAAAACTGATGATGTCTGCGCTGTTGATTTTCGCTAACCATTCATCCAGTTGTTCTGGTGTGGTGATGGTGGTGAAGTTGCGGTCAGTATTGACTGACTCGGCAAAAATTTCATTGGCGCTGGCTTTTTTGGCTTTGGTGGCATCAGAGACAGGGCTTTTTGCAATACCAGTTGGTACGACGCCATCGGCATCCATATTTTCTAAATCACGTTTCCAGCTGTTTAACTCAAAGCGGTCAAATAATTCGTGTAGTTTAGCTTTATCCAATGGGCGCGGGGCGAGGTCGGCTAAGTTATCTTGTCGGCCAATATCGACGCGGATGGTGATGAGTTCTTTTGCTTTTGGCAACCATTCGAGTGTAGCGCGTAAGTTCTCACCGACTTTGCCTTTGATGCTGTCAGCATTTTCGATAATGCCGTCTAACGTGCCGTATTCAGTTAACCATTTGACTGCGGTTTTAGGGCCGACTTTTTCTACACCTGGTACGTTGTCTACTTTGTCGCCAATTAGCGTTAAGTAATCAATGATTAAGCTAGGTGGTATGCCAAATTTCTTTTCTACGCCTGCTTCATCTAATACATCATCGACACGTCTGAACGCATCGCGCATGGTGTTCACCACGGTAATTTTATCATTCACCAGTTGGGAGATATCTTTATCACCCGTCGAGATAATGGTTTTAATGCCTTCGCTCTCGGCTTGTTTCGCTAATGCGCCAATCACATCATCGGCTTCTACGCCTTCAATCATAATTAACGGCCAGCCTAATGCGATTATCGCTTCATGCAATGGTGCAATTTGTGGACGTAAGTCATCTGGCATGGCGGCGCGGTTGGCTTTGTACTCGGGGTATAGATCATCGCGGAAGGTCTTGCCTTTGGCGTCGAACACGCAGGCGCAATAGTCGGCAGGGTAGTCTTTATGTAAACGGCGCAACATGTTTAACACGCCATGAATGGCGCCAGTTGGTTCATCGGCAAAGTTACGCAAGTCAGGCATGGCGTGAAAAGCACGGTATAAGTAAGAGGAGCCATCGACGAGTAAAAGGGTTTTCATATCAACATCTCATGTTTGCTGGTTTGTTTTATGCAGTATTTTCCCATATCTAGGCAGACTTTATGTAATATGATTAATGCTAAGCTTAATTAACACTGATTAATAAGAAGGGTAGGGCATGGTAACCAATAAATTACCGCAAATGTCGACTGCAGAAATACTGCATAGCGATGTTGAAGCCAATGAATCGTGGTATGCGTTTGAGATTATGGCGGAGTATGTGGGAGCGACTGAAAAGCTCAAGAAAATCACGCCTGCTATTTCTATTTTTGGTAGTGCGCGGACCAAGCCAGATCACGAATATTATCAATTAACTGAAAAAATTGCGCGTTTACTCTCAGATTCAGGTTTTACTGTGATTTCTGGTGGTGGCCCTGGCATTATGGAAGCAGCGAATAAAGGCGCACATCCTGGAGTGGGGCCAAGTGTCGGTTTGAATATCGAATTGCCATTTGAGCAGTCTGGCAACGGCTATCAAGACATTGGTATTACTTTTAAAACTTTTTTCTTACGTAAGGTTATGTTCGTGAAATACGCATCTGCTTACGTGGTGATGCCTGGTGGCTTTGGTACGATGGATGAGTTGATGGAAGCGATTACATTGGTGCAAACAGGTAAAACACGCAGAATTCCGATTATTTTGGTCGGTTCAAAATTTTGGGGTGGGTTGTTAGATTGGTTGAAAAATACATTGATTGCGGAGGAAATGGCATCGCCAGATGACCTGGATTTATTGCAGGTGATTGATGAGCCTGAAGAAGTGGTTGCCGCCATCTTTAAATATTATGAATCTAAAGGCTTTGAACTGACGCCTGAAGAGAAGAAAAACCAGTTTTATTTATGATGGGGGCTGCATTTCTATGAATCATATTTTTTTGAATCTTTATTTGATGTGAATTAACGACTGTATACGTGCTTTTTGTTAGAATGAAAGCTTCTTTATTGAAGATGGGTGGTGCGAGATGAAAAAACAATCATTGTTAAGCCTGTTAGTTGGCAGTGTATTGCTTTGTTTAACGCCGCAATGGCTGCTTGCAGCAGCGCCAGCGGATGCTGAAATGCTAGAGCAGGTGGAACCACCTGCCAAGATAAAGCAGGGTGAGCCTATAGAAGATGCGCCTGAGATTACTATTCGTAAAAAAGGTAGCAAAACCATCCAAGAATACCGTCTGAATGGCGAGCTTTATATGATGAAAATTACGCCTGATCATGGTGTGTCGTATTATCTATATAAAGAAGATCAGCAAAGTGATTGGGTAAATGTTGGGCCGAATCCACCATTAGCAGTGCCTAAATGGACGTTGTTTAGATTTTAATTTCATTGAATACAATAAAGGCTAAATGCGTTGATTTGGCCTTTCTACTTATTAAGTAACGCTTTATGTCAGTTTTCACTACACTCACACTTCCAGAGGTTCAAGATTGCTTGCAGGATTTCTCTATCGGAGAAATGACTGAGCTAAGAGGCATCGCCGCAGGGATTACCAATACTAATTACTTTGTCATCACTGAAACATCACGTTATGTGCTGACGATATTTGAAGCGAATACAATTGACGAGCTACCTTACTTTGTTGATTTGATGACACATCTAGCTGACCACGATATTCCCTGTCCCGCGCCAATTGCAGATAAACACGGCGTAGCATTGCGAGAGATTAAAGGTAAGCCAGCATTATTAGTCAGTTGTTTGCAAGGTAGTGATGTGAGCGAGCCTGATGCAGAGCAGTGCGCACGAGTCGGACGGGTATTGGCACAGATGCATCTTGCGGGTAATACTTTTGATCAACAATCAAAAAATCAGCGTGATGCTGCATGGCGAAGTCATACTGCAGCACAAGTGATGGATAAAGTATCGGCTGGTGATCAAGCATTGTTGCAACAGGTATTAGCTTTTCAAGATAACCTCGATTTAGGTGGTTTGCCAACAGGTGTGATTCATGGCGATTTGTTCCGTGATAATGTGCTATTTGATGGTGCAACTTTAGGTGGCTTTATTGATTTCTATTATGCTTGTCACGATGTGCTGGCTTATGATGTGGCGATTGCGGTGAATGACTGGTGTTTAACTGAAACAGGTGATTTTGATGAGCCACGTTTAAATGCTTTTATGCAGGCCTACACAGAAATCCGTCCATTTAACGAGGCGGAAAAACAAGCTTGGCAGGGTTTGTTATGTATTGCGGCTTTACGTTTTTGGTTGTCGAGGTTATATGATTTGTATTTTCCTGCAGAGGGCGAGTTAACGCATGCTAAAGACCCTGATTATTTCAAAAATATTCTGCTAAAAAGATCAACGCCGAGCGCGTTATAGAAAGTTAGCGATGGCGATATTAGAATCACGTACAAAAACAGGGGTGAGATGGGTCACTGAAAGCGTTGCTTTATTCAAACTGACGCCAAGAAAGTGGCTGCTTCTCGCTTTATCCTACTTAGGCATATTCGTCTTTATTCCTTCATTTCCTGGATTGCAATTATTTTCATTTGTGACCATCTTGATTTGGCCGATATTTATCGCGATTGCGATGCGGATGTACCGTAATGCTGAAGTCAAAAAAGATGAAAACTTATCAAGCATCATGCAATTGGTACAACCTAAAATGCGAGAGTTGTTGTTATTAGGTTTGATTAGTTTGTTTTACTTTATATTGGTCAGTATTATATTAAGCGCAGATTTACAAGCGATTACAGAAACCATGGAAAAGCAAGCGCAATTGACCGAACAGGAAATGGTCCTTGCGATAGGCCAAACAGTGACGCCGGTTCTGCTTAAGCTTACTTTGTTATTTATTCCGCTGATGGCGGCCGTTTGGTTTGCACCCATGTTGATTGTTTTTAATGGTTACTCAGTGATGAAGTCCATTAAGTCGAGCATTGCAGGCTCATTACAATATGTGGTGGCAATGACGGCAGCATGGTTGCTGCTGACTGCGGGCATTATCTCGCTGATATTAACAGTTAGTCTAGTCGCTGGACTGTTTGCCTTTATCCAACCCGACTTTGCACAATCATTAATGACCATGTTGATATTTGGCTGCTTGTTAGTCAGTATTGCACTCACGTTAGCTGTTCAGTATGTGAGTTATCGCGATATTTTCAGAGCGGCGCCTAACGCTTAATACTTGGCTTTTAATCTTAAATGGGCGTGAGTTTCGCAAACTCTAAAGCTAGCCATTTCAAGCCGACATTGCCAAAATTCACCTGCACGCGCATGTCTTCTGCACTGCCTTCATAGCTTACTACGACACCGTTACCAAATTTCTTATGATCAACGCTTTGACCAATTTTCCAAGGCATCGCACTTTTTTGCTCGCTACTTTTAGCCTTGCCCATGCGATGCGGCAATTCATTGTAATCTGGACTGCCTGAACGCCTCACTGGTTTGCTGTTCAGACGTTTTAATAATTCCTCAGGGATTTCATCCAAGAAGCGTGAAGGGATGCCGTAACGTACCTTGCCGTGTAACATGCGGCTTTGTGCATAGCTTAAGTACAGCCGTTTTCTTGCACGCGTTACCGCCACATACATTAAACGACGCTCCTCTTCTAGGCCGTTACTCTCATACATGCTTTGCTCGTGTGGGCATAAGCCTTCTTCTAGGCCGCTAATAAACACCGTTCTAAACTCTAAGCCTTTAGACGCATGCACGGTCATGAGTTGTAGTGCATCATGGCCAGCATCGGCTTGATGTTCACCCGCCTCTAAGCTGGCATGACTTAAGAATTGTGTCAGTAAATCTTGCTCAGTTTCGCCGTCGACATTATTGTGATTACCAAAGTCTTGATTAGTAAATGCCACTGCGGCAGTGACTAACTCTTCCAAGTTTTCAATGCGATCTTCGCCTTCTTTGGTGCTTTGGTAGTAATTTTTCAAGCCAGATGACGTTGTGGCAATCTCGGCGACTTCTGATAGTGAAATGCCATAAGCTCGGTCTGTCATTTCGCGAATCAATGCAACAAAGCCTTCGATACCTTTTGCGCCTTTTTTACCGTCGCCAGCGCGATTAATAGCAGCTTGCCATAGGCTGCAATCTACAGCACGTGCTTCTGCTTGTAGCTGCTCTAAGGTGCGTGCACCAATGCCGCGAGTTGGGAAGTTAATCACACGGAGTAGAGCGGTATCGTCATTGGCGTTGGCGATTAAACGCATATAGGCCAGTGAATGTTTAATTTCCGCACGTTCAAAAAAGCGTAAGCCACCATAGACACGATAAGGCAGGTTGGCTGAGAATAATGCATGCTCAATCACGCGAGACTGGGCATTACTACGGTAAAGCATGGCAATCTCACCTAAGCTAGTGCCTTCAGCATGCAGCATCTTGATTTCATCAACGATGAATTGCGCTTCATCAGTGTCGTTATACGCTTCGTAAATACGCACTGGCTCACCTTTGCCAGCAGATGTCCATAGGTTTTTACCTAAGCGGTTTTGATTATTTGCAATAATGGCATTCGCTGCATCGAGAATATTGCTGTGTGAGCGGTAATTTTCTTCCAGTTTGACGATGTTTTGGACATTAAAATCATTTTCGAAGTCTTGCATATTGCCAACACGTGCACCGCGGAAGCCGTAGATCGATTGGTCATCATCACCCACGGCAAACATGCAATTATTTTTGCCAGCGAGTAGTTTTAACCACATATATTGTAAGCGGTTGGTATCTTGAAACTCATCGACCAAGATATATTGAAAGCGCGATTGATAGTGTTCGCGGATATGCGTATCGCGGGCTAACAACTCATAGCAACGTAATAACAATTCAGAAAAATCGGCAACACCTTCACGATTACACTGCTTACCATACTCCGCGTAAATCTCATTTAAGCGTTGCGAGTGTGCATCGTGTGCATCCACTTTGTCTGCCCGTAAGCCTTCTTCTTTACAGTTATTGATATAGCCTTGTACTTGTTTCGGTGCAAATTGCTCATCATCAACGTTCATCAGCTTTAGTAAACGCTTAATGCTGGAAAGCTGATCTGAATTATCTAAAATCTGGAAAGTGCTAGGCAAGCCAGCCTCGCGATGATGGGCGCGTAATAATCGATTACACAAGCCATGAAAAGTGCCCACCCACATGCCGCGCGTATTGATTGGCATCATTGAAGTTAAGCGCGTTAACATTTCTTTTGCAGCTTTGTTCGTAAATGTTACCGCCATCAACCCCATAGGCGAAATCTGCCCAGTTTGAATCAGCCATGCAATACGGGTTGTTAGTACGCGTGTTTTACCACTGCCTGCACCTGCTAAAATTAGAGAAGATTGATGTGGTAATGTGACGGCCTCTAACTGTTTATTGTTTAGGCCAGTGAGTAAAGAATCGCTATCTGTATTCGGAATATCCATGCCAGTATTATAACGTGTGAATAAGAAAATCTCGCGCATGAATAGTCCGCTTTAGCTGGCATCTTCTGCGAAGACACCTCTAATGGCTGCATTTGCAATATTCCACGGGGATGCCCCTGCGGCTATCTCATGAGGTAGCGATTTAGATTGATACAACTCGTTACAAAAAATAGTCCAACAGGCATGAACTTCGGCGCAATAGTGCAGTCTCTATATGCATGGTAGTAAGATTGTTATTTTGTTACCGTTCCGCTTTTTCCTCCCTGAGCGGAAGCCTTCTACAAAAGGCATTTTGCCCTGATCAATAGCCTTTGATCAGGGCTTTTTTTTAGCTTTATTTTTGGGGGTATTGAATGTGGTTGTCAGTAAGCTGAGAGCCAAGTCAACAGCACACTGGCTAGCACACACCAAATGACGATAAAGAGTGGTGAAAGCCGCAATATGACTAGTAGGGAAAAACCACTAAGGGCAATTCCCAAATCAACCACATGCATCACGCTGGATGTGAATATCGGGTCGTACAGCGCAGCGGCTAAAATGCCGACTACGGCCGCATTAATACCTGTAATCGCATTGGCTGCATGCGGTCTGTTTGCAATAGACTGCCATAAGGGAAGGGCTGCTGAGATTAAGAGAAAGCCTGGCAAAAACATAAAGGTCAGCGCAATAGTAGCACCCAGCCAGTTAACGGATGTTTCCGTTGGCATAATGGCGCCAAGATAAGCCACAAACGAGAACATGGGGCCTGGGATGGCTTGCGATAAACCATAGCCAGCCAGGAAGTCAGTGTTGGAGACTTGCCCTGTATTAACCACAGCATCTTGTAGCAACGGTAGTACGACATGCCCCCCGCCAAACACTAATGCGCCTGCACGGTAGAATACCTGACCAGAGGCAACGAGATCTGATTGTTTTGATAGGAATAAGGCGGCTAACAGCAAGGCAATGAAAACGCCGAGTAAGGTTAAGCCAAGTGACGGTTTGTAACCGACGTTAATCGGCTGCATTGCCGTAGAAGACATTGAGTGACAAAAGGCAATGCCTGTAATCGCCCCAACAATAATCACCAGCATTTGAGACCAAGGGACATGTATCAGCAATGTAGCGGCAACTGCACATAGGGCAATGGTGCGTCGCTGCCAGTCGGGGCAGAGTTTTTTAGACATCCCCCATACGGCATCGGCAACCACAACAAAAGCGACTAGTTTTAACCCATGAATAATTGCGGTGCCAATCTCGCTTGAGAATAATGGGAGCGCAGAGGCAAAGCCAATGAGGAGTAGCGCAGAGGGAAGGGTGAAGGCAAGAAAAGCAGCCAATGCACCTAACCAACCAGCGCGCAATAAGCCCAGTGAAAACCCGAGTTGGCTACTGGCTGGGCCAGGTAGAAATTGGCAGATGGCGAGGAGCTGGCTGAATTGCTGCTCGTTCAGCCATTGGCGTTTTTCAATCAGTTCTTTTCGGAAATGTCCAATGTGTGCGACAGGTCCACCAAATGAAGTGAGACCTAATTTAAAAAAGGTGTTGAATACTTCAGAAACGCTCGCTTTTTGGGCCATTCTTTAAGCTTTCAATGCTTTGTTTTGGGCATGATGACATATAATATATTGTATTGCCATTTTTGGTTTCGTTAGGCACTGCTTGAAGTGCATTCCAGTGTTCGATGATTTTGCCATTTTCATCAAGGTAGTCAATAAAGACTTGTTTTCCATTACCAGCGAGAGGATTGTGTTGAATATATTCTACGCCGATATACTGCGAAATGGCTTGGACGAGCTTGCCTAAACACGCAATGTCGCAGAAGGCGATTGCATTTTTCTTGTTGGCTACCAAGTCGTTTTTTATATCAACCCTGGCTTTATTAGCTCACTTATTCTGCGTAATTTAATTGCGCTGCATTTTCCAGTCCTCTTCACCAATATAAACGCCATTAGTGTAATAGAACCGTGCAAAGTCTAGTGAACCACCATTCGTGTCTATTTCAATAATGGTTTCAGTGATGCGGCTTGTTTTTTGTTTGACTGATTCCGCTGATTTTTCAGAAGACTTTTTAGTTGGCTTTTCTTTCCCAACCTGATTGAGTCTTCTATAGCGATCCGCAAAGACAACATGACCATCACTGATGAATTTCAAATCAAAAGTGGTTTCTTGCCGATTAAGGTTAAGTGTTCAGGCCTTTTTGATCTATTTTTAACATCGTGTTTATCAGCATTCATTTCGAACCCCAGCTCTGAATTCAACTTCGCTTTTACGGTCACCAATGCCCTACGGGAGATGATGCGAGGAGCGCGATCAGGGCCTTTACACTCCAGGTATTGCATATCGCCTTTCCATTTTCCAGCCATAGCACGAAATAAGGTGTTTACCTGGTCGTCGATTCGATTGGGTAAGTGCTTCTGTTTTTCAAATGCATAATAGTCACCGCCTAAGCTGGTGAGGTTTGGTGACGGCGTGTAACATTCGATAGCCATCGCGCGGCTGGTGTAGATTAACCCGGACAGGCTAAACAATAATGCTGATAGGTAAGCTATAGCTGGTTTAACCATTCCGCTTGTTATTTCCTTCTATCATTTTCAATGATAATACACTAAAGTTGCCAATGAACCGGCTGTTGCCCATGCTGGATTAAGTGTTGATTAATTTGCGAGAATTGATGATTGCCAAAAAAACCACGATAGGCAGACAATGGTGATGGATGCACTGACTGTAATACTAGGTGTTTGGCCGTATTAATTGCAGCTCCTTTTTTTTGGGCATAACTGCCCCACAAGACAAATACGAGGCTTTCTTGTTGCGCGTTTAATGCCGCAATCACCGCATCGGTCAATGTTTCCCAGCCACGCTTTTGATGTGAACCCGCATTGGCCTGCTCCACTGTTAACGTGGCATTGAGTAGTAATACACCTTGTGCTGCCCAAGGTGATAAATCACCGCTGCCACTCATGGTAATGCCGAGGTCTGCCATTATCTCTTTGAAAATATTCGCTAATGATGGCGGTGGTTTAACACCATCAGGCACAGAAAAACTTAAGCCGTGTGCTTGTCCATCGCCATGGTAAGGGTCTTGCCCAACAATCACTACACGTACTTGTTTAAATGGGGTGTGATTAAAGGCATTGAAAATGAGTGGACTAGGCGGGTAAGTGACTTTGCCAGCTACTTCCTCCTCATTTAGAAAAGCAGCCAATGTTTGCATATATGGTTGCTCAAACTCTTGACCGATAATGGTTTGCCAAGACGGGTGTAGAGACCGGCATAGGGGTAAGCTTTGTTTGAGTATTGCTTGCATACTACTCTTTTCTTGGACTGATTAATTTCATTAAGGCACCAATTTTTTGTTGTTTTGCAAATAGCCAACCTTGGCCAATCGCATTTGGAATTTTTTGATGGATATATGCTCTCTGCTTTTCAGTTTCTACCCATTTAAACACGACCTTTACTGCTAGGTGTTCGAGCATACTGAATATTCCATCCAAAGTAATGTAATTGACGGTTTCATTTCCGACTGCTTGTGTGAAAATTTTATCGACTTTTTTGCATTTTAAGAAATAAAATGCAACGAAACTGACCATTAACATTGAAAGTATCAACGACATGATAAATAGGCGTCTCGCTTTAAACGCGACTCTGTTGACATCATCCATATACAGCCCATAGCCAATCATCCAATCTCATTCTGGCATCTTAGTAATCCCATTTATTTTGAGTACTCTCTGATTTGAAATTGGCTTTATATTGGATTGTGTACGGAATTACATATTTTTATTAACCAGTTCCGTCATGTACTCAATATAAGACCGTTGAAACTGCCAATAATTTCTTTTCTTGTAAGCACTCTAGCAATGCAAAAATTACCATTTGCCAAAATTTAAGCAGATTTAAATTGCATCGCAGATAGAAAATGAATAATTTTCTCGCCAGTTTCTTGCTTAGTCAACAAGCCTTTTTTGTATTGCTCGATATAGACGGAGGATTGATTGCTTGTAATCGTCAACATCGTCTCAACATCTTATTTTTTTGACGCAATGACGGCTTCTTTTGCATATTAAAACCTAATGAATCCAGTAGAATTAAAGCCAATTAAAGCAATAGTTAGTAATGTGACTAACGGTTTTTGATTCTTCATGTTTTATCCATGTAAAGTAAATAATAGGTACGCTTCGCAACCCATTTTTTTGTTATCTTTAACGGTGAAATGAGCTGCCAAATTGGGACCATCTGTTCGATCATATCAATTTTTCAGCGAAAGTAGGCGCTTACTATAAGCTTCCTGTAGTAATGGTGGCAAGCCCTCAATAGAGAGCGCTTTTGTAAATATTTCAGCAGGGTTGCTGAGTAGGTTTAAATCTAACTTATATAAAATAAGCGCCGTATGCACACTAATGGCTTGCTGGTCGCGGTTAACCATGTTGATGGCATCTCCAGCTTTCACTTTCCCTTCTTTTAGTACGCGGCAGTAAAATCCACTACGACCACTATACAAAAACTGTTTGATCATGGTTTTGTCGCCAAGTTTGTGTGCCAATTTAAAACAAGGGATTCTCGGCATGGTGACTTGAAACGTTGCATCACCGATTTGGAAAACATCACTAATAAACAGGTTACTTTCATTCAGTCCGAAGGTGGTAAAGTTTTCACCAAACGTAGCCGCAGACAAATCCTTTCGCGACAAGGTACCTTGCCAAAAATCATAATGTTCTGAAGGGTAACAATACACCGCTTGGTGTGGGCCGCCATGCACTTTTTTATCTGCTTGGTTATCACCATCTGCGCCTAGCAGCTTTACCCAGGTAGCTTCTTGAACTGGCGTTTTATAAATCCCTGTCAGCACATCCTTACCATTAATATTAACCACCTTAGGGACGGCAACATTCACTGAAACTAGCTCCATCAGGTTAACCTTGTAATGAGAGGTCTTAGTATAAAGAGGAAATGAGGGTGGTGCAAATTCAGATGGTGACAATAGCGGTAGGCCAGCAAGCAGGGTTTATAGAATACAATGGCATGTCTCAACAGTAATTAAACCTTCAATTTAAAGGGGTTTTGTCCGTTTATATGGTAAGTTGGCTGAACAAATCGTCACATAATTTCTCAAGGAGATCAGTATGAAGTCATTTGAAAATGCGACAAAATTCTTTCACGCTTGTGAATCACTAAAAGGCTGGGATGTATGCCAGCAATATATTGCCGATGGCGCGACATTTAGTGCGCAATGCGAGCCGCTAGTTGACATTGATAATGTAAAAGACTATTCAAATTGGATGGCTGGATTTGGTAGCGTCACCACACCTGGTTGTAGCTATACCTTAGATGCTTCGGCCTATGATGAGTCGACCAATATAGCGCTGTTTTTCGGTACCTTTACTGGAAAGCATACCGGGGAGGGTGGTCCTGTCCCGCCAACAGGCAAAGAGACAAACACTCAGTATGTCTATATTCTCACCATGAATGCGCAAGGGCTGGTTAGTGAAATGGTGAAAGTATGGAATGCACCGTGGGCGCTGAATGAACTAGGCTGGTAGTGTTATAACAATCCAATAAGAGTCAGTTAACGTTCTTCAGGTTCTCACACTTTGCGTGTAGTGAGGGCCAGTATGACTTTATTGGTTACCCTGTTTCCAGTTAATAAAAAATGCATGATAAAGGTCTGACACATCCCAGGGTGGTTGCCAATCTATATCAGTCGCAGTGCTATGCGGACCTGCGCCAACAGAGCCAGACTCCTGAAACCGTGAGTCTTGTGGCTTTAAAATAGCCGGTTTACGGCCATCTCGTGCGGCGCCACTCATGGTCGAATAATGCTGTTCATCGATGTGTGCATCGATAAAGCAATCAATAGACAGTACTTGCCCGACAGCATTGGGGTCGGCATATCGGCCATCGGTAAAGTTTGTTGGATGCCAGGGACGCGCCAATGTGACTGAACGATTTGGCACGCTTGCTTCGCGTTAAACGGCTGCGTATAAACACAATGCCAAAGTCATGTTTTAACTGCGTAGATGGTACGGCGAAGTAAGAATGAATAACGCCAGCTTTCATTGGCTGGCCGCATTTGCGAGAGACGATAGTGCTGTCCTCAATCAACAACTGGCCATTGCCAAAAGTGAAATCGTAGTTGCCAGAGATCGTGCTATTTCGAATATAAGCGCGCGAGCCATTGGCAAACAAAGTGTCTTGATTGCCATGCAAGGCAACATCATTCAACTTTACACGGTCACTATCGATATCTAGTAACAGCGCGACACCTTGAGAGGCTTTAATTTTTTCTGGATCATCATCAACCAAGGCATCGTTGCTTAAACAGTCAAATGTATTTTCAACAGTAAGACCCTCAACTCTGTCAGTGTGTAGATTGATTTTTTCGTAAAAGTCACCTTCGACTATCGGAAACGTTATCCAAGTGTTCGAGTGGGTTGTCGCTATTGCATCAAGTGCAGGCTGAATGCGCTCAAAGCAACGATGTTCATTGCCACAACTTTGTTGGACATAGTTAGTATTACTTGGCTTGTTGTTAACAGTACAACTCATCATTATTGAGACGGCTAAAGCAAACCAAAGTACTCGTAAGGCTAGTTAGCTCAGTTTATTCTGCATGAATGCTACCCTCAACTAAGCCACCACTGTATCTGATTCCATTGATTGATTACTTAAGCGTTAATTAATTTTACCCTTATCCAATTATTCACGCACGTTAACGCTATCATAGTGTCATAAACACCCCATACTCGTTATTTAACCTTAAATATGAAAGCTATAACTGATGGCGCAAGCAAACATCAACAACCTGAAAGACAGACCTAAACCAAAATTCGTTGTCTCGTTAAAAGATTTATGGCCCTTTTTAAAACCATATCACTTACAGATGATGATTGCTTTTGTGTTGTTATGCCTTGCTTCATCTGCCTTACTATTAGTCCCGCTAGCCTTTAGGGATTTAATTGATTTCGGTTTTGCTAAAGGTGATGGTGGAACACCCGCCATTAATATTGATACTAAGTTTGGTGTGTTATTTGGTTTAGCCGCTTTTTGGGCGCTCATGGTGGCTTCGCGTTACTACATGGTGTCGTGGATAGGCGAGCGCGTCACAGTGGATCTGCGCAGTGGTGTATATGCCAGTGTATTAAGGCAATCACCTCAGTTTTTTGAAACCTTACAAACAGGTGAAGTGCTTTCTCGTTTAACGGGCGATACCACACTTATTCAAACCGTTGTTGGTAGTTCCGCATCCATGGGTTTACGTAGCTTATTTCAATTTTTAGGTGGCATGATTATGCTTGCTGTCACCAGTTTCTACTTGTTCTCAATCAATATTGGCTTAATGATCTGTTTGATTTTTCCTATCATGCTCATCGGGCGTTCAGTAAAAAAGCTCTCACGTGAATCACAAGACCGTATTGCCGATAGCTCAGCCATGGCGGGTGAGATTTTAAATGCCATGCCAACTGTACAATCATATACACAAGAAACCCGTGAAACGAACCGCTTTACTGATAGTGCACAGTTAAGCTTTTTAACCGCTATTAGGCGCGTTAAGGTTAGAGCATTACTCACCGCAGTGATTATTACTGCCGTGATGGGCACGATTATTTTTGTTTTATGGCTAGGCGCGCGCCAGGTAAGTGAGGGTGTGATGACAGGTGGTGAACTCGCTTCATTTGTCTTATATGCGGCGATGGTTGCTGGCAGTGTGAGTACGATGGCACAAGTGTGGGGTGACATCATGCGCGCCGCAGGTGCGACTGAGCGTTTACTCGAATTACTACATACTGAAACCGCAATTACTGAAGTGGATAACCCTTTGCCGTTAGCTGACATATCCAAAGCTGATATCCAATTCAACGATGTGACATTCCACTATCCATCTAGGCCAAATACGGCGGCGTTAAATGGCGTGAGCTTGCATATTAATGCAGGTGAAACAATCGCTTTAGTTGGGCCTTCAGGTGCAGGGAAAACCACTATTTTTCAACTGCTGTTACGCTTCTATGATGCACAGATTGGTAGCATTGCCATTAATGGCCAGCAGACGAGTGATATTAGCTTGCATGATTTGCGCCGCTTGATTGCCATCGTTCCGCAAGACCCTGTTATTTTCTCTGCCAATGTATTAGAAAACATTCGCTACGGCCAACAAGAAGCGACAGATGAGGCGGTCATCGCCGCAGCTAGCGCCGCACAAGTAGCACAGTTTATACCGCAGCTCCCCGATGGCTATAACACCTTCTTGGGTGAGCGTGGCACACGTTTGTCTGGCGGACAAAGGCAGCGCATTGCGATTGCTCGTGCCATGTTAAAAGATGCACCTATTTTACTATTAGACGAAGCCACGAGCGCCTTAGATGCTGAGTCTGAAATACTCGTGCAAGAAGGGCTTAGTGCTGCCATGCACGGCAGAACAACATTAATTATTGCCCATCGATTAGCCACTGTCCAAAAGGCCGATAAAATTGTCGTCATGGAAAATGGAGAGATAGTAGAAACAGGCGATGCGGTCGAATTGCGGAAAAAAGGTGGTTTGTATGCAAGACTTGCTGAGTTGCAGTTCGCAACTGACTCGCCACTTTCATGAGCAATTTAGCGCTTAAGCGCCTAGCGAGGTTGGGGATGCCTTTACGGCTGTTGTGCTAGTGATGTTGGAGACGCCTCTTGCTGCTGTAGGCTTTCGCATGACCATTAACCCACTAATCTATTGGAACAGCCCCATCGTCGGTAATCGCTCAATAATAGACGCGCCTTACACAAATATGCTACGGTCATTTGGAGCAATGCTGTCCGGCAATATGAGCACCTATCCGTCATCAATATGGATGCGTAAACAATTAACATCAGTTGCAGTTTTGGCGTTGCTGCCAAGTTACATGTTAATGAAAGCATTGACGAAGTGATTGCACAAGCAGATGAGTATTTATACTACGCGAAACAGACAGATCGCAGCCGTGTTTGTTCAAGTAAGGATGATGGAGTAGGTGCCGTTTCTGAAGTGTAATTGACAATGGATTTAGCGCTGAACTACCTTGCAGGTGTTAGCTGTAAAGCTATAGACAAAACAACCCCCCCCAAAGCGGGTTTGTTTTGTTGAAGCTGAAGATTTACTGAGTCAGACCAGCTTTTGTAAGGTCGATAAAGTCCAATTCACCGGCTTTCATGTCAGGTACCATGATGTAGCGTTCATCTTTAGTGATGGCGATATCAGCAGCCGCTTGGTATTGAGGGCCTATGGTTGTGAGTTCACCATCTAAGCCGACTGCAAACACTTTACCGTTTTTCCAGTCACTCACATACATTGTGCCGCTTGAGTGATGCACAAGGCCATCACCGCCGCCAAAGCCTTCTGCAACATCCGTAACCTCACCTGTTTCAGTGTTTAAGTTATATAAAACGCCAGATGTGAAATCAACCACCAATAAAAACGCGCCAGTATCATCAGCCAGTAAGCCGTTAGGTGCCATGACTAATGGACTGTCATTACCATCGACTAACTTAGTTACTTCACCGTTAGCGGTAATTTTATAAATCACGCCGCCCAAGCCTGACCCTAAAATATCACCACTATCAGACACGTATAAATTGCCATGTAGATCCGCTTCTAAATCGTTTAGAAATTGTGGTGGTGTTGTGAAAGCACTGGCTGGTACGAAGACTTCTTTTTGCGTCGCATCTGATAAGTTGATTTTAATGATTTGTGTTTTATCCGCCACATATAAAAAATCACCAATAATCACTAAGCCTTTCGGGTCATCTAAGCCATCCGTAAACAAACTGACTTCACCATTCTCAATCACACTAATTTGACCATCACCATCTTTGCCAAACTCACTAATTTCAGACACGTAAATCTTACCGTCTTTAGCTTGCACTGCTGATTCGGGTGTTTTTAATCCAGTGATTTTCCCACCACTGACTTTGCTTATGACAGCAGTTTCAACTGTTGTTGGTTCAGCAGCTTTCTCTGCTGCTTCTTTATCTGCACAGCCAATGAGGCTGGCAGCAATAGCAGCGCTTAGTAAGGCCACTTTAAGTGAATGAGTAATGGTTTGATTTAATGACATAGTATCCTCAATGGAGTTAGTAATCGTTAATGTTTAGGTTGTTATTATGCACCCGCAACATGACATAGCTAATACTTTTTACTGGCTAATAACCTTTTCCCCATCTGACAGAACCCTCTTTCATCTAAGTTACTAGCATGAGAGGGTTGGTTGTAATGTAAATAAAAAAACCCTGCTACAGCTAAAGTGAAAAAGATTCCAAATCCCAATGATAGTTCTACGTGCCCCTTTGCTAAAGAAGTGTTAAAAGGCTATTGAATGTAATAGCTAAAGTGCTGACTTTATTTATTTACCAATCGCTTTAATACGGTTCGATAAGATTTTTAAACCGCAGAAGAAGCATTTGGTAAAGTTGCCATCAATATGCTTAAAGCGCTTTTTAAGTGGTTTTTTTACTTCCCATGTACCTTTGAAGCCATTAGGGAATACGACTAAGTCACCAGCTTTAAATGTGACAGCAGGGCTGCCATCTTCAGGGGTCATCACGCATTCACCTGCTTCGATGAGTGCTGTTTCTGTAGTGACGAATGCCCATGAGAAAGTAGACACTTCTTTTTCCCATGTTGGCCAGTAGGCAGTGCCTAAGTCTTTTAAAACAGCTTCATTTGGATTGCTGGTAACGGCAATTGCTTTCATGTTAAATCCTATTTGTTAGAGTAATGCCATAAACTGAATCATTGGCGGTGCGCCATAGTAAATTGTTGCGGCTAAAACACCTAGTAATTATGTTGATTTTACATCTCTGATTGTTTATTGTTGCAGCCTTCAACCACCGCTTGGCTAAAGAGAATTTTTACATGTCCTATACTGAACTCCCACAGTGGCCAAAAACCTACCCAGAAACGCATGCGCGCGGATCGCTTAAATTGCATAACGCAGATTTTCGTGTGACAGAACTGCCTTTGGCATTGCCGTCAGGGGAGGGGGAGCATATTTGGGTGCAAGTAAGCAAAGATGGTGCTAATACCGCTTTTGTTGCGCAGCGTATTGCTGAATATGCTTGTGTGAAAGAAAACGATGTCGGTTACGCAGGTTTAAAAGACCGTTACGCAGTGACTGAGCAGTGGTTTAGTATTTATTTACCCAAAGGTGAAACGCCAGACATCATGCAGTTAACGCATGATGAATTCACCGTATTAGCACAAAGCCGCCATGTGAAAAAATTGCGCCGTGGTGATTTGTTAGGTAATCACTTCGCCATTATCTTGTGCGATGTGGAGGGGGATAAAGCGCTGATTGAAGCTAACCTAAAACAGATTCAACAGCATGGTGTGCCTAACTACTTTGGCCCGCAACGATTTGGCCATGATGGCGGCAATGTAGAACAAGGCCGTTTGATGGTGTCACGCGAGATTCGCGTCCGTAACCCCAAGATGAAAGGCATCTATTTATCCGCCGTCCGTTCTTTTGTCTTTAATGAAATACTGGCAGAGCGTATTAACAATGGCTTATGGGGCAAAACACTAGCAGGCGATGTGTTAGATGATGACGGCCTGCCAACAGGTGCGTTATGGGGCCGTGGCCGTGTGGTAACTACCGATGCAGCTGGCGAGTTAGAGAACGCCATTGCCAAACAACATGCACCCTTATGTGAGGGTATGGAGCATGCTGGCCTGTCGCAAGATCGTCGGACGTTAGCCGCCATCCCAAAAGGAATGACATGGCAATGGATTAATGAATCACAATTGCAGCTTAGTTTTTCATTAGCTGCTGGTTATTATGCGACTTCTGTTTTGCGTGAGGTGCTGAATGCGGTGGAGCCTGATCGATATCAGTCAGCTTAATGCCCTTCAATGATTGTAACTATTAAAAAAGCCGACATCTAGTCGGCTTTTTTCACTTTAGTGCTGATGGATAAGATTACAACGCTTCAACATTCGTTGGCACTTCATCACTCGTTGACACTTCATCATCAGCTGGCATTTTAAGATCTAGTGGAGCGTCTTCAGCAATTGGCGTTTGAAGCTCTAGCGTTGCGTCAGCAGGCATATCTTGTGCTATGTCCGTGTTGGTATCTGCACAGGCAGTTAAAGAAAGTGTTAGTAATGCAGCAAGTAAAAATGAAAATTTCATGATTCCATCCTAAAAAAGGAACTACGTTGATAAGTTGTTGAAATAACGTAAATAAGAATGTCATATACGTATTTTAACCCGCACGATTTTACGCTTAATTATACTAAATGCTAGCGTTATCTTGACCATAAATTACACTATTTAAGTTAAGTGGAATTTGGTGTAAAGCTGAGAGTAATCACGACAAATGATGGGCGGCGATTGGGGTATATATAAAGCGATTTGTCGGTAGTTATTCGTGCGGGTTACACTGGATGACATTGGGTCGTTTGCCATGCTGCGGACTATAAACTAATCTACCCTACGCGCACTGATCCAGTTATTCAATTATTCCAAGAATAAGCGTTAAAAACACAATATATTCTCGCGATTAACATCAGCAAAAGAGCACTAACATGGAGTCATCATTCATTGCTAAGCTAATTATATGACTACAGACATTGCTCAACCCGGAGAGGAGGACTTTATTGTCCGCCACGACCTGCAAGTATTACAGATTTTAAAAGCCTTAAAAGATGAAGAGAATGACTTAAAAGTTTCATTCAATCATGCAGAGGACGATTACTTAATGCGCATTATTCATATAGCGGCTGATCATCAGCACCCCTATCTCGATATCACCATCGATGAAGCCTTTAACAAGCGGATGGCTGCAAGTCCAGAATTGCTGATACATAAAGACAATGGCATCCATATTAAATGGAAAGCACAGAAGCACAGTGTCGCGAAAATGAGTGATGGCCACGCGCTTAAAATGGAGGTTCCACAAGCGTTAGTAAGACTGCAGCGCCGTGAATTGTTCCGATTAAAACCACCAATGCTCACCCCCATTCCCTGCGAGATTCCAGTGCCTGATAGTGAAAATCCCGAAATGATAAAAAGTATTCAATACAACTTAGCAGATGTTAGTTTAGGTGGCAACGGATTAATCATACAAAATGACTTACATCCATCAATAGAGGTAGTTGCAACATTTGAAGGCTGTAAAATTGACTTCCCTGACCTAGGTCAAGCACTACTGAACCTAGAAGTGAGAAATATCGTTTCATTAAATAGTGATAAGCCTGACGAAAAACACCGGGTAGGACTTGAATTTAAAAAACCTAGTCGTATTAGTGAGGGCCTTATTCAAAAATACACGTTTAATCTTGAACGATCTTTACTCGTTACAAACGCAAAAATGTAATGGTCACAGGACTACCCTAATTATTCAGATTTAATTTACTCTTAGCTTAACCAATTCTGCAATTATTCTAAATAGTAGATGCACTCGCCAACGATGACGACAAACGCTACAATCTAAGCTATAAAATAATCAGGAATAAACAAATGGCAAAAACAGCATTAGTAACAGGTAGCAGCCGCGGTATAGGATTGGAATTTTGTACGCAACTGCAAAAGCGTGGCTTTGATGTGATTGCCACCTGTCGGTCAGCAACGCCAGCATTACAAGCACTAGGTGTTGAAGTGATTGAACATGTAGAAGTGAGTGACCCAGATAGTTTGCATCAATTAGTCGCAAAACTGGATGGCCGTAAGATTGACTGGTTGATTAATAATGCAGGGATTGCTGGTGGCCTTGGTTTAAATGACATTAGCACAACGGCTATTGCGAGCTTTAAACGCATGTTTGAGGTCAACAGCTTAGGCCCATTATTGGTTACTCACGCGTTAATGGATAATTTAAGCAAGGGTTCAAAAGTGGGCTTAGTCACCAGCCGTATGGGTTCGATTGCCGATAATGATTCTGGTGGCAGCTATGCTTACCGCATGTCAAAATCCGCGTTAAATGCAGCGGGTAAATCTTTATCAATCGATTTGAAACCACAAGGCATTGCCGTCGCTATTTTACACCCTGGTTGGGTGCGTACCGATATGACTGGTCATGGTGGCTTGATCAACACTGATGAATCGGTAGATGGCTTACTCAAACGGATGGACGCGCTGGAACTATCAAACTCAGGTACTTTTTGGCATACTAATGGTGAAGAGTTGCCTTGGTAAACTATTCAGACGATTCTATTTAGAAAGTTCTATTCAAGCAGCGCAAGTATGCGGCGGACGACAAGTGCGTTCGCCTTATGTCTATTTAAGTACAGTGTCGTGGAAGCCATGAGATGCGGCCTCAACTAAATCAAACACATGCTCAAAGCCGTGCTGACCACCATAATAAGGATCAGGCACATCGCTTTCTGGATGCTCTGGCGCGTATTCTAAAAATAGCTTTACCTTATGCTGATGCTCGCTTGGGCATGCTTCTCTCAAAATATCGTAATTATCGGTATCCATCGCTAAGATATAGTCAAACGTCTCAAAGTCACCAGCCGTGAATTTACGTGCGCGAATGTAGGACAGATCAATGCCGCGGCTTTCCGCCATTTGTTGTGACCGTGCATCAGGGGTTTCGCCGACATGGTAGGCATGCGTGCCTGCTGAATCCAGATGGAAACGATCTTCTGTGCCTCGTTCTTGAACCATGTGGTTAAACACACCTTCAGCCGTTGGTGAACGACAGATGTTACCCATACAAACGAATAGTACTTTTATTTGATTCATATCACTTTGAGACCTTTGCACGAAAGTCTTTTTGCCCAAATACGGCGTTAAAAATGTACTCAAGTGCTCATTTACAAAAAAGTAAACTCTGCTTTTCCGTGCATTTTCGCCTTGTCTTTGAACAAAAATCTCTTTCGTGTAAAGGCCTCACCTTTTTTAAGTTTCTGATAATAGTTGCTCAATCATTGATTCAGCTTGGCCTAAATAGCTACCACCGAATAAATTCACATGATTAAGAATATGATACAAATTATAAAGTGTTTTGCGGACAGCGTAACCCGCTTCTAATGGATATTCAGCATGGTAGGCACTGGCGAAATGATGGCCAAAACCACCAAATAACTCAGTCATGGCGATATCGGCTTCTCGGTCACCATAATAACTGGCAGGGTCGAAAATCACTGGGTTGCCTTGCTCATCACCAGCTGCATTACCACCCCATAAATCACCATGCAGTATGGAAGGGTGGGGGGTGTAATTGTCAAAAAACACATGCAGATTTTCGCTTAACAGCATGCCTCTATCTTGCACCCGACCCGCATAACCATTTTGCGCAGCAAAGTCTAATTGCTGGTTAAGTCTATGTTGCTGCCAGAACGTGTGCCAATCATCTTTACGGTCGTTAATCTGTGGCGTACTGCCAATTGTATTGTCGATATGCCAGCCGAAGTAGGGCATTGCCTGTTGATGCAATTGTGCTAATTGCTGCCCGAGCAATTTTGCAGCACCCCCGCGCATGCTGTCCAGCGCAATATATTCCAAGGCCAAATAACTGTGGTTATCTGCGGTGCCATAAGTAATCACTTTAGGCACACGTATACAATTAAGCTTGGCCATTTCTGCTAACGCAGCCGCTTCTGCTTCAAACATTGCGGATAAATCAGGCGAGTTCACCTTAATAAAATAATACTGATTGCCTGCAGAGACTTTATACGCCGTATTAATGCAGCCACCACCAACTGAACTTAGCGTGTAATTGCTCAGTTTGGTTTGCGTTGCTGCCTCAATCTGCTGAATGATAGTGCTGAGTTGTGCCATTAAAGCTCCCTAAAACGTACAAGTAATATAGTAGCGTATCGTAGGTAAAGAAACTATGTTCTTGATTTTTCGAAACAGTTCAGTAACTATAGAACACGTTATCAACAATGATGACAGATAAAGGAGTCAACAATGCCCTACCTCAATATTAAGACAAACCAAGAAATAAGTGATGTGTCAGCATTCATCCAAAAAGCCAGTAGTGTGGTGTCAACAGCCAGTGGCAAGCCAGAAAGCTATGTGATGATTTCTGTTGATCAAAAAACGCCGATGGCTATGGGAGGCAGCGAAGGACCAACCGCATTGTTAGACTATCGGGCTTTAGGATTACCCAGTGACAGAAAAGCATTTTCAGATGCGCTATGCAGCCTAATATCAGAAGAACTACCTATCGCTGGGGATAGAATTTACATTAGCATGACTGACGCTGAACGCCAAAACTGGGGATGGAATCACGGCACGTTTTAGTCTTACGACACAACGCCTTTCAGTTATTGCGCCCTATACGAGCTTCAGTACGATGGTGAAATTTGACTGCCAATTTTAAGAAATTTATTACCAAACTTCATTTAATATATGTATCACCTTAGAGACTCAACTACATATAGTTTATATGTAAAGCATAAAAAAACAAAACCCGCCGAAGCGGGTTTTGTTTTTTGGTAAAGCTAATTAGCACATTTTGCGTTAAGCAGAAAAGTGAGATAAGGATAGGCAACGCCGTCTCACTGAACTGCTTAAAGGCAAAAATTACATCATGCCGCCCATACCACCCATACCGCCCATTCCACCCATATCAGGCGCAGCAGAAGCTTCTACTGGAGCATCAGCAATCATGCAGTCTGTTGTTAGCATTAAGCCAGCAATAGAAGCTGCGTTTTGTAGTGCTGAACGCGTCACTTTTGTTGGGTCTAGGATACCCATTTCTAACATGTCGCCGTATGTTTCATTAGCCGCGTTGTAACCGTAGTTGCCTTTACCAGCAGCAACATTGCTGACAACCACTGATGGCTCAGCGCCAGCGTTGGCAACGATTTGACGTAATGGCTCTTCAACCGCACGTAAAACGATTTTAATACCAGCTTCTTGCTCTAGATTATCACCTTTTACTTTAGCGATCGCATCACGTGCACGGATAAGTGCTACTCCGCCGCCAGCAACAATACCTTCTTCAACCGCTGCGCGTGTTGCGTGTAGTGCATCTTCAACGCGGGCTTTTTTCTCTTTCATTTCGATTTCAGTAGTAGCGCCCACTTTAATCACTGCAACACCGCCCGCTAATTTAGCTACGCGCTCTTGTAGTTTTTCTTTATCGTAATCACTAGTTGAATTTTCTACTTCTGCTTTAATTTGGCTAATACGTGATTTGATATTTTTCTCGTCACCAGCACCATCAATAATAATGGTGTTTTCTTTACCGATTTCGATGCGTTTAGCAGAACCTAAATTTTCTAGCTTAACATCTTCAAGTTTTAAGCCAACTTCTTCAGCGATTACTGTACCGCCAGTTAAGACAGCGATATCTTCTAACATTGATTTACGACGGTCACCAAAACCAGGTGCTTTTACAGCCACTGTTTTTAAGATACCGCGGATGTTGTTGACCACTAATGTTGCGAGTGCTTCACCATCGATATCCTCAGCGATGATTAATAGTGGACGGCCTTCTTTAGCCACTTGCTCTAGTGTTGGCAGTAAATCACGGATATTTGAGATTTTTTTGTCGTGTAGTAACACGTATGGGTTTTCTAGCAATGCAATTTGACGCTCTGCATTGTTGATGAAGTATGGTGATAGGTAACCACGGTCAAACTGCATACCTTCAACAGTTTCTAATTCGTTGGTTAAGCCTGAACCGTCTTCAACAGTAATCACACCTTCTTTGCCGACTTTTTCCATTGCGTCTGCAATGATTTGGCCAACTGATTCATCTGAGTTTGCTGAGATAGAACCGACTTGTGCGATTTCTTTACTCGTTGTACATGGTTTTGATTGCTTTTGTAGTTCAGCTGTTGCTGCTTCTACTGCTTTATCAATACCGCGTTTTAAATCCATTGGGTTCATACCAGCAGCGACTGATTTCATGCCTTCGCGAATAATCGCTTGTGCTAGTACTGTTGCTGTTGTTGTGCCGTCACCAGCGATGTCATTGGTTTTAGAAGCAACTTCTTTCACCATTTGAGCGCCCATGTTTTCAAACTTATCGCTAAGTTCGATTTCTTTAGCCACTGAAACACCATCTTTAGTAATAGTAGGTGCCCCGAATGAGCGCTCTAAAACAACGTTACGACCTTTAGGGCCTAAAGTAACGCGCACCGCATTAGCTAATACATTTACACCTGCTACCATTTTTTGACGAACGTCATCGCCGAATCTTACGTCTTTTGCTGCCATTTAAATTCTCCTAAATGCTTTATATTATTTGGTTTAAATTCTGTGTTGCAATGAATCGACTTATTCGACCCAATGTACCCATCGAAATTATTCGACGATTGCTAAGATGTCATCTTCAGTCATGACTAGTAGCTCTTCGCCATCTACTTTAACTGGTGTGCCACCGTAGCTTTTGAATAGCACTTTGTCACCAACTTTAACGTCTAATGGAATGCTTTTGCCGTTGTCGTCTTTTTTGCCGGTACCGACTGCTAGGATCACGCCTTCAGCTGGTTTCTCTGCTGCAGAGTCTGGAATAACAATACCTGATGCAGTTGTACGCTCTTCTTCTTTACGCTTTATAACAACACGATCGTGTAATGGACGAATTTTCATTAGATTTCTCCTTGAGTTATGCTTAAACTAGTAAAAGTTAATTAAATTACAATGTGCAAGAGTTTAGCACTCTCACTACTACAGTGCTAACTTGGGACGAAAGTTCTGATTTCAAGAGATTATAATAAATAAATTGGTTTAGGGGTATGGCGGTTTGACGGAAGAGAATAAAGTGGTAGAGAAGGCATCTGAGTTAGGGATTCAGCAATTGAATCTGAGTTACGATAAAGTGCAAGATAGATTGTTGTTTCGGGTCGGCTTAAGTGACGATACTGAAATTGCATTATGGTTTACCTATTGCTTTTCACGTGGCTTATGGGCGGCGCTGAACGGTGAGGCACATCTGCCTGAGTCTAAGGCTTTTCCTCAAGCAGAAGCGGCGGAAGCCGTAGAGCAATTTGAGCAAGAGGTAAAGGCAACGGAAGCCTTGTCAAAATTAGACTTTGTAACAGAGTATACGCCACGTAACTCATTGCAAGATGATGGCACTTTATTAGCGGTCAGCTTTAAACTGGGCGAGGATGCGAAGTTATTAGAGATTACATGTTTAGAAGAGCTGGCAGTGAATGTAAATTTAACCCCAGATCTGGTATTGGCGATTAGTAATATGTTGCAGTTGGCGACGAAAGAAGCAGGCTGGTCTATGGATGAAGCGGTTTCAGTGGCAATGATGGATGCGCCAGAAGTACCAAAGGTATTGCATTAGAACATGCTGTAATTAAGTCATATTGAATATAAGGTTGTATTAATGGATTATACGAAGTTAGGTAATACCAATATTGAAGTGTCTAAAGTGTGTTTAGGCACCATGACTTATGGCGATCAAAACACCGAGGCTGATGCGCATGCACAGTTGGATTACGTGTTAGCGCAAGGTATTAACTTTATTGATACCGCTGAGATGTATCCTGTACCACCAAAAGCAGAAACGTTTACGCGCACTGAAACCATGATAGGCCCGTGGCTGAAAAAACAAGCGCGCGATAAAATCATCTTAGGCACTAAAGCCGCCGGACCAAGACGTAATATTGGTTGGATACGTGGTGGGCCAACCAACTTAGATCGAGACAATATCCGAAGTGCGATACATGATTCATTAAAACGCCTTAAAACTGACTATATTGATGTGTACCAACTGCATTGGCCAGAGCGCAATGTGCCGATGTTTGGACAATATGCGTTTGACCCTGCTGAAGAGTTTGATGCCGAGGGTAACGAAATAGAATGGGTCAGCATTCAGAATCAATTGGAAACGTTGGCTGAACTAGTGAAAGAAGGCAAGATTCGCGCAGTGGGCGTGAGTAATGAACAGCCATGGGGTCTGATGGAGTTTTGCCGCATTGCCGAGCAACATCACTTGCCTCGGGTTGCTACGATGCAGAACTGTTATAACTTGATTACGCGGGGCATGGAATTCGGCATGGCGGAAGTGCTGTATCGCGAGAGTATTAGTTTGCTGGCGTACTCACCATTAGCCTTCGGTCATTTGACGGCTAAATATATCGAAGACCCAAGCGCCATTGGCCGCGCAACCTTGTTCCCTAGTTATGCATCACGTTATAAAAAACCAGCCGTGACAGCAGCGGTGAAACGCTATGCAGAGCTCGCACGTGCCAATGATTTAACCCCAACGCAATTAGCACTGAGCTTTGTGTATAACCGTTGGTTTGTAACTAGTACGATTATTGGCGCAACAACGATGACGCAACTCCAAGAGAATATAAATGCGTATCAAGTGAAACTGAGTGATGCGGTGATGAATGAGATTGAACAGATTCATCTGGCGATGATGAATCCTGCGCCTTAATTTAGCGTACTTTAGTTCAGGCTTCTTTTTGTTTGCCGCGTGATTTAAGCCACCCGAAAACAATAAAGCATAGGCCTATCGCTAAGCCCGATAAGATGATGCTGGCAATGTGCATTTGAATAAAAGCAATGTGGCTAAAGAAGTACCCCGCTGTGACGAGCATGCCGACCCATATAAAGCTGCCTGCCGTTGAGGCGAATACATATTGTCGGTAGGGCATTTGGCTGACGCCTGCTAGCAAGGGCGCAAAGGTTCTTACCACGGCAATAAACCCTGAAATCATCAACGTTAATTGACCATATTTTTCATAAGCGGCTTTCGTTTGGGCCATGGCTTTTTTATTGGCCCAGCCTGAGTGACTATGATTGATTTTACTGGCAAAGGCATTGCCAATTTTATAACTCACTATATTGCCTAGAAACGCGGCACTGATTAAGGTGAATAAGGTGGGGGCAAGGTGTAGTGAGCCGAGACTGCAAAAAGAACCCGCAACAAAAATCAACGGATTGCCCGGAAAGAAGAAGAATGGGAATACGCCGATTTCTAGAAATACGATGGCGAATAAGATTAAGTAGACTTGATTGCCATATGCGCCAATAATAGCGGCAATGTGGGTATCAAGATTCGTGAGTAAGCTTAAGATTTCCATTTGTTGTAGTATACAACCGTTATGGGAACGAAAAACACGTACAATTTAACTCATGAGTAATGAAGCGCTATTAAAAAGAAGTTTACAGGCGGTGTGGCATCCTTGCACACAGATGAAACAACATGAGCATTTGCCGCTAGTTCCGATGCAGAGCGGCGAGGGAGTTTGGCTGAAAGATGCCGATGGCAAGCGTTATCTGGATGCGGTGAGTTCTTGGTGGGTAAATATCTTTGGACACAACAATCCACGGATTAAAGATGCGATTAAGCAACAGCTCGATACCTTAGAACATGTGATGTTGGCTGGTTTTACCCATGCGCCTGTTGTTGAGTTGTCGGAGAAGTTAGCAGTATTAACAGGTTTAGGCCATGCTTTTTATGCCAGTGATGGCGCGAGTGCGACTGAGATTGCACTGAAGATGAGTTTTCATTATTGGCGCAATAGCGAAAAAGAAGCTAAAAATAAATTCATCAGTTTACAAAACAGTTATCACGGTGAAACGTTAGGGTCGTTAGGCGTAACTGATGTCGCTATTTTTAAAGATACCTACGCGGCGTTATTGACGCAGTCAGCCAAAATGCCGAGTCCAGATTTTCGGCTAGCTAAAACTGGTGAAAGTGCTGAGGATTTTGCCTTACATTGTGCAACAGAATTACAAGTTTATGTCGCTCAACATCACCATGAACTAGCCGCGTTTATCATCGAACCATTGGTGCAATGTGCGGCAGGAATGGGCATGTATCACCCTGTTTATCTCAAGCGGGCGCGTGAGATTTGTAGCCAATACGATGTGCATTTAATTGCCGATGAAATTGCGGTTGGCTTTGGGCGAACAGGGACGATGTTTGCTTGCGAACAATCAGACATCAAGCCTGACTTTATTTGTTTGTCGAAAGGCATCACAGGCGGTTATTTACCATTGTCGGCCGTGCTGACGACAGATGATGTATATGCTGCATTCTATGATGATAGTACGGCTAAAGCCTTTTTACATAGCCATAGTTATACAGGTAATCCGTTGGCCTGTAGCGCGGCATTGGCGACCTTGGCAATATTTGAAACCGATGATGTGATTAACAAAAATAAACAAACAGCGGCGATAATTAACGATAAAATGAAAGTGCTGACTGACTTGCCAATCAAGCATTTTCGCAATCAAGGTATGATGTTTGCCTTTGATGTAAAGACGGAACAAACAACCTTTGCGAATACGTTTTATCAGCAGTCGCTTGAACATGGTTTGCTGCTGCGGCCAATCGGCAAGACCGTTTATTTTATGCCGCCATATGTGATTAATGAAACTGAAATTGATTTCTTGGTGCAAACAACGAAGTTATCAATAGAAGCTTCTTTATGAAAAAATTACTCGTCTCTTTTTGCTTAATCTTAGTCAGCCATATTGCACAAGCAGGCCTGCCTGCACCAATCGCATCGGCATTAAAAAAAGCAGGTGTTCCTGAGTCTAATACGTCGATTTATGTGCAAGCAGTTGATGGAAAATATGCGCAATTGAGCCTTAATGCCAATAAGCCTATGAATCCAGCATCCGTGATGAAGTTGGTGACAACCTATGCCGCTTTGGATTTATTGAAACCAACATTTACATGGAAGACCGAAGTGTATCGAGATGGCGTGGTGGAAGATGGTGTCTTGCATGGTAATTTGATTATTAAAGGTTACGGTGACCCTAGTTTTAAAGAGGATGAATTTAGGCGATTATTAGTGAGTGTTCGTCAGCAAGGGTTGAGAGAAATCACAGGCGATTTGATTATCGATAAAAGTTATTTTGCGACGAGTGTTGCGAATCATAAAGTCTTTGATAATCAAAAATGGCGTTCATATAATGCATTGCCTAGTGCCTTTTTAGTGAATGGTCGTCATACCAGTTTTAAATTCACGGCCCATGAGGGCAAGGTGAATATTTCACAAGAGGTTGAATTGCCTGAAGTCAAAGTTGTGAACAATATGACACTGGTTAAAAATGGCTGTGGCAGTTGGCGTAACCGCTTGACCTATGATGTGAATACGTCTAAAACCAAAGCGACAGTAACTTTTGGCGGCAAATTTTCTTCGCGCTGCGGTGAGAAGTATTTAGAACTGAGTTTGTTTGATGATGAGCATTATGCTTACTTTATTTTTAAAAATCTTTGGCGACAACTCGGCGGTGCGCTTAATGGCAAGTTGCGGAGTCAAACAGAAATGCCATTGCGGGTTGTTAAGTTAGTGGTACAAGATTCTCAACCTTTAGCCTATATCGTGCGCGATGTGAACAAGTGGAGCAATAACGTGATGGCAAGACAGATATTGCTGACGGTTGCGGCGAATTATCATGATCAGCCAGCCAGTGAAGTACGCGGCATGTTGGCGGTAAAATCGTGGATGGTGGATAACGGACGGAATACCGATAGCTGGGTGATTGAAAATGGTTCTGGATTGTCACGGATTGAGCGTGTGACGGCGAAGGGTTTAGGTAGTATGCTGATGGATGCTTATGAAGGGCCGTTGATGTCAGAGCTGATGTCATCACTGCCAATACTGTCTTTAGATGGAACGTTGATCAGTCGCCTAAGAAAAAAACCAGTGAGCGGAAGAGCGCATATGAAAACAGGTTCCATTAAAGGTGTGAAGGCCATCGCTGGTTATGTATTAGATGCAAAGAATCGACGTAATGTGGTGGTGATGATTGTGAATCATGCCAAAGCATCTTCGAGTCAGAAAGCACAAGATGCGTTGATTGAGTGGGTTTATAATCGACCTTAGTGCATAGGGGTTCGAACTTAATGAAATTTACAGTATCATACTGGCTTAACTTTTGACCCAACTTACAACTCATTTTATAACTGGACTAATTGAATGGCGAATATGAACAAATTAAATACCCTTGTCGCAGCTTTGTGCCTTGTAGCACTAAATGCATGCCAAGCTGAACCAAGCAATGTTGCTGATAAGAATAAGGAAACAACAGAAATGACACAAAGCATTACTGAACTGGTTAAAAATGATACCGTTGTAGGCGAAGGCCGTGAAGCTGAAATTGGGTTTATGGTATCAGTGCATTACACAGGCTGGTTGTTTGATGAAAATGCACCAGATAATAAAGGTGATAAATTTGATAGCTCAGTTGATAGAGGCCAACCATTTGAGTTTAATTTAGGTGCTGGACAAGTAATTCAAGGTTGGGACAAAGGTTTTGCGGGGATGAAAATTGGCGGCAAACGTACATTGGTTATTCCGCCTGAAATGGGCTACGGCGCACGTGGTGCAGGCGGTGCAATTCCACCTAATGCGACATTGGTTTTTGATGTTGAACTGTTAGACGTAAAATAATTTAGACGTTAAATAGTCAATGCACTGAATATTTAAGTGTTAAAAAAGCCCGTACAATAACGGGCTTTTTTGTGGGCGCTATTTTGAAGTGATATCACGCGCTCAATTATTGTGGAGTCTGATAATTTTCTTGCGTAAACAGGTTTAAACCACATTCAAGGTTTTCAACCCAGTGAATAAATTGATTCACCATTTTATCGCCAATGAATAGGCTGCCATGTTGCGGAACGATGGCATGATTTCCAAACCTTTAACCATATTTTCCCAGAAGCGACAAGCTTTACTCCCGTTCATATAGCGCTGACGGAAGCCTAACATATGAGGAATGTGCGCTTCAATCGGCCACTGGCTTTGCGGCCATATGATGATGTACCAAAGACGCACCAAGGTCACCAGAGAATAAAACCTTACGGGTGATATCGTAAAATTGAAAGTTACCATCTGAATGTAAAAAATGCGCTGGGATTGATTTGATGGTTGTATTGCCCAGCATGGTATTCATGCCTTTATTTGGGATACCAATAATCCGAACTTCTGTCTTGCCGACACCACAATCGTGCGGTAAAAATCGCACCCATATCCCCGGTGCGATGGCCTTGCAATTTGTGCCTACCATCTATTTGTTGATCGATGCGACAATGTCTGGATCTTGATGAGAGGCGAGAATGTATTCTATACTTTTAAAGTAAAAATATTCCCTCATACTCATCATGAGCGCGTTATAGGACATGTTGCCGCCCTAATCAATAAGTGCGCCGTGCCCGTCTTGACAATTAGAAACTGATTGGATTGCACGGCATCGGAGTTGCTATTATCGACTTGGTCACTAAATGAAATGCAGACATAATGCCCATTGTTCAATAACTCGGTACTCATATAAAGACTCGGTAATAGGGTGTTTTGGTAAAAAGGAGGTAGTATCTGTTATTTTTGCACTGTGTATAATGATGTAAATGAACAGCCTGCCAATTATCAAGGGCAAGGCGGGCTACTAATGAGTGAATAAAAGGTGAAAAGTGAAAGTTAAGATTAAGTGGATTGAAGATGTAACGTTTATGGGCGAGTCCGAAACTGGGCATGCCGTGATTATGGATGGCGCACCTGAAAATGGTGGGCGGAATATTGGCATGCGACCAATGGAGATGCTGTTAATTGGCATGGGTGGATGCACCTCTTTTGATGTGGTGACGATTCTGAAAAAATCACGTCAAGCAGTCGTTGATTGTGTTGCTGATATCACAGCAGAACGCTCAGATGAAATACCAAAGGTCTTTACTAAGATTCACGTGCACTTTGTGATTACAGGTAATGATATGAATGAGAAGCAGGTGGCTCGTGCGGTAGAGCTGTCAGCTGAAAAGTATTGCTCAGCTTCTATCATGTTAAGTAAAAGTGTTGAGATTACCCATGGTTTTGAGATTAAAGCAGTTGGTGCTCAATCGTGAGTAAACCGAAAGGCATGTTAGGGCTACGCCATATAGCCCTTTTTGTTCAAGAGTTAGACACGGCTATCGATTTTTATACACGCATCATGGATATGAAAATTGAATGGCAGCCAGATGCTGATAATGTGTACTTAACCAATGGTGGTGATGTGTTTGCACTGCATCGTGTCGATTATACGCCGCAAGCGCAACAGCGTTTAGACCACATTGGTTTCGTGCTGGATAGTGTGGATGCTGTTGATGCTTGGTATAAACACTTTGTCAAAGCCGGTGTGCGAATTACTGAGGCGCCTAAAACCCATAGGGATGGATCGCGTGGGTTTTATTGTTTAGATGCTGTTGGGCATTTGTTAGAGTTAATCTATCATCCGCCCATTGTTAAGTTGTTAACGTAAAGACTATAAAGCGTTAAGCTTTGATGATTTTAACCGTCATCGGGTCCTTATCTTCAATGACTTGAAATAGGCGGTCAATATTAGGGTGCTTGCGTGGGTGGTCTTCTGCATCAGCAGTGTGTTCTGCGTACAGGGACAAGCCTTCTATTGCAGCCTCTACATTGATGCTGCCAAACATTTTGTAAAGATGACTGTAAACCTTGACTGAGCCTGCACTGCCTGGTTTATTCATCAACACACCAGCTTCTTCTCCATCTGCATAAAATAGCTCTATACGCACAATATCATCAATAGGATCTAAATCCAGTAAGACGTCTTTAAAATTTTCCATGGTTTCACTTTCTAATTGGTAATGTCAGCTATACGTAATATGCTGTTGTTGTCATTAATTTCGATGATAGTTTCATTGCAGCTTTCACGGCATGAGGCAACTCGGCCGCGCCTAAGTTAACCGCTTCTTGTGCATGTGCTGTTTCATCAATATGCATTTGTTCAACAATGGCACGTGTTTTACTATCCGTTGTGGGTAGCTTTTCTAAGTGGGTAGATAAATGCGCACTCACTTGTTGTTCGGTCTCTGCTAAAAATCCTAAATTCCATTTGTCGCCAATTGCACCAGCAACTGCGCCGATGGTGAAGCTGCTTAGGTACCAAACTGGGTTGAGTAAACTTTTTCTGCCCCCCAGCTCTTTAATGCGTGATTCGCACCAGGCTAAGTGGTCGGTTTCCTCAGCGGCGGCATGTTTTAGTGCGTTAACGATCTGTGGGTTGCGAGAGGTAAATGCTTGGCCACTATACAGGGCTTGTGCGCACACTTCTCCAACATGATTGATGCGCATTAAGCTAATCACATTTTGCTTCGCACTGTCGTTGATGCTACCCTCGTCTATCGCGGTATCAGGGTGTGCTCGGGAGGATTTTGCTTCTGTAAAAACAGTGCGTAATGCAGTGTCAAACGTCGTAATAATATTGTCTATCAACATGATGTGAGTTTAGTTTAAATGGCTATTAAAGCAAACGATTTTATGCATATTTTTATGCTTTAATATTCCCCATGAAAAACCCTACAAAGTCTAGTTTGAAAGCAAGACTTTGTAGGGCTGGGTTTGAAGCTACTGAGAGACTGTTATTTTGGTATTGCTTCTGCTTCTTTCACTTCTTCACTCGGTGTTGTTTCAACCGGTAAGCCTTTTAGTACATTCATCGCCTGGACAAATTGAATATCATCTTCAGAGGCTGGCTTAATAGGGCCTTTAGGCTCAGCAAATTTTTTCTCTTTGGCTTTTTCTAGTGCGGCTTGTTTTTCAACTTCAACTTTGGCTGCTGCTCTTTTCATTTCAGCCTCTTTAGCATCAGAGCCATCTTTAGGATTAGATAAATGACCTGCCAAATCCGCTTCATAAATGCGGTTTGAGTCATCAGACCCATCACCAACATTAATATCAGGCACAATGCCTTTGGCCTGAATTGAACGACCATTTGGCGTGAAATAACGTGCTGTGGTGAGCTTGATTGCACTACCATTATTTAATGGCAAGATGGTTTGTACTGACCCTTTACCAAAGCTCTTAACGCCTAAGATAGTCGCGCGTTTATGGTCTTGCAATGCGCCAGCAACAATTTCAGAGGCTGATGCTGAACCTGCATTTAATAGCACAACCATTTTTGTTGTTTTGTAGCTGGCAGGTACGTTTCTTAGGTAGTCTGATTTTCCACGACGGGTATAATCTCTAGCGTTCGCTTTCAAGTTCATTTTAGAGTCTTCTATGCGGCCTTCGGTATAAACCACTAATTTGTCTTTTGGTAAGAAGGCTGCTGAAACGCCTACAGCTGCATCAAGTAAACCACCTGGATTGTTACGTAAATCCAGCACTAAGCCTTTGAGTGGTTTTTTGTTTTCTTTTTCTAGTGAAATCAGCGCTTTTGCTAAATCTTCACCCGTGTGATCTTGGAACTGCGTAATACGGACATATCCGTAATCTTCTTCGATGTATTTGTTTTTAACACTTTGCGATTTGATGATGTCACGCGTAATGGTAAAGGTTAGTGGTTTATCTGCATTTTTACGTAGTACGGTTAGCACAATATCAGTGCCTCGTTTGCCACGCATGATTTTAACCGCATCGTTTAGTGTCATGCCGCGTACTGGTTTATCGTCCAGCTTCATCACAAGGTCGCCAGGTTTTAAACCCACTTTGTAAGCTGGGCTATCTTCAATAGGGGTCACGACTTTAACTAGGCCATCTTCCATGACGACTTCAATGCCTAAACCGCCAAACTCGCCTTGTGTGCCAGCTTGTAAATCTTTATAAGCATCTTTATCCATATAGGCTGAGTGCGGGTCTAGGCCCTGCAACATGCCTGTTAATGCTTCGTCGATGAGCTTTTTGTCGGCAACCACTTCAACATAATCACTCTTAACTTTGCCATAGACTTCAGCAAACACACGTAAGTCATCAACGGGTAGGTTAGAGACGCCTAGCTTCTCAGCCAGTACGGTTAAATTGAGGCTAATCAGTAATCCAATCAAAATGCCTGATGAG